>Ga0307515_10001697_pt1 | contig 49092 bp, 54 predicted proteins | sample 17_EM_MG_FD_194513 | JGI IMG/M metagenome (GOLD analysis project Ga0307515, IMG submission 194513) | Populus trichocarpa ectomycorrhiza microbial communities from riparian zone in the Pacific Northwest, United States - 17_EM | ecosystem: Host-associated > Plants > Roots > Unclassified | place... | reverse complement strand
ACTACTCCGGTCCGACAGAGGGTAATTATGGATGCTGTGGAAATCGTAACACCGAGTAGACCACGACAACCGTTCGCTTCTAACCGGAATACACCTATACACCCCAAACCCAGTCCGACGAAACCACTCAGTACGGTCCCTCCTGTGATCTCTGTCGGGCCTACCACTCCTTCACGTTCTCGCGTGTCCCCGCAGACTTCTCCAGGGAGAAAGCGGCGTCGAAATGAGCGTTCCCCATCTCCGGAACCTCTCCGATTACCCTCCCCGTCGAAGAGGGTCATGCGGTCCGGTGCTTTTACCACCCCAGGGACTACGAGGATCGCCAAGTTACCGGCACATTATCATCCTTGTTTACAGGCTCAGAAGCGAGCTGTCATGGCTGCTCTTAGGAATCCGCCCGAACTCGATACGGAGGGTGATCAGGATGAGACCCCTTCGACGAACGAGCTGGCGTATGATGATTTGTGTGATCTATTGGCTGGAAGCGTCGTTCGTGGTGAAGGGAACAGCTGTTTGCTTGTTGGTCCCCGGGGAAGTGGGAAGACTCGGGTATGTCGATGCGATTCGCCTCCAAAGCTATCTCCGCTCAACTATAATTTATTCCAGTTGGTGGACCGGGCGTTGGCCCAAGTCTCGAACGACGTCTCTCCCATTGTTATTCGGTTGTCGGGACACATACAGCAGAACGACCGGCTCGCAATTCGCGAGATTGCCTGGCAATTATCACATCAAACGGGGAAGCGGATCGCTCTTGACGATGAAGAGGATGGGGGTAACCCAGACGTCAACGAAGAAGAAATGGATCGACAAGACGTCGCTTCTCTCCCCCCTCCAGCTTATTTGCCTTCGTTGATATCAACTCTTCCAAGTCAACCTAAACCTGTGGTTGTCATCCTCGACGCGTTTGATGAATTTGCGCTTCACGGTCGTCAGGCCCTGCTTTACTGTCTCCTCGATACCGTGCAGAGTTGCCGGGTTGGCTCGGGGTTGAATGGACTCGCGGTCATTGGGGTGACGAACCGGGTGGATACAATCAACCTTCTCGAAAAACGAGTGAAGAGTCGGTTCTCTGGGAGGATGCTGCGAACTGCCGGTCCGAGGAGCGTGCAAGATTGGTGGAGGCTGACTAGGGGGATCTTGACTGTACCTCTTGGTAAGGAAGAGGACGTGGACGGGTGGAAGGAGCTGTGGGGAGGGAGTATAAATAGGTTTCTGGAGGAGAGGGGCGTTAAGACCGCGTTGCATGAGACGTGGGCATTGGTGAAGGATGTGAGGTTGCTGACGAGGATCTTGGTGCGTTTTTCTTCCCCCCCGTTCGCGTTTTGTCTAGATTGTGGGGCTGATATGTTGGACATATTCTGGAGACTACCCCAGTGTTGATGTTGTCCCCTGCCTCTCCATTCCTCACTCCGGCTAGTTTGCTCAACTCGATCGCTGAACAACGGTGTCCGGTTGGGAACTCTTTCCTCACATGTAAGCCCAACCGCTGCTAGCAGCCGCTATAGAGAACCCGTCTGATTAACGACTCTTCAACGACAACCAGCCCTCCCATATCCCGCAATTTGTCTTCTCATCGCATCAGTCCATACCCAGACTGCCGGTTACGACACCTTCACGTTCGAAATGCTTCATCAGCTGTTCAGGGATCAGGTACGGATCTCAATCGCGGCACCCGTCCAAATCGAAGGCGGAGGTTCCATTGGAATGGTAAAGTGCAGCCGACAGGTAATGATGGGGGTGCGTTTCTATTTTCATTTCCTCTCTAAAAATACCCTTCCATTGTGCTGACTTTTTGGGCTTTTTCTGGTCTGTAATGTCGCGATTGTACGCAGGCATTTGAGCATTTGGTGAGCGTGAGTGTGTTCGTTGGGGTCTCTGCGGCGTCTTCGATGGTCTCGAAGGAGTTTGTGAAGTATCGGTCGAGCGTGGAGAGGGAGGAGGTGAAGAGGACGGTTGAGAAGCTTGGGACTATGAGTTTGAAGAAGTGGTTAGGGAAATCTCAGCAAATCCACAATTGACCGACATGGTGCGGTCGAAGTCACTTCAACTACCTTCCTTCATATTCGCTTTCACACTTTCGCACGTTCTACGCAATAGTTTCGTTTGGATATGATTTGTTACATAGCTGATTTCTGGTACTTCGTTTACAAGAGTCCGCGGGCACCCTCGCGATTCACATCTACATGTACATTTAATAATCGCCGCTGTCGGCCAAACCCCTCTCTGCCCTCTTCCTGGCTGTATAATTGGTCAGTACAAATTTTAAGTGCGTCAAGTGAAAGAGAAGGACAGACCCTCGTGCTTAGCCTTCTCGCTGTCGATGAAGTCGAGCTACAAACGTGTGAATTGGAAGCATGAGTGGGACGAGATCTTCGCTACGTACTCCTCTGGTTTCGATCTCCCTGTCAACGAAAGCACCGGTGAATCCAGCGCTACATGAGTGGGCGTAGTTTAGTACGATGCGACGTCGTAGGTGGTTGGTAGATGGTGACTTACAGGAGTTCCTTGGCAAGGGCGTGGGTTGGAGGTGGACCGTTCTCGGCGACGTGTTCCTCGTATTTTCTGGCAGCGTAGAACGCAGCGGCACCGCCTAGAAGCTCATGGGAGAACTTGGCCTCGTGCTCACCACTGCTGTACTGGGGGATGGGTGGAACGTAATAGGGAGGTGAGATTCGAAACTTTGGGACAGGGGAGGTCAAGTACTTCGTTGTGGAGCTGTTGCTCTTGGGAGTCTCCGTCGAACCAACCCATGATGATATGAGAAAGGAGATGAGAAGAGGTGGATAGAAGTTGTGGTAGAGGAGGTGCGGTTGTAGGTAGAGAAACAAGTTGAAGCCCGAGGAGGTTCTTATACCGTTGCGGATGCTCAGTGCACTAAAAATACCACAGCGACATGCTAGCGAGGTCTGAGAATAGATCTCGGGATGATTGAAAATCATTGCGCGAGTTCCAATAATACCCCGGGCCCGTGGCGAAGTGCGGGGACAGTTGAACAAGAGCAAATGAGGAGGCGTTCCGAACCCCAGAATGTTGTTAGCAGTTGCTCTTGATCAGGAGGTCGCCGCTGGTCCCTCGCAACGAAAGATGAGATCCGAGAGGTGGACCCAGTGAGGACAGTCTCTGGGGCGATGAGTAAGCCCTCTGAAGCAGTGGCCGAGCGCAGACACAGGGGTCAGTCCAGCCACCTGGTGGTGGTCAAACTCAAAATCGCAATAATTGACAAGTAAGATCGGCGTTGTAATCGGCCGATAAGAGTCAAGCCGACTCTAGTCCCGTGCTCCCATGTGGTCGTATCCAACAACACCCCAGATACGAGTACGTATCCCCCAGCACCACCCACAGGAGACCCACCCTCGTCTAGTTTCGTCTCGAAGGATGATCTTCGCAGACAAGCGCCCACTGATCGGCAGCCATTGATAATTTCACGTGACGGGGGTTGTCCCCAGAATCTATTTCTAGTTCTCTGTCCGAACTCTCCAACCTCGCTCTCGCATCTCAATGCCTACCGGATCATCGTCCGGCAGCGGCACAAGGTCTCTCGAGGAGCTCCTTAATGCGGATTATGTCAACAAATTGTGCGTTTTCGATGTTGTATACTGGACGAGTACGCATGGCTGAGACAACTGGTACTTCCCCGCGATCAGACATATGGAGACGTATGCTCGTTTCCTGGGCATGACCGATAGTGAAATCAACGAAGCAGCATCGCCGGTGACGCAACCTGAGACACCTATATTTGAGTCTCGTCGTGTTCGGAAGGTGTCTGCCCTCTCGGACTTCGCACCGGTCAATTTGAAAGTCCGGAGGTATGTTGTGTGTCTCGGAGCTCAAGGCGGGAATTGATCGTCGGGCCATTTTCAAGAAGGAAACGCGGAGAGCAAAACGATAGGCGAAGACAGGAGCTGCTGTATCTTCTTGTTCGGTGGCCGTTGTTGGTGCGCAGCGTCCACTTGTTGGGGTGCAATTTACCTATGCTTATGATCGCCATGGTGACCAGTTTCTGATCTTTGTGTTCATTCTCGCCGAGTTTGGGTTCTACATACTGATACGACAGATTGTCAACGCAAAGGAGTGGCTGTCTGCCTGTAGGCCACCCCCCAACACCAACTATCCACCACCAGATCTCTAACTTTCGTATAGGGAGGGGAAGGAAAGGTCTCCTACGTCTTCAGCTACGAGGCTCCAGGACGTACCAGGTGAGTTTTGTGCCCTTGTAACGAGACCTTACCTAACTTGGACAGGAATGGAAAGATGGGGCTCACACACTTGACGAATACCTTGAGTTCGATACCTGGAAGGTGGTTGTTGAAGATAATTTCTACGATTGGAAACTCGTGAACAAGGTGCGACGGTCCCTACGAACACACCGCGAGAACAACGATGTCCGAGGATTGTTGGGCATCCTGGAGATGTGTGTAAGGCATAATTTTGGGGGTGTGGAGTCCGCAAGGTGTGTTACGTTCATTACGTCCGAAACCGAATATGGCCTTATCTCGTGTTTCAACAGGCTATACAGCGAGGTGCGTTGAGGTGTGCGGCGACCGCTGGAATGAAAATTGATATGGAGCACCATGCCACCAAGACATTCTATGGGACCAAATACTTGATCGAATGTTAGTCATCCCTCTCGTAAACCCTACAACTGTTTGGTGACAGCCTTATGCAGCATTTATTGATGAGCAAGAGAAGGCTCTTCGCTACGTCCGAGAATCAAATGCCATCTCAACCGAGGAGAAGAAACGGTTCTATCGAAGTATCAACATAAATCTGGGTGCGACAGCCCTCTGCCTTTCCGGTGGTGCTTCATTTGGATACTGTACGATTATCGTGGATTTCGTTGTTCCTGCTGCCAATTTACGGCTCTCATAGATCATTTCGGTGTGGTTAAGGCGTTTCTGGATGCAAAACTCCTTCCCCGTGTCGTCTCTGGTACATCTGCTGGAGGCTTGATTGCTGCGTTTGTTTGTTGCTATGCGGAAGATGAACTCAGGACACTTCTTGTACCTGAGCTGGCGAACCGGATAACAGCTTGTGAGGAGTCATTTGGAGTATGGTGCAAGAGGTTTTGGACGACAGGTGTGTCTGGATCTGGTGTTGGGGAACCCCTTTCTCACGGTCGGATCTAGGTGCCAGGTTCGACGCTCTAGAGTGGGCAAAGAAGGTTTTTTATAGTATTCTGTCGGGTTTGGCGCATTCTGACTCGGGTGGACAGTGTACATTCTTTACTCGCGGCTCGCTCACCTTCCGAGAGGCGTACCTAAGGACAGGTCGTATCCTGAACATCTCCGTCATCCCAGCAGATCGTCATTCGTACGTTCGGACCCCAATTCCTCATTCAGGCTAGCATCTGAACAATCCCCGAAGGCCGACCAAGCTCTTGAATTATATGACTGCCCCAGATTGTGTCATCTGGAGTGCGCTTCTTGCTTCTTCCGCTGTGCCAGGTATCCTCAACTCGGTCGTCCTGATGCAGAAGATGAAGGACGGGACGATCACTTCTTGGAGCTGGGGAAGTAAGTTCAGAGATGGAAGTCTGAGGTTAGCCACTTCTTTCGTGGTAATTTACTGTACTTACCGTGTACAGGGTCGATATTCCAGTGCAAGCGTTGAACCTCTACTTCAATGGCAAGTGACGCAGTGTCCTCCATGGAATGAGATACTCATAAAGAGGGTCCTGTCCAGTAACTCACCCCATCGTTTCCCAAGTCAATCCGCACGTACACCTGTTTTTCTTTGCTCCCCAAGGGTCTGTAGGAAGGCCTGTTGCTCACAGGAAGGGGAAGGGCAAAGGTAGGCTTGGCCCGACTTAATCGGTTTTACAATTCACCCGCGAGTCGTAGGTTGGCGAGGGAACTTTTTATTGTCTGCGGCAGAGCAGTGGTTAAAGTTGGAACTGACCAAGAACTTCAAGGTTCGTGACCCGCACTCCTCAAGCGGCGTCTTTCATTCCCTAACAGGGATTTCAATAATAGCTTATTCGCGACCTGGACTTACTTCCGCAACTGCTGGGCCAGGACTGGTCAAGTGTGTTCCTACAGCGATTTGATGGCACTGTAACGTGAGTACGACTGCTGTGTGCTGCTTTGCATGGATACCGATTCAAGTTTGCAGGATATGGCCACGGACACGGTTGATGGTGCGCTTCCTTCACAATGAAACCAGGATGGGACGGTTGAGCCGACTTTGACCTAGGATTGGTTCCATATCCTCAGTGACCCAGACCCCCCAGAACTCGAGCGCATGATGCGTGTGGGTCAGTTGGTTACATGGCCAAAGGTGGGTCTGAGCCTTAATGACCGCGGTCCAGATTGATCAATTGTGTTGCAGCTTCACATGGTCGAAAATCGGCATCGGATTGAGAACGAGGTGCTGTTGGGCCGACAGGCCGTTCGAAGGGCACTGCAAACCAAGGAAAAGTCTCGTGAAGCTGCCAAGCCCCAGTCTAGTCTGGTTCCCCAGCCAACCACCGGAACCCGACTCCCTCAGGACGGGACTGATACAGGCCCCGTGCCGACTACTTCCGAAGCGCCGATGTCCATGGATACGGATGCAGAAGATGCATTTAAGAAAGGTTCCCATTGGTTCTTCAAACGGGATAGTGGCAAATCAGGGTCATCGACGCCCCGTGAGCGAGAGACGGAGTTGAGGGATGCTAGACGCCCCAACGGCCTCGCAACCCAGCCTCCCTCCTGGCGTGGCAGTTGGTCGTCCTCATTCCTCTATACACAGGGGACTGGTCAGCATTCTGCCTCTCCCCAGCAAACTGTGGCGGAACCAACGCCGCAGCCGGATGAAGCAGTATCACAGAACGTGGTGCCCCCACCTAGCCCAAGCATTTTCAACAGGATTCGACGCAAGTCTGCCCTCCCGTCGCCGTTCAGCACACTACGACTTACAACGGGAAGAGTCAGGAGCCGGCCGGCAAGTGAGTACGGTGTAGGGGACGCCCAGGAATCCTGGAGCAGCGATACGTCATCGGATGGGGACTTACCCTCCCCAGAATGGAGGGGATCAAAGCCCCAACAATTTCCTTCGCTCATCGACCTCGAAGATGTCGATGACGTCCCGATCTTTTCATCGCCGGATGATGAAGCTGGAAGCGATGGTCATGCTACCTTGGGAACAGTGGCCGAAGGTGCCGAACAAGGTTGACGACGGTTGCTCGCTCTTTGTATCTTTTTCTTGAATATACCTGCGTGTATCGATAATCTGATCCTCGATGAGAAGTTGTACACCAACCTACTTAGTGAAGTATATAATCGTGTATCTATCTATAGCCCGCCTGAATTTACCCTTCCACACCTTTGGTCATGAACATCGTTCGAATGACAGCACCCCTCACCGTTATCTCGATCGGACAGTTTCACCTGTCGTCGTGATTGGCTGGATAGTGTGGCGGGCTAACTTTCTGTCATGAGTGGCCGCCACACTTTTTTGAATTGGAACGTGGTGTTTTATACGGGAGGCGGGCACGAGGGAAACGTTGAGTCTCTTTATCGGTTCTCCCTTCGAGCTCGACCTCCCCAACGATGGATTCTATCGGAAGGTTTGACCATCTAGCGCCTAAAACCCCTAGGACGGACCCTGCGATCTTGAGGGCGGTTGAGAGGCGGAATCCCACGGCAATCGCTGGCAGAACGCGGAGGATATCGAGGAACAACGAGTTTGAGCCTTGGGATGCTGATCATCCTACGAGGCAGGAGTTTCGTCGGATGTTGGATCCTGGAATTCTCCGGAATAATGATAAGAAGGACGCAGCGATTGCGCTGAGGGTATGAAATCTAGTTAATGGTTAATGACCGTTTGCCTTGAGGCTGATATTTGGATTGCAGTTCTTAAATGAGATAACGGAGAATATCTTGAAGCACCCCAACGATCCCAAGTACCGACAGCTCAAGACCACATCTGAGAAGATGAACAAACTTATCATGCCGTTGAAAGGGACGGTGGAGTTCCTGCAAAAGGTATACACTTTTTTTGACTCCAATCCATACGTCGCTTCTAATCGACAAATGCATTGGGGACAAAAGATGGGATTCCGTAGGCAGGTACGCGGGTGATTTCTTTAGTACCACCAACACACGAGGGCGCATTTTCCAACCTACTTCTACTTGATACAGACGAAAGACTACGTTACCAGACTTGTTTTCGATCCGGAGAGGATGAACGATCTACGCACGGGCGCGAGATGTCTGGATGAGGTTATCAAGAACCAGGTCCAGGCGATCGAGGATGCGGAACGAGCGAAACGCCAAGCGATCGCAAACGAGAGAGCTGCAATGACAAAGGTGTGGTCGTAGAGAAAAAAATGCCATCGCACATGGTTTTGATTACTTGATGCTTTTAGGTCGTGAACGCGATTCGCGATGATCGAATGAGCGTTGCCGCTCGGGTGGAGAGGGAGAGGTTGGCTAGAGAGAGTGGAGTTACCGAGACCGAAGCTGAAAACCCCGAGCCACCGGTAGAGGGGATGTCCAAATTAAACATCAAGACCCTGAGTGACTATCCCGCTGCGGAGGAAAAATAGGCAAAATACTCGGGGTCTGGGGTCTGTTTTTCCCGCCGCTGGATAGGTTCTCACCCCGTTAGAAAGTGAACCATTCTAACTCCCGATTATTTTACCTGTTTTCGCTACACAATGATTCGCAGGTTCTGCGGCCACTCAGTACCTTGTTAGTCGAGCTTGCGAGACTCTATACAACGTAGCGAGTCCAAAATGCGTAGATTTGTCAGCAAACGTATTACCTTTTTTTAGTAATAAAATTTGCTTATCTAATTTCCGCGAGTCGGCTCGCGCGCGTTTCCCACACCAGCGAGTTGCGGACTTCAAATTTCTGGCAATACGAAAATCTGAAAAAATCCAGGCCACAAAATATATAGTGAAAGAAATTGTGTTTTGCATAAAAAAAGTTCGGAATGGGCGAGTTCGACCCTGCCATGAGGGACAGCCCTCATAAATAACATTTTACCTCATCTGTACACCCATCCCCTCCGACGCGTTCGGACGCGTTGTGTCCACGTGACAAGAACTCAACCGATCACCTCCCTCTTCCGGAAGGCTGACTCCTGATCCCGATGTACATGGCCCGCACGCACGGCGGTCTCCTCAAGCCCCACCGTATATAAGACCCCGTCTTCAGCGCTCAGTCCCAAACCAGTCGATTCGTAGTATCCGCTCATGGCTGACCGAGAAAGCATACTGGCTGCGATCGAGAACAGGAGGAAGAGCGTCGCGCCCTCCTCTCCAATCCCAGCTTCGACATCGGATTCGAGCGTGTCCATATCCGTGGAGCCCATCGCTGGGACGCATAATTACTCCCATTTCGATAAAGACCACGACAGGAGGCAAGAGTTTCGGAGGCTTGTGGACCCTGGTATCACCAGACCGAACTCGCGCGAAGTGGCTTACGAGGCTATCAAGGTGGGGGGTCCTGTCCACCTTTTCCGGTCACCGCCCATACGTGGAGAGCTAATAGTGTGTCTAAGACACTATCGATGCTTGCCAAGAACATCATCGACCACCCTGAAGAGGAAAAATACCACCGATTCAAACCCACGAACACTGCCATTAGGAAGAAGATCGTGGATCCCAAGGGGTCGTTAGAATATGCTGTGGAGGTGAGGGCGGCTTGTTATTATTAGTTCTATCTCATATCCCATTACTCACCCGACGCTTTTCGTGCATCCAGCTAGGATTCAGGCCAGAGGTAAGCTCAAACCCATCGCTTCCCCACATTAGGGCCCAAGCGCTCACCCTTGAGATAGGTCGTCGATTTCCAACCGTACTACATCTTCCACAAATCGCACTGGAATGACCTCCTTGTCGGCCACGCGGTCCTCAAAGAGTTCGAAGAGCGCGAAGCCGAGAAGGACCAACGTCTGGCTAAAGCCAGGGCAGAGGAGAAAGCCGCTATCGAGGCTCAGAAAGAGAAGGTAGGGGTCCCCAGACTGCTCGAGCTTAAATCTGGCTAATCTGCTGGCTGCTTAGACGCGGCTGGCATTCTTGGATGACAGGAAATCAAAATTACAAAATGACGAAAGGGAGAGACAGTTCCGTGCCGCTCGCGCGGCTAAACTGTCAAGTCCCGAGCCAGAGACCGAGGAACTCCCCCCGCGATATATGCCAGGGAGTGGTCATCTTCTATCAGGAAACGATGTTCCTCCTGCCCCCATGAATGATATGGACGAATAATTTGGTGTACCACTGCATAATATCACCTCAACCGATGGAATACAGCTCTGTGCGTGGTGGCGGCAACCCACATTGCAGATATAGGTGTCACTGGGCATCTCCCAGCCAGGTGATGCAGGAGGTACCATACCACTATTTTCCAGTCAGACCATAAAAGCAATTATGTACTGTATTTTCATTAACTGCAATCTGACAACACTTTCGAACAGAGTATATGCACAATAGTTTACAAGTGGCTCTAAGCGGAGGCGCAAATAACGGCAATAAATTACAAATAACCAAGAAAGAAAGAACGAACGAACGAATTAGTACGACATGGGGTCTACCCATTTTCAAATCCTTACAGGAGTGGCGGGGAGTGATCTTGTCGATCCACGAACGGGACGATCGAAAACGGGCTCTGGAGATTCAAAAGTCGGATTCAATGCCCTGATCCTCTGTGCAATCAAAGCGCTTTGTCTCCTCTTCGGTGTGGTAGGTCGTACCGAGAAGGATTGCGATCTCTTCAGGGCTACTGGGACCATACCCGATGGCTCGGTTGTTTCGCCCCTTAGCTGTGACAACCTTGTCTCGATGGACGGGAAGCTGTCGAATACAGGGGAAACGCGCGGACGGGATGGACTGGAATTCCACCCGCTGAGCTGGTTCAGCGATGGTGCCCGTCTAAGCGATAGCGACAGCTTAGGAATCGGAGGTAAGGGACGCTCTTCGTAAGCTTCTTGTTGCTTTGCGGCGATAGTCATCCCGCGACGTCGCCTCTGAACCTTATTCGTGACCATGGGATCTTCCGTGACATCCGTGGTGACAGTAGGCAACTGGGGGGCGACTTCGTCATGAAGTTCCTTGTGACTTTTACGAGTCCTCTTTGGTAGGGGTGCGTCCTGTGCGGGGGGGACCAGTGCTCGAACCCATGAAGGATAGATGTTGAAGTGAGGATATGCTGCCTTGTCTGCACGGCGGGTCAGTGGGATAGACCGGTGGGTAGAAGACGTGCCAACTGACAGATTTCAAGCGCAGGGTACGCAGGGTACCGTGGGGGCGATGACCCAAGCACACTTCCCGTTTGAGAGTCCGACTCTCCCAAGTCACTGGGTGAGGTTGGGAAAACCTCGTGATGGAGTTCGCGGTGGTACTCGCGTGCCTTAGTGACCTGTTCAGCCGCAGGCACCGCCTGAACGGGAATCCACGTTGGATAAATGTCGAAGTGCGGGTATGCCAGGTTGTCTACGGCAGTAGAAGATTGTTCAATGAACTCAATGAAATAGGCGGCTCTAAGGGCAAGGCAACTCACGGAGCTGGATGACGGGGTACGATGGCTTCGAAACGTCGGGATCCAGTGGCGGCCTCACCAGGTTTCCTGCCGCAGAGACCGGAAAGACTTCGCAGTGAAAGGCTCTGGTGTTATGTTCATCCCGGGGATATCCCTGCGCATGCGACCACAATGGATAAATATCGAAGTACAGGTACACTGGTTTATCTAGAGATCACGTCAGCACCACGAAACGAAGCCGGGGAGAAGTCGGGCTGACAGATCTCAATGACAGGGTATGAAGGGCCAGAGGTGGTTGCAACCCGCATCGAAGGTGTTGGTGTTGGAGTAACTTCACAGGATGAATTAGCACAACCTCAAAAGAAACGAAGAGCTAACGATACTGACCAGTGATCCTGTTTTTCACCACAGCCCCTTCGATGGTTGGATAAATATTGAAATTCGGGTACACAGCGGGATCTAGACAATGGAAGACGAAAAAAATCAGTTTTCGATCCAATCGAGTAGGAGAGATCTCCGGAAGAAGCGAGCTTACAGATATTGAACTGGGGATACGCAGTCGCCAATTTTACCGAGACCGGGGCCAGGCTCAACGCCTCTGATGCCGATGTCGGTGCTGTAGTCGATCGTTGTTCTTCTCGCGGTGGTAGAGGGGAGCTTCTTCCCGCCACTGCTGGGTAAATATCGAAATATGGATACACTGGAGGATCTACCATTGCACGGGACGAAAAAGAGAAGGATTTGATAAATTGAGTGTCAAGAGAACCCGCCAGAAAGAAAAAGTTAATCACAGATTGACATCACTGGATACGCGAGCTGTTCCTGGAGAAATAATTCCTGGCCGTGTTGCGGGGAAGACGGTGGTGTTTTTGAAAGGGCTTGCAGAGTCACGTAGTCTGGTAACTTCGGAACTGGAGGTGCATCCTCATCGGCTGTGAACAGCTTCCGTTGTTTTGTGCGCGCATATGGAGCCAGCCGAGTCCGTGGTTGGCGGAAGGATACCGGCGACAGTGGCCTGGTAATTTCACCAGCAATGGAAGGATAGACATCAATCCACGGGTACACCGAAGGATCTGCAGCAAAGTCGCATATGAGCATTTGGGGCTATGTTTCCAACTCGGAGACTCACAAATAACCAAGGAGGGGTAGCCGGGTGGGAGCTGAATATCTGCTTTTGTGCTATTTGACATGGGGAGAACAGGCATCGGGTGCATCGACTTGGAAACGTTGGCGATAGCGGGATAAACATTGAGGTGAGGATAGACGGCGGGATCTGGAGAGAGCATAAGCATTAATTACCATTCCGAAGGGGCAATACTCACAGACGTTAAACGCTGGGTAAGCCGCTGACAAGCGTACCGAGATCGTCGCCTTAGGAACATATCGGGCGACTTTTGGGTAAACATCGAAGTGAGGGTAAACTGCCTCGTCTGGTAGGGCCGATTACAACCAACGAGCTTGCAGGTGACCAGAAAAGACTTACATATCTTTATCACCGGGTAACCGAGTTTCATTCCCAGAAACTTTTTGGAAACGACCGAAGAATTTTGCTGCGAGACTGATTCGGAAGGTTGAACGGGGGTGTACTGTTCCACGGCGGGATACAGGTCGAAGAAAGGATAGACTGCAGGGTCTACGGGCATTGCAGTTGAGAAACTTGGTATGGTGCCCAAAGTCATAGATGGACTCACAGATCTTAATGGCGGGGTACGCCATCACAGACTTCAAGGGCGGAGATGAAACGAGGGTGGGAGCAGAGAGTGAGGTTGAAGCCGGGGGAGAAACCGGTCGGAACGAAGGCCACCCGAAGCTCCACGGTTGTATCTTCGGAACCTCCTTCGGGCCGGGATGTACATACGACTTGAATCCCCGCCCGCCATCATTGGACTTGACCTCCACTTGGGATTGAATCTTCGGGTAGATCTCGAGATAAGGATACACCGCTGGGTCTGAATTGTTGTAATTAGAACGTCGGGTCATGCAGGAACGGAAGTAAAAGAATCCACGCGGACCACGGCGGAAGGGAATACATACAGATGTTTAGAGCCGGGTATCCAACCCGATCAGCTTTGAGTGAAGATCCGGTGTTCGATGCCGACGAATAGGTGGAAAGGGTGCGTCCCTGCATCTGAATAGCCGTGGTTTCAGGAACAGTGTTGGGGGCGTGGCTCCGATCAGGGCGATCACCCTGGACTGAAGGGTAGATATCAAAATGGGGGTACACAGCAGGATCTATATGCAATTTTGGGCTATAAGCAACTAAAAAGTACTGGAGGGGGGGGGGAACCCACAGATCTTGAAGACCGGGTATGCCGCTCGCTCCACAACGAAGGGTCCCCGAGATTCCAGAGGGCCCGACAATGGTGTTACTTGTGTCAGATACGGCCAGATGTAGTTCCATGGTGAAAGTTTTTGAGGCTTCACCATCTCCTCGTGCGTTAGGTATGGCCAAACGTACTTCCATGGGGCGATCGCCTGAGATTTTGACTTTTGTTCACCGAGCATCAGATATGGCCAAACGAAGTTCCATGGCGTCAGTTCCTGGGGTTTCATCGTCCGCTCACCAGACATTAGATACGGCCAGACGAAGTTCCGTGATGCGAGTGCTTTCGCTGCCGGTGGTGGTGCAAGGCTCCCAATTTCCTCCGCGAAGCTAAACCTTTGCTGGGCGGGATCTGGAGTGCTCGCTCTGCTCAATGTAGTTGGGGTAGGCGGCCACTCCTCGGGAGGTCCCCAGGAAGTCGCGGTACTCGGCGTCACCGGTCTGCTACCTTCAGCCCTTCTCCCGAGGTCCACAGAAGGTAGTCTATAGTAAGCCCATTGTGACACGAGTGGTGGAGAAGGCGGATACTCGGATGGGGGACCCCAGGATGTAGCTGTTGAGGGAGTGACTGGTCTGCTCCATCCAACCCTTTGCCCGAGGTCCAAAGATGGGGCACGGTAGTAGTAAATCCACTGAGATTCTGGGTCAGGCGAAGGGGGGTATTCCGAAGGAGGCCCCCAGGAGGTGGCGGTGGTAGGTGTCATCGGACAGTACTCCAGGATCCTCTGGCCAAGGTCTGGGGAAGGGAGTCTGAACTCTGATGAGACGGGGGAGAAGGGATCATAGTCTTCCGGTCCCCAAGACGTACAGGTCTCGGGGGTAAGAGGAACTGATCCAACTGCACGTCTATCAATATGTACAGAACGCACGCGGTACGAGGATACGGAGGCAAGTGAGTCGAGAGGAGACGGAGGACCTGCTGAGGTAATACTCCAGGAGTAGTCCCCCGGGTTCATCTCGGACCGAGCCTCATCGTCTTCGGATGCCGGACCATCCAGTGTAAGCGTGTTGGGCATATTGGCGGGATCCAGGCTGACTTGCCCGGTTGAGGCAAGAAGGTTCGCCTTAAAAGTAGCGCTCGCCCTCCAAGATTTGACCCGGTTATCAATATCCTCCCTGTGGGATAGAAGAGATTCGTCTTCCCGTATGACAGGCGATGAGACTGGAATCTTCGCAAGAGGAGGAGTCGCGGGGTGGGGTTCTCGCACGGGTGTAGAGGTGGTCACTGGAGCTGGAATTGGGGTCGGGGAGGACATAGGGATCGGGGAACTGGCCAAGTCAAAACGTTCGACCAGGGAGAGCGGTCTGGGTGTCTTTTTCTTGGTGCTAGCAACGGTCTGGCTTCGCTCCTGAACGTCCTCGAAGTTGACAGTTGTCTTACTCTCTTGACACTGATGCATGGAGGCGACATGAGTGGGTGACAGAGACGCCAATGATGTGGTCTCACGCCGGGACGCCGAAATCCAGGCGTCATACCACCGAGCTTTCGCCACATCTACAGGTTCCGTGTCAACAAAAAAAAAGCGGTAGCAACCCGTTACGAAACCCACCAATGTCAAACTCTATCCGTCCAGAGATGGGAAGGCCACCACTTGGACCAGGAGCGTTCGGTTCGAACAGATGTCCCCAGAGGATACTCCATGACTCCTCGCTTATCCGCGGTGTATACAATGTACCAGCCTCGTTGACGTGCATGTACAGACAAATCCCCACGGTGCTTGGGAAATTGAATTCACGTGCGATCGCGCTCAGTTGCGCATACATCTGAAAAAAATGATGGAAATGCGGTGAGTGGGTAATGACACACAGTGGTTTGATAGACATAGCACAGGTTAATTCACCGTTGGGTACAGAGGCAATAACAATCCCTGAGACAGCCGGGAACTCGGTCCTGATGACAGTGTATGGCCGAACGTTCTCTGTGATCCGGTGATGAAGGACGGAGGGAGTACGAGGACGAGCCAGCGAGAAGCCCGCTGGCGCGAGTGTTCCCGACCGGGGTGGTTGTAGCCAAGAGTAGAGGTGGTAATACGGCTCGGGATCCGGGTTGGGGTCTCGGAGAGGGCTGCTAATGAAGCGAGACCGGACAGCGAGAGGTCATTGGAATGGCCAAACGGATTAGCGTTGACGTTGGCCGAGAAACCGAGGTCGTCAGTGTACGGCGGAGTGTTCATGTTTGTTGCGGCCGCAAATGTCTGGCGGTCGGCAAGTTGATGAGCCGAGTGTCTGTTAATATGATATGCGGATGTGAAGCGAGACATTGCTGGGGCTGTCTTGCAGCAACGAAAGAAGGAGGGGAAAGAGTCTCACAGAAACCCGGAAGGAAAGGAAGGGAGGGGGGCGTCTGGCGGTGCGGGCCAAGAGGAGGATATAAAACGGAGAGGGACGCCCGGGCTGTCACCGCAGTTGGAGAGTGTTCCCACAGCGACCTCGGTGTATGTGCGAACGATCTTATGTTACTCTCCACCCCCGCTAGGCCATTTCTAACCTTCGGCATTGTTCTCAATCAGACTGGGCATACAACCAGAGGGCGAGATGAAATAGTCCCGTCATCACGTGTCAGATATCTTCCCCTCCATCCCCGCCACCACGACGGCTGATCGCTTCACAATGGACTCGCGGCTCGCCCAATTGGCTTCCCTATCTCAGAGGGACAAGGGTCCCGCCTACGTCACCGTCCTCAATGACCTCTTCGCGAACCAGACCAGCCAATCCTTCTTGTCAGACCTCCACACTCTCGTGGACACCGTGGTCAATCAAGACGCAGGGGGTCTTGTGGTTGGCAGACAGGTCGTGTCCGAGCTCGTGAAGGCCGTGACGGAAGGCGTCGTCCAGGATCCAGATGTCAAGAAGCAGATCTTACAGGATACGCTTAACCTCGTTCAGCCGAAGATCGTTAGCTACGAAGAACATGTTGAGTGGCTGCCCCGCGGTTATTGTCCCCTCTTCGTCCAACATACTCAACAGCATGAATGTTCGTGTGACAGGTCAATTCAATAAGGCTGCAACTTGCCGAGCTCTTCGAATCAGAAGAAGAATGGAGCGATGCCGCTCGAATCCTGATGGGTCTCTCCTTGGATTCAAGTCAGAGGTGCGTTCATCGCTGCCCACCCGAACACCGTTATCGGACTCATACAATCCCTGACATAGATCCATACCAGATCAAGAAAAGTTACAGATCTACATTCGTATTGTCCGGCTCCTTCTTGAGGATGAAGACAATGTCCAAGCCGAGACATACTACAACCGTGCTGCCCTTTTGGTCCACTCAACAAACGACAAGGCGACGCTACTAGCGTACAAGCTGTGTCAGGCCAGGATCATGGATTACTCTAGGAAGTTCCTGGAAGCCGCCAGTAGGTATCACGAGCTTAGCTGGGTCGCAGAAATCGACGAAGATGAACGTCAGCATATGCTGTAAGTTCTCCCGCTTCCATTCATCAATATTCGAATCCTCATTACTCCCCAGGTCAGCAGCGGTAACATGTGGTGTCCTCGCCCCGGCGGGCCCGAACCGGTCTCGAGTCCTCGCCTCCCTATGTAGAGACGAACGAACGGCCGACCTACCCTCCTTCAACATTCTCCAAAAAATGTTCCTCGATCGTATCCTCCGCTCCGCCGAGGTGAAAGACTTCGAGGGTACCCTCAAACCCCACCAACTTGCCAGAGTCGCATTATCCTCCAACGATCGCGTCGCTTCCGCCACGCATACCGACGGTGACGCAAACGATCCCACTATCAGCAAGAGGACCGGCCCCTCTACCGTCCTCGACCGTGCAGTCATGGAACACAACCTATTGGCCAGCTCCAAGATTTACAACAACATCACCTTCAAGGGTCTGGGAGCCCTGCTGGACCTGTCACCCAGCGCGGCAGAGAATATGGCGAGGAAGATGATCGAGCAGGGGAGGCTGAAGGGTTCGATCGACCAGGTCGATAAGCTTATCTGGTTCGAAGCGGGCAAGGAGGAGGACGATGCTCAGGGCAAGGCCGGCGGTCTTGGGGACGTCGAGCAAACCACGGAAGATACTGGCGCCTTGTCCACCAAACGATGGGACCAACAAATCCGGATCACCGCTGCAAACGTACGTGATTTTTTTTCGTCATCTCGTGCGGCGCTCACACGGAATCCTTTTACAGGTAGAATCAATCGTCCAGAATCTCACAGAGAAGGGGCTGGTGACTGTGAATTAAAACAGACGGGGATCACTTCAAAAAGTATACTTGACAATTGACGGTAGTGAAGAACGAGGATATAACGTGCGGTGTACTTTACTTGTATGATGAACCGAATGGGGTGATGGAGGTGTGAACAGGACAGCATTAGAGGAGAGGAGTGGGCACGAGTCCGGCCAAGTACTGAACGACAAATTGCGTGCATGCGAAGTATAGGGTACATGTTGGGAGAAAGGGTAAGATATTAAGTCGGATCTGGAATATGGAGACTTGGAAGCGCAAAGTCAGCCTGCAGCCTCCTTTTTCCGCTTCCTGGCTTTCTCTCTCTTCGTCTCCAGTTCATGCCATTCTCCCTCCAACGCATTCAGGCTATCGAAAAGTTAGATGAGTGAATCAAGGGAGCGTTCCCAACGCAAGTATCGAACTTACCCAGTCGGTTGCTGTGGTGGTGGTTGCTCCTGCGTGAAATAAGGGTGTTGAAGTGCCTGGGCGGCAGAGACCCTCTTCGACGGATCATAATGTAACAACTCTTCCGCCAACTCCATGCCAGACGGCGAGAGCCACCTATGGAATCCATTAGAGACCGTACAACAAGGGCGAGTAATGTCAGATCCCATACTTCTTGAACAGATCCCTAAACGGATTCGGGATCACCTCCTTCGGTTTTACAAGTTCATACCAAGGCATCGTCGTGACCCCAGGCCACCGTTCGGGGGTCGGAGTGCCAAGGACCCTGTAAATCACGTCCAACTGGTGGATCTCATCAGTTCCCTGGAACACTGGCTTTTTCGTGAATAATTCCAGCATGATACACCTATCATCCCAGTTACGAATGATGAGCCACGTCGCTAACGTAAAATTAAAGGAAGTATGGCGTACCCGGCGCTCCACATGTCAACCTCAGGTCCATAAACTGTCGTGCCAAACAGAAGTTCTGGCGGGCGATACCACAGAGTTATTACTCGGTTCGTGTAATCGCTCTGCCGCCGTTTCTGATAGAACCTTGCCAATCCAAAGTCCGCGAGCTTCAGCTCTCCGCGGCTGTTAACCAGAATATTTGACCCCTTGATGTCGCGATGGATGACGCCTTTATGATGGAGGTACGACAGACCCGCCAACATTTGCTGACATAAGCTCTTCAGCTGAGCATCGTTGAACATGAACTGTGTCTGAGACAAGACCCCAGTGAGGTCATGGTCCATATATTGGAACACCATGTAGACAGCCCCTGGATTCATGAATCAGTCAGGTGTTCAGGGCATGGATGTGAGAACGGACCGTTCGAAACCATCATCTCATGCAACCTCACCACGTTGTCGTGTCTCAGAGACTGTAGTAGCTTGATTTCCCGCATGGCAGTGACAGGGAACCCGTCCCTCTCGGCCTCCATCCGCACCCTCTTTAAAGCCACGATCGCATTGGTAGTGTTATTCCGGGCCTTGTAGACCTTTCCGAACGTACCCTCCCCAACCTGCGTCATAATCGAGAACGCCTCTCGAGGCTCCTCGTAGGCATATGCAGGTGACCACGCGGGCGATGGCGAGCACGGTGGCCCGTTGTCTTGCGCCTGCTGCTCGTAAACACCCCGACGGGTAGGTTCAGGTGGAGGAGTGGTGCTCATATCCATCTCCATCGACATCCGGTCCGAGGATCTGTGTTCCTGTACCGGCTCCGGTTCGCGATCTCTATCACGTTCCAGATCGGACTCTTGGAAGGAAGGACGGGGAGGCGTCATCGCTTGGTCGCGTGGATTAAGCATTAGCTCTTCGTCATCGTCAGCGGGGAAGAACTGGCGCAGGGAGGAGCTTGCAGATCCGATAGGCCTAAAACCAGCCTTCTTCCCCTTCGCAGGTGATGGAGAGGCTAATTGCTGAGGTCCCTCGGCACCAGGTTGGTGGAAGGTTCGCGGAACAGGCGGCGGAGGCATGTCGCTGCCAAGGCTGAGTTTTGGATTGGGTTCAAGCATCGGTCGTTTGTTACCCCGCTTGGGTAGGGCATAAGGTCAGGAAAACGCGCGAAAATGGTTCTAGGGTTCGGAACTAACCTCGATTTTTGGACTAGTACTCTGCTCCCGCCCACGACGCACGCCTTTCGGGGAGCCGTCCCACGGGGCAGCGGTTTTAGACATCGACAACGTAATGTCGATATCACGAACATTAGTCGCCGTCGGGAGACGATGCAACGTCCGCGGTCGGCCCTCGGCCCCGGAACTTCGACTCGAAGCGGAACTTGCACTCCTCGACGAGGCCGAATATGTGGGGGACGGGCTTCTCCGCCGAGCGCGCCCTCTTTCGCGGTTCTGCTGGTTATCACCGTGCCGGTTCTTCTTCCACTTATGGCGCTTGTTGATGGGGCTGGAATCATGCCTGGAAGGGCTGAGGCTATGTCGTAAACGTTTTGGGGATGGCGATCCTGACCGCGACTTTCCTCCATGAGAGCTCCGCCGGGAGTAGAAGGAGTTCGTAGGTGACGCGGACCGCGATCTCGAGCGCTGCTGTCGACGTTTGAGTGGTATCTGATTGACATTCGCTACCTGGGTCGTGTCACGTCGTGTCCAGCTGAAAATTTCTGTGTTCAGAGGAGTCTCAAGTTAAAGAAGATGAAGCACAAACTTGTTAGGGTTCTGTTCATCCTGCTGCTTCCAATCCCCCCGCTGCTTATCCTTGTTTTTCCACTTCTTGCCCTTGTGCTTTCCCTGTCGATTACCGCGATTGTAGTTGTTATTGTTGAAATTACCAGGCTGGTTGGCGTTGCCGTCACCCTGTCGATGCTGATTGCGCTGGTTGCGGTGTTGGTGATTTGGACGGTGGTTTTGGTTCTGTTTCCAGCTAGGGGCAGGTTCCCAGTTCCGGGCCAGCTCGTCGGGTCGGGGCTCCTCTAAGTACGGAGCAGCTTCCCGGTTCTCGACAAACCGACTGTCCCAACCGGAATCAGATACGAACCGTTGTTGTTGACCATTATCTTTCCACCCTCGCGCCCCGTCATCCACAAAGCGACGTCCGTTTTCTGGTGGTAATCTTCGGTCTTCTTCCGCCCAGTCGTAACCCATGCCCCGTCGCCGGGGGTTGTAGCCAGCGTCGTTATAGGAGGCGTAGCCTTGTTGAGGATACTCTTCAGGCCAGGGGCCATTTGGTACCACATACGGTTCGACCGCAGCCCAACCCTCACCATCCCTGTCTAGCCTCTCGTAGGAGCCCCTTCCACTGCCATTGCGCCTAGGAAGATCGTCGTAGCCGCGGTCGTACGTGGAATGAGAAGGTTCTCCCCTCTGTTGCCAGTTGTCGATGTCACCACGTCTGTTACGCGAGTGGCTCGAGTCCCTCCTCATGTCGTACGAGGTAGCGGTGGGGTAAGAGTGAGAATGGTGAACGGGATAGTTGAGATCGTTTGCGTCGTCCAGCAAGACGGCTGATGGGGCAGCTTCACGAGAATTGTGTTGTTGATGCTGTTTGTGGTGATTCCGACGTTTCCTCCCCCCTCCGGTGTTCCCACCCCCGGTGCCGCCGCCTGTCGGATGTGGGTTGTTCATGGTCGTGATGCTGCAGACGTCGTGGGTGAGTGGTGAGAGGAAAGAAGCAAGAGTCAAGGGTTTCTCCCACCTTTTGCAAACCGCAAGCCCACGGATCGAACGATTTCACGGGTTTGCCGCACAATAGGCCGGAACGTTGCAGGGCGGGTTTACGAGGGGGCGAACTCACGCAGCCCTGCGCACTTATGGTTGCGATTGAGATTTGAAGCGTGGAAGAAAAAAAACCGGATGAAGGGACAGTCAGCGCTATGAACCGCACAGACGGGACGGGACTGAGAAGAGGGGGACCGGTTGCGAGAGACTTACGCGAAAGATTATGCGTGGAATCAAACGGCTGGAAGGCTTGAAGACAAACCTGTTCCTGTTCCGTCGTCGACCTCGAGAGCGAGCGTCGAGACTGGGTCCGTATGGTGACGATGGTGTTCGGTGTGCCGATGAGTCCGCCCGCCGCGAATAGTGGGAAGGCGTTGAAGGTTGTCACAATCCGGGTGGACCAGTTTCCCTCCTCTCTCAAAATCCCTGCTCTCTCCAAAATCCCTCTCAAACAGCCCAAGAAATATCGGCTTCCATCGAAAAAAAACGGATTGGGTGCTAAAAATGTTTGTGGCTTGCAGATGGAGGCCATCGCTGGTTGTCCAAGTCGGTGTGACAAGTCAGGAATCGGCAATCCGTATCGTCACCCGGAAGCGTGCCCGGACACGACGGCATTGGTAGATAAGATACAACGGTAGTGATACAACATAAACTCATTTCCACTCTCTTCACTGGTGCGTGCATTGAGAACGGTCCACCGAGCCGCTCGTATCGATGACTACTCCAATGTCTTGGAGGAGTGTGAGTAACGGGGGAACGACAACACTGTCCATGTTGTTATTGATGATATTTTCTGCCCTGTCGAGCCTCGACCACTCATCCGCTCCTTTTCGAGGGCTAAACAACTGAACGATAGTGTAAGTCTCAAGGAACAAAACCTTGTAAAAGGTGGACTCACCTTGGGTTCGTGGTCGATACCACTCACCGCAAGCAATGGAAGAGTTGGGTGAGCCTCGATGACGTTCACAACACTCCCATCACCCTCGTATATCCCGTGTAGAGCGCCGCTTTCCCTTCGCCACAAGAAGAAATATCCGTCGTCAGAACCAGAGACGACGAACTCATCATTAGGTCCGACAAAGTTCACTGCAAAGAATTCCATAATCAGCAGCCGGTATTTCTCACCAACCTACGAATACCGCACCATCCTTGATCGTCCGCAGGTTTGATACACCTTTAAACGACCGCCGCGGAAGAACCAACGGAACCTTCGAGTACTTTGTTTCGGCATCGTCCTCTTGCTCTTCTTCTTCCTCACTCTCTTCCTGGTCGCCGCTCTCGTCCATCTGCTCGTCCTTATGGTCAGACGAGGCACAGCTATCTGCCGCAGACGGTGCATCTCCAGTCGTAGGATCATCTGGTTTCGCAGAAGGAGATCTGTCACCTGTCCTCTGATGGTTTGAATTAGGTGACAGTATCTGGGATGGGGCCCTCAGGGACTCTTCCGTAGGATCATCCAAGGTGGAGAACAAATAAATGGAGTTACCACCGTATGCTGGCACATCCGGTAAACTCGAGCCCGGTAGATGGGAGCGCGCCGTATACACTCACATAGGATGACCTGATGACCTTATTATTACACGAAACTGTGATGACACGATGCGATCTGCGTACCTCGTGACCATTGCTCGACGACACCCTTGCCGCTGTAATGTAACTGTAGGGCGAGGGTTTCACTTTGGTTGAGAATCGTCTGACACAAGTGGTGAGACTATTATCCTCCACGGGAACGCCCCACTCCGCTTGTAGGAGCCGACCGATCTGCCTGCGGTCAAAGAGGTAGCCCTATGTGGGATGAGCTCAGGATAAAGTTTTTTGCAAGAGGATGAAACACACATATGGGTGGTCCCCAGCAACGACTAATTGGTGTGGCGCAGATGGGGCTATCGACATAGAGAATAGGCGATGAGACACTTTTACTAGCGGTGTAGGGCAAGCCGCTCCTTCGCCTCCACACCGGTGCGTCGGAGCCCTCAGATCGTGCTGCCTCACAGCACCATCCTGTTTCGTGCGTTCAGCCCTGACGGTCACATTCACTCGAACTGCAATACTGACCTCAGAAACGGTGAGGAATACATCCGGACTTAGTTCTGTCGTGATTCTTTTCACGGAACTCGAATGGCACCGGATCGTCCTTTGTTTCCAGCCCGAGCGGGTGGGAGACTCTCTCGAATGCGGAGAGGCAGAGTCATACGTGGCTATCTCTGCGCCGACGTCGAAGACCCTAACCAAGCCATCTCTAGCTGCGGTAGCACTGTAAAACCGTGCCCATTCGTCAACTTGTGGCTCCAAGGCGAAACAAAGGTGTGACTAAATAGAGGACTGTACGCACAGCCTGGTCGAGAACGGCAGCATCTTTGCGGAGAAAATATTGTCCCAATGTCCTGTAGAAACTTGATGATAACAGACAAAGGGATACTCGTCCTCCGAATCCCCCTTATCTCCCAACATTCGCCAGAATCGAACGCTATTTGATTGCAAGACACAGCCATGAGCGAAGAAGCAAAGAGGACGAGATAGTAAAAATGGGGTTTGAAGGGCACACACAATAGGCGAGAGTACGAACGTTGTATCATCTCCTCCTGAAATCAAGGTCTCCCCGTCGCTTGTCCAACTCAGGGCGTTCACACATCTTGCATCGAAAAGTTTGGGAACGGGGATTTGTCAACAAACGCTATCGCTATCTTTCCCGAAAAAAGAAGCGTGGGGTCGAGAAGGGGGAGGGATATCGGTGGTCAGCTATGGTAACCTACCCGGTATGGCCTTCTAGAACTTTTACACGATGCAACGGCCATTCAAGCGACCTGGACAAAAGTTCCTTCCGAAGTAGAGCTAGTCTCGATGCTGATGGGAATTTGCGCAGGAGATTGGTGAGGGTGGGAGAGAAGATATCGCCCGTTCGTTGTGCGGAACTCGAGGACGCGCAGGGGATCGCCTCGGTCATGATTGTGTTGGGTGACGACTACGCGATCAGCTTGTTCCGCCTTCCGTTTTCTTCCCACAGTCACACCCGTGATGCGGACCCGGAGCGGATACCGGGGAGGGCGGGCTCACGAGTTACTGCGCACCCTATCATATCGGGGTATCATTATCTAGACGCTACGTCTGGCCTGCGCACCCGCTCAGAAGGATCGCCACCGGGCGGATGAAAGGCATCCATAGTGACCCGCAGCTGCTTAACCGCGGCCAAATACTCTACGCTCGTCCTTGATCGCAAGTCGCCCGAGGATCCTTGTCAATCACCAGAGACTTTCCGCAGCTGCCGCTCCCCGATTCTCCGATGATATCTCCGACACTTTAGACGGTATACTCGATCACCTACACGAGCCAAAGATACGCATAAATTTCACTGCTGCGGGCCAGATAACGTCCTTGATAACCCTGCACTTTCTACCCGAGATCGCATCATGTCATCTTCGACCATCCTAGGATTCGAGAAAAGTCCAGGTGACTAGGCTCGGGGTTTACAACCTTTTAGGCCTTTTGCATGCGACCGATCGGGATCTTGTGATATTCACATTCACAGGAATGGAGACCTCGGACAGTGTGATGGGGTAAGGATGCCTCGATAGGCTCATAAAACATATTCCATAAACGAACGAAAGGACTATGTATGATACAATGGTTATTGAGAGGGGTGGTGTTACAGCCAATACAATGGTGTGTTTGTTTGATTTGGGTTATCTGCTGCTCGTTGCGCCCGACACAAAAATGTTACTCAATGAAAACAGGTTGTTCGAAGAGAATATGGATATCGGGGAATTGTTCCGCGATGGACGGGTGGGTGAGCAAGGGATAGTAGACATAAATGGGAAGGCTGAAAGGAAAGCCCAGATCAGAAGTCTGGATGGAAGTCGAGGATAAACAGACAGATAACTTACTTGGTGGTCCAATGACCCCGCTGCCTTTGACTTGACAAAGGCAGTTACTACAGACGTGGACGAAGCCGACAAATTCGGAAGTAAAAAGGGGGTATCAGAGTGGGCAGCGACTGCGTGCGGCTTAGAGCGCAGGCAAACCGCAGGGGTGGAGGGGCGTGATGGTGGTGAAACCCGATAGAAGTAATGGATCCAGACGAGACCTCAAAATTCCTTGACCGTCGAGTAGTGGAGTGGGGGTGTTTGACTTTATGTGCCAAAGTCGACCAGCCAGGTGACCTCGCCATGACCAGAAACGCTGAGGTACCTTAACCGCTTAATGCAAGTCTTTCCCAATAGGTAATCCATGCGCCGGACACCGCGTGCTTTCTCCGCCTTCACGTCAGAAGGGGATGAGATCTTGTCCAACCGGTGGTGCCAAGCCTTGGAGATCGAGTCCCTGTAAGACTTGGAGACGGCGTCGAACTCAGCCTGCTTAATGGGCTTGTGGAGGCTGGTGTACAACGCGTGCAAGATGTCCGAGACGGTGACGAGAGGGGAGGATGTGGTGGTAGGCTCAACGGTGATGCTCCAAGGTAGCCCGGCTGCAACGAGTTTCACGAGTCTGGCTGGCGGGTGGGTAGCGGCCATAGAGAGGTGGGACTGATGGATGCGGAGCCGGTCCGGGTGTGGTGGGAACGCAACGTCGAGACGGACACCCTGGGGGTTGGCAAGGAGGTCATGAAGAGAGGGCGGGGCAGGTGAAGTTGGTGTTCCCGGGAAGAAATGAGAGTTGTTCAAATGCGGAACAACTGGGCTCTTCTTCACCGGAGAGAATGCGTAGGGTGGTAGTGCAGTGTGCGTAGGGGGTGTGTAAGGCCCAGTAGTGGATGGTAGAGATGATTGTGAATATGCCGGGGACGGGGTGTTGGGGACAGGAGAGAGGGAGATTGGGAGAGGTGACTCGGAGGGTATAAAGAACTTGACCTGCTTCTTAGGCTTGGTCTGCTCGACGGGGGTAGAGATGGGTTTGGTGTGTCTGGCCATTGCAGGTGGGATGGATGGGTTGGTGGGGGGCGTTGAGTTTCGCAAGATAAGATTTTATAACAAAATACGGATCGGGTAGGCGGCACAGGCCTAAGCCATGAAACCGGTGCTGCCGTTGTGGAGTCATTTTGCGCCGGACCCGTGGTACCTGGACGGTATTGCGGTCCAAGGATCGCTGTCCAATTAGACGACGGTGTCCCACATGGAACAGAAATAGAATTTTACGCACAGTTATCAAGGAGTGCACAGCGGTGCACAGCCAGCAATTGACGTGGCAAGGTAGCCTCACTGGTATCAGCGCGCCCTTCCGCTTCTCACGCACAGTGTGTTCTATACGTCCTCGGGTACGGGTGTACAGCAACCAGTGACATCCCGTCAATTGTTGCCGATCCAGCGCCCGCGCGCCCCCCCGTGACTATCGGCGCGCAACCACCTCAACAAGACAACATCCTCACGGTGCCTGTATCATCCAGTGAGTCGAATCGACACTCCGTTCGGAGCCTTTGCGACAGAGGAAACAATAATGATGGTATTGCCAATGTACAATAACACTTGCCATTACGGTGAACGACGAATTGCATAAACGGGAAATAAAAAAACTTAGGCAGCCTCAGCAAATCCAACGGCGTTGCGACCGAGATCGTACACGGTGTAGTAGCGACGGAGGAAAACGTCACCTACACAGGATATTCGTTAGCGCCCGCTACACACGCGGTTCTGTGCTGCCGTAAACACTCACCAATAATCCAGATACTACCGCCATCTGGCAGGTTAATGTCCATTGCAGTGAAGGCCGACAAGCATGAACCTTGCACGTTCAAAATATAGTCGGTACCCTTGAGAGGATATGGTTTGCCACCGAGGTGTAAGGTAAGGTCTGGGAGGTTGGGGACCGTGCTGCAATCAACGGTATACTGGCCATTCCAGGACTTCTTCGCGCCGATCTGAGTGTTGAGCATCTCAGCAATGTCGGTGGGGAGAGCGATCAATGAAGTGCCTGGAAAGGAGCGCATTAGAGTACCATTCAGGGGCAGATTAGTGATGTCGGCCTACCAGTGTCAATGGCAGCGCCAGTGTTCTCAAGTTCAAGTTCATCACCACCAAAACCGATCTTGTCCAATTCAACTTCCCAGTAGGCCTTTCGGCGCACAGGAGCGTACGTGATCTTGCCCTTGTAGGCGGAGTCGTCAATACCACCAAAGGTGGCCTCTCCTCCGTCTTCCTCGGAGGTTCCCAGACGGAAAGCGAACACCGGTTGGTCAAGGAGGCCCTGGTTCACGAGGTAGTAAAATGGCGGGACGACATGGCTGACAGCAATGGTATCATAAGCGAGACCGAGAATACCATCAAACCTAGATGCCGTATGTCAGAAAGGGGCTTCAAGGGACCAAAAGGGGTTACTCACTTGCCAAAGGCGAAGGCGAGACCTGGTTCCTTGGTGGCCTCGGCGAAGTCCATGCCCTTCACCGTGAGATCGCCCATACTGAAGTCATCGTTGGAGACGAAGCCCTCCATGGAACCAGAGCCGTAGTGAATCTCAATACCAGTTCCGTTGGCCTTGTAGGTAGAAGAGGCACCGGCATCGTATTTCGAGTGGAGGAAGCACGCGATGGACGTGCACTTGGAGCTGGGAATCCAAAGGTTGCTCGATCTGAAACCGGAAAATATTAAGATGACGGCATCTGTCACGGGTGCGGAGGATCACGGACCCTGTATCGAGGATGACCTTAAACTGGAGTCGGGAGGGGGCTGTGAGAATTGGGCAGATGGAAGTAAAGCGGGGCGCGACTTACAGACTGCGGTGGGGTTCCCAAGGAGATTTCAGCGAAGTACTGGGCGTTCATAAAGTCTGGACGCGTTTAGGGTCATATTGCACTTTGGCGAACAAACAGGGACATACTAGTCAAAGGAACGGTGTGATCCTGCTTGGTAGCCTCCTCCTGAGTCCAGAAGAGGTCTTCACCCTGGTTGTCAACACGAAGGCGCCTTCCAAAGCCGCCAGCCCCCATTAGCGGTAACTGAGGCTGAGCGACGCCATACTTGGAAGCAAGGTACGCAGTCTCGAGAGCAGGATTCTGAGAGACTTGGGGAATCTTGTGCAACTTGAGTCTGGCGACCTCGGCGGCGGCGAGGGGGAGGAGGACGAGGAGGGAGGCGAGGTACTTCATAGTGGTGGTCAAGTGAAAGCTGTCGTAACCGGTTGGGTGAACTGCGGACGGGGACAACTTGCAACTCGAAAAGGAAGGAGTGGAGAGAAACTCCCGCAATGCCTAAATAAGAAATTAGTTCTCACACCCTCACCTCCGATGGACCAGCTCACCAACACAGAGCGGCTGCTTCTTGCCCAGGCAGTGTACCAGGAGGGCGCAAACGACTGGTCAAAGGTTTCTCAAATAATCTCCAACCATCCTCTCATTGGGCGGCCAAAGTCCTACTTCAACCCCTCAGTGCGTCCGTATTTTTTGGGATTTCCTCCACACCGCCATAATGCACGTGTGCCCAGATATGCAGCTCGGTTTACACAAGCATGATCCATACTGCGGGACTGGATGGGTGAGCGTTCATAAACCATATACTAGTATACCGTGTTCTGAGGCTACGGTCAAGTATGAGTAAAGATAACGCGAAACCACGCGGTACGAAACCCAGCCCCACATATACGTGCAACCCGCATAAGCTCACAGCTGTCCAGCCGACGTGAACCGAAAACTGGCTGAAATACACTACTCAGCTCGCGTCACGGAACTCCGTGACCTCATATTCCAAGAGGAGACCCGGTTCAAGTGTGTGGGTTTCGTGTCTCACGTTCCCGGACTATTATTAATATCCCCTCAAACTACTATTAGGACTGTGCTTGCGGAGATCGAAGAAATTCGCTCCGGACTGTGGGACGAGAGAATCAAGGCCTCTCTTGGTATAGTCTCCCCGGAGCCCGCCCCCGACGCGCCGACTACACAGGATGTCCCGGAGATCCTTGAGGAACCGACCAACGAGATCGAAGATGTATCCATGATCGATGCAGAGCCTCTGAAACCACAGGATGAGCCAATCATTATCGAGGATTCAGACGCTACAACGGACGAGCCACCGGTTGCACAGCAAGTCAGTCAGGCGCTGGAAGAGGAGGAAGTCGACCTACACCTAACTCCAAATTCTGTCCCATCCTCTCCGAAACCCACTGAAGAAGTGGTTACCACACAAGAGCAGATCGAGGTTACGAACGAAGAGCCCCCTCAGCCGGCTGAGGCGGCTGAGGCGGAAGCAGAGCCACAGTCGCCGTTCACAGAGCAAGAGGCTGAGGAACAGGATGCCGAGGGTCTGTTCGGGGCTTCGTTATCCCTTTTGGGTTTACTGATACATCCTAGGAAGAGATGAATTGGATGTGGTGGAACCGAGTCAGGCACCCTCCCCATCCGTTCCCCCGGAAAAAATGCCTGCGGATGACGAATTGGAGCCAGAGGAGACTCAAGAGGTCGCTTCCGAGAAGGACGAACCGGAAACCGGAGTCCAGACACGTCGAGGTCTGTCGTTTGCATACAATCGTATTGACTCGCACAGGGGCACTAACCCATTGTTCGGGCTCCACAGGTAAACGTAAGGCCGAGACTGAAGCGGACCCCAAGAGGGAGAAAAAGAAGTCTCGAGAAGTTTCTGAACCTCTTGAGGAAAGCGAACCTGAACCAGGTTAGGACCTTCCTGTTCTACCAGTTTACCCTATCTACCTCCTATCCATGCCCTCCTAACCCCTTCGCCCCGTTTTTTTTCTCAGCGCCAACCAAGAAGCGACGTGGCACCACTTCGGAGGCAGCTTCCCGAATATTTCAGAACGTCATATCTCTCCTCCATGACCAGATATGTCAGCTTCGAAACGGGAGCATCTTCCATGGCCCAGTGAAGATTTCAGATGCACCGGATTACTATGAGATCGTCAGACGACCGGTAGATCTGAAGGCGATCAAAGCGAGAATACGAGATGGTCATATTACCAACTCCCTCGAGTATCAGAGGGATATCTATTTGATGTTCGCCAATTCGATGATGTACAACCGTCCGGACTCTGCTCATTACAAAATGGCTGAAGAGGTATCTCCGAACACTCCTTCTGGTTATTCCTGCTCACGTTCCCCTTTTTTTCAGATGATGCTAGAGAGCGAACAGCTTATCAACCAATTCAGGCAAACGGAAGGTTGGAATCCTTGAATATTGATATTACGATTATGCTCTCCTAAAAGTACAACACGTTCAAGTATGTATAGCAAGAATTGCATGGTGAATAATGGAAACGTATGCGCGGTACAATAGTATCTCTAAAACCAGGGCACGAAGATCTCCGTCATCTTCATCAGGTTAACCGGACTCGTCGAAGTATCCACGAGACTTTTAACTGTATGGACGATCACCCTCGCGTTGAGCGAGGTAGGATTTTGGACGGCCTACGCAATGATCAATTAGCCCAAGAACAGAATGCCCAATTGAAAGGTACTCGCCTGTTCACGTTCAAGTTTGCAAGCAAGGGTCTCTGCTCTCGCCACAACGCCCTTGATGCTCTCTGCAACACTCGTCCTAAACGACAAGTCGAAGGTCCAGGGCTTTCCTCTACCGTGGAGCCAGGTCATGACTTCGTCCCTGCTGAACAAGCAAAGTTGTTGCTCGAGTTCGAACTAGATACAAAGAGGATTAACAACCGCGTGGGATCGAGAGATACCACTCCTACCTCTGGCTCAGTCAAGCCTCGCCCGATTGCCATCAAACTCGGGACAAGGATCCCTTCTTGGAATACAGACCCAATGAACCGTTGCAGACTTGGCGTCAACCTGAACGGCACAACATCGCTCGACGCAAAAATTGGAGCTTGGCTGGACGTGGACGGCAGTAGCTCGCTCATCGCGATCTGACCGGTTGCTCGCGACAGGTGGAATCGTGAGGGGAGTCGACTCGTTAGACAGAGAATATAGGTCATGAAGCATGTCGCAGCAAGCTGAGTGGTGAACTGCTTCCGCATCCTCCAAAGCTCCGCAGGGCTGTTCATGGTCTTCATCATGTACTGTATTGTGGACGTCAGGTATGGGTGAAGAAAGATGGCCTGCGCGGACTTGCCTTGAAGAGGATATCGTCCGGCATGAGTTTGTTGGTCACCTCAGAGAGAACCTCCGTCTTCAGAGTGAAGTACTCTGACTTGCTCGGCTATTCGGGGATGAATATAAGCTGCGCAGACGAACAAACGAACCTACCATTTTTCCGTGGGACGTCTTGTAGTCTCGGAGAACGGTTTTGACCTTTTCTCCGATCATGAGCACCGGCTCTTCTCTAGTGATACCAGAGTCCTCGCAATGTTGGTCATAGATGTCTCCAAGGGTGATATAAGATGAATCGTTCTGGATCAACCGCAGACTTGGACTGCACGAAATAGCTGCAGGAAGGTGGAAGCGAAGGTTTCTCCTCTTTGTCTCCCTCTTCCGAGATAGCGCACTTCGAAACGGTCAACAACCAAGGATGTGAGAAGTGTTCGGATCATTCTCACCCATTGAAGGTCCTGAACAACTGCGTGACCCTTTCCTCTCGTTTGGTGTGTCTTCCCGAGGGCAACTGTACAGCGAAAGTCGTGACGGAACCGTCATTTCCATGCATGCTGAATCTTCGCCAACAGTAGCCATGTGATCTGCAGTTCTCGAATTTGTGCCCGAACTTATGTATCTTCACGAAGTTCTGATTGTTGTCCTTGTCCTGTTATGAGGGTTAGTCCTGTCGCCGGACCACGTGATTGATCTTTCGTACTTCGAGATATTGCCCCGGTACCTCGATATCGTCGAACCTGGTATATTGGAAGTCGACCAAATAGTGACTGAGAAGGTCGAGCGATTGTTCGCGGGGCTTGGAGTCCAGAAGGCGCTCGTAACGGTCCCTCCAGTTCTGCAATCGACGCAGGTACTCATAGTGTGTCAAAGGAGTTTTCAGGAAGTCTTCCTCATACTCTTTCTGTCCGGGGGCCGTATTAGAACATGAGCAGCTGACATGAGGATTACATACCCTTGCAAAGGACGGAAGGTTCGAGGCCATCTTTTTGAGGGTTGCCATAGTCATTGGGAGAACCATGCCGTCGTCGTCCGGAACATTCATCCTCAAAACGTAGTTCTGACGGCAACTTAGGGTGCATCCATACTAATAGAAGTAGCAGTCTTACCTGAATGGCGTCCTGCATGAGCATGCAGATCAAGCGATAGATATCCTCCTCCCCAGAAACTTTGAAGTGCGAGTTGATCTGGTCGACCAAGGTTTCCATGCAGAGTATAAGGAGTGGGAACGCTGTCTTGAGAATTTGGTTCACTTCCTCGATGTGATCCCAGGCACCACGGAGAGGAACAGTTGCAGTGGCAGTTTCTGACTGAGCCGTGGTTTGAGCTGTGGATTGTGTAGCTGTTCCATTCATTGTATGGATCAGCAAGGAACTGGTGGTCGGTATCGCCTTCTTACCTTCGCCTTGTGGGTTCTCCGCGTTAGCTTCGGACATTGTGACGTCCTTGATCTCCGTGGTTTGAGCCGGTTGGTTGCTATCGGCTTGTGGTTGGGAAATCTGTGCAGCAGCCTGGGCTTGATTCGCAGTCATGGCGCGCATTGCTGCCCGTTTCACGTAGATCATATCCTCTCTTGTTGTTCGCAGTGGGAAGAAGAGGGCCTGAGGGAGTCGTTAGCTCTGAGTGAAGTGGTGTGCGTAAGGTATCTTACCTGGGGGAACAGCTTGGCAAGGTTTAGTAAAATGTACCTCGCCTGTTTCACTTCTCGCTGGGAAATGGAAAGGCAAAGCTGAGGAATCAACGTAATCCAATACCAGAATGCGGCATCTCCCTTGTACGTATCAAACGATCTCGAGATCGTGAAGTTGGCATCGTCGACACTCAGAAGCCACAGAACCCGGGTCAGCAGCGGGCGGCTCTTGTTGCTCTTGTAGATTCCAGCTGCATGCAAGTAACCGGTGACTGCGGTACCGGCGTGGGTCATCTCCGTTGGATTGTCCTTGAACAGGTTGTCGTTGAACTTGCCCCAAGCCGCCCAAGCCTTCGCTTGATTGAGGTCCAACTGGATGGCGTGGTTGAACTCATTGCTTGCGTCTTCCGTCCGTCCAATCTTGGCGTGGAACATTGCCTTGAGGGTGAAAAATTCCGCTTTCTGTGCAGCAGAGAAGTACATGAGATTGGTGTTGTTGATGACATCTAACCCCGCCTGAAGGTCGTTGGGACGCTGGTAGTGACAACGAGCCTGCTCTCTGAGCTTTAGGAACGCCTCGGATATTTCGATGTTCGGGAGTGTATAAATCTTGTTGAGGGAGTTTGCGCAGACGTCCAGGAGATCGTGCTTGCGGGCAACATGGGCAAATCGGTTGATGATCCAGGCAGTCTCATGGAAGCCTCGATAACCAAATGTGTTGGTGCTGGTTCCAGCAGTGCCACCCTGACCCGAAGTCTGGATGAGAGGGAGGTATGTCTTGTTGATGGCGTTGAAGACGTTCTGCCGCCAAGCCACAAGGTCACTCCAGATGCTGATGTCGTCACAGGGGTTGGGCAGGCGTTCTCTCCAGAGCTGTAGGACCATTTTGAGGTCAGCAGACTTCTTCTCGAGGTTTTGAGCGGTGGTGGCAGAGAGAGAACCGAATATCTGGACCGCCTCCTGGAGTTCGACGAATTGCTGGAAGTGTTGAAGAAGTGGGATATGCGCAGCAGAAAGGTGTGGCGGCAGGGTAACCCATCTCCTGAGGCAGAGCTGCATTGCGTCTTCCAGAATCTTGGTGAACTCCACATTCTTGTCCAAGGCGGCGGGCAGCTTGAGAAGGGCGAGGAATGCCTCGTAGACGCGACGGCGGGGTGTGGGAACTTCGGGAAGAAGATGAACCTGTTCCTCCAGCGACTCCATATCGACTGACCAATCCTTGATCCTCCAAGCGCTCTCCAACATCAACTCATAGTTATTCTCCCCGCGTGCCAGGTCGTAGAGTATGTCCCAATGCTGTAGCTTCTCGGCAGCCAACATCCAATGATCCTCCCACAACGTGTACTCTTGATCGACGAAAGGAATGGCTCCAGAGCGCGCCTTTGTCTGAGCATTCTCGTACAGAGTAGCGGCTTGCTCCCACATACCGCTCTGCTCCAATGCCAGAGCCATATTCGTGTCCTGGTAGTAGGAACCACGGCGCCACAGGCCATAGAATGCGTCGTCTTCCGCGAGTTCCGCGTATAGCTCGGCGAGGGATTCGAAAACGGTAACAGAGTCAGGTGAGGAATCGTCCGAGATGGTCATGTAGCTCTCGAGGATCTCGATGCTCACATACCAAGCGCCAAACATCTTGGCCAAGTACTTGATCAAGTGGGGTGGGAGGAGCATGGGTGGAGAGCATCCGTAGATACCCGTAAGAAGGGTCTGGATAGCGTTGGGGCGTAGGTCCGCCTGTTTGGTGTGGTATTCGCGACTGAGGACGGTGATCATATGCTGGGTCATCTCGCCTTGCTCGCGTTTAGACAAACAAGACCAAACGGCGGGGAAGAAAGCGGCCCAGATCTCGTGAGATGTCTGAGGATCTAAGAACAAGATGCGTTGGGTGGGACGGATGAGGTTGGAAGTGGTGACACGGGGAGGGAAGGTGGCAACGTTTCTGGCGAAAGAAGCTTGTGAGTTTGGGACGAGACACTGCTCGCCATCGAGCGTGCCGAAGAGGAGGTGAAGAGCAAGGTAGATCCAGTTATGGTCGTTGAGGGCCTCCCAACTTTGAACACCAAGAATATACGTGAGTCTGTTGGATAGAGACCTTGGAACGCTGACATCCAACAAGTCAACAAACTTCTCCCGGACGGCCACGTCCTTCGCACGGCAACCAACGAGGAAGCAGGCCTCGAGGCGTGTTGTAAGTTCACTACGACGCAAGGATGGGGATGTGTAGATGTCGTAGATGAGTTCGTGGAAGGGTTCCAGAACGTCCGGTCGAGATTCGAATGCCACCATCTTCGTCAACAACATCGCCTTCTCCTTCATCGTGGGGTATGCGTCACGGCGGTCCAAGGTCCAATCTCGTACCATGTCTAGGATATACCGACAAAGGGGGATGCTTTTGGAAACCGGGATCAGGTGGTTGAGGGACATGATGAGCTTGACGCGGTTGTCCTGTCCGATGAACGAGACGGAAACCTTGTAGATATCCAATATATTCGTCAGCATTTTCACATTGCTCTCCGAAGCACTGGGTGTAGATGAGGTAGAAGTGGAAAGCTGGCCGTGCTCCTTGGCTATCTTTGAAAACAACTTGTTCAAGTACTCGCTGAAGGGGGTGATGCGCTCCGGTATAGCTTGTGTGACCGACTTCAGCATGAGCAGAGCACCACGGAGGGAAGTATTGTTGAGAAGGCTTTCCGTTATGGAAGAGTGGATCCAAGCGTAGAATTCGGCCATCTCAGTCTGGTCCTCTTCGCCCTCCTTCGGGAGTGGGAACAGGCGAGCCAAACGATCGAAAACTGGATGGAGAGCTTCGAGCAGGTTGTTGTCGTCAGAGGTCATCCCTTTGTGAATCAGTTTCTGGAGGATAACGGCGTTCGAGGTGTACCAGGCGTCGTCCTTCTCTGCGGAGACAACCTGCAGGACCCTCGCTGCCTGGACTGCAAGGCTCAACTGGGGCTCGAGGGCGAAATCAAACTACAACGCAAATCAGGTTACTGTAATGAGGGAGGGGAAGAATACGCACTTGCTCGAGTGCCCGAACAAAGAAGTGCAATTTAACAGTGACGTCATTCCAGCCGGATGGACCCAGGACCGAACGGAGAAGAGTGAGAGCGCGAGGGATCACAAGGTTCTTGGAATGCACCTCCAGAGGAGTGGTCGCAAGCTTCACGAGGTAACTGACCATGGTTTCCTTGAAATTTATGGGCATCTCCCAGTGCGAACCCGCAGGTTCATCCACAGCCATCGCATCGCCCGCTCCAGTCGCTTTCTGCTCCCACTCGAACATGACCTGAACCACTTCTACGGAAAGCAGGCGCGAGTCGTGAGTGTTGGATCCTCCCAATCCTAGTTTGAAGAGTGAATTGACCATGTGAGGGACGAAAACTGAACGGACGGGGTAGAAGAGGTCTCGTTGGCGAACAATGAGTTGGTATATGATCAAGATCTGGGATATCCCGGCCCCCTCTTCAGCCAACAGTCTACGGGTGGTTTTCGCCCACTGGGGACAACCGCCATCGTTGGACTGCATACGAGGGAGTGTCACAGCCAGTACATCCAGAGCTTGTCGCACGAGGGCCCTTCCTTCGTTGTGTGGGGGTCGCAACAGTCCAGTCCAGGCCCGCACGACGAACTTCTCCGGGGTGGGGAACGACTCGAAGAATCGAGCGGCCAGCAAGTAAGCGGTGTACTTAACCACAACATCCTCGCTCGTGATGTAGTTCCACGTGCTCTTGATGATGACTTTCTGGACGTCGACGAGAAACTGGGAGTAATACTGAACCATGATGGATGTGAGATGGAGGAGCTCGACCTTCAACGCGTCGTCTTGCTCAGGGAAAGAGTCCTTGATGTTCATCGGAGCCCAAATGCGACTGTGAAGCATCTTCACGATCTCCTCGTCAACAAGACCGCCTTTGTTATCCGAAGACGTGGCATGGACGAGGAGCATAGGGGAGATGATGTACCGGATGAAGTACGTTTTCCGAACCCAGGTGATGGAGGGATCGCTGAACCACGAGAAGAACCGCAGGAGAATGCTCCTCTTGTAGAAGAGATCGTTCGACGACGCAACGTGCTGGTAGATGAATCTTGCCAGGCTGAGAGTCTCGATGGGGAGGTTGTGAGTGAAAGTTGTGGTGATCTCGAAGATGAGGTCGATTCGGGGCGCTTGCTTGAGAGCCTTGACGAAGATAGAGATGAGAAGGTTTGCTCGTTGAGATGCATCCAGGACCGCTTCCAAATCGTGCTCCATGCGAGCAGGAATGTGTGTCCTCCAAAGTCGAATGAGGCCGTCAACGAGGAACTGGTTGGACATGAGGAGTGTTTCGTCCTGCGATGTGATGTCGTCGATGAGCAGCAAGCCAGGGACGTTGTGTTTGTGGTCCGTTGTCTGGAAACATGCAGTAACGATGGCGGAGGCTCGCGCGACCACCTCTCGCAACAGGCGGGGAGCCAACTTGATCTCTAGGACGCTCCTCAATGATCGGATGTGTCGGGGGAAGAGGATATGGTTCATGAAGAAGTCCATGGAATCTACGGGGTACCTGTTGAGATACTTGGCCAGGGGTGTCGTGAATGGACTTGGGCCCGAGAACTGCATCTGCGCTTCAATCTGGACGATTGCGTTGACCAGGCTCTCGAGGTACATGTTGGCGGTCGAGGGGAGGAGGTGGAATATATTGGTGATGCGGACGAGCTTGTTGATACCTTCATTGTCATGGAGGGGTAGTTTGGACGAGGCTTGCAGCATCTGCGGGTCGGCGACAAATCTGAAGTGGTCAAGGAGCTTGGAACCAATCTCGACCTTGAAATAGTTCGTCAAAAGTTCAAGTAGACGCGCAAGTCCTTCGAGCCCGGAGACAGAGAGCCGTTTGGGATCCGCGAGGTTCATCAGGATTGGCCGGAGACCTGTCTGTAACAGATCTCGTGGCAGCTTGTTTTGGTGAGACATGACCATCTTCAGACCCTCGTATGCGACCTCCTTGATCTCGGGAGAGCTCGAATAGAGCGACTTGAAATAGGTAGAAGAAACCCTGCATTCCGAAAGGTAAGCTTCGACGACTTGTGGAGTGATAAGAAAACTTGCTTTTGCCTCGTCTGGATCTGCTTTGCGAAAAAGTCCGTCATCGGCATGGACGCAGTCAACAACTTGATGCAGGCCACCCTCAGCTTCGTGATCTCGATTAAGGACTGACGCGGGTTTGCCCTTCCGAGCAGGGCTGCGTCTTCTGCGTCTGCCAACGCTAAAACCTCGTGGAGTAACCGCAACAACTCATCGTTCAACTCTACGAAGTGAGTCTCTAAACTGACGCAGTACCGAACCGCCTCGATAATACCGATCTGGATCGAGAATGGGAGCGCGCGGAGGGGCTTGGTATACAGAGTCGCTAGAATCTTGTCGCGCAACGGCATAAGCAGGTCGACGAGACTCTTGTCGTTGAGATCCGATAGAAGCTGAAGGCACTTCTGTGAGGCGTTCCTGACGATTGGGTTGGAATTTGATAAGTCTTGGAAGAAGATACTGGTAAGGTGCATGAGCTTGTTGAGTTGCGGAGGGTCGGTTGGCTGGCTTGGGGGCATGTTCGCGCAGCTGAGACGGAGAACGCGAGTCATCACATCCATTACCTCATCTACATCTTGTGCGAGGTCGTATGGCATATCTTTGAGCACATGCAATAGTGTGCGGACGACGTTGACATCGCGGTCGGTGATGCATTTTTGCCCCAGTCCAGGCATGCACGCGATGATCTTGATTCCAGCACACCCGGCACTCTTGCGAAGCCAGCCAGGTTCCAAACAGAGAGAGCTGAACCTCCCCGTGATGTGGTGGAGGATCCTCAAGACGTCGACCTGAGTGAGGTTCGCATCCGTGGTCATTGAAACCAGACTGGTGACGATGGAAGATGCAAGGTCCTGTGACTTGGTTTTCTCGGCGGTATTCTCGCGAGCCAAAGAAGCGGGGAACGCTTCCAGATAGCACGCAAGTATTGGCCCAGGGAACCTGCGAGCAGTACTGTCGGAAGAGGGTCGCTCGGCGATTTCTTGCGAAAAAATATGACGTGAAAGGTTCTTGATGTAGGCCTCTGCTTGGGTTTGAAGTTCCGGGATGTGTACTGCGTCAAAAACACCTTCCAAACACCGAACGAAAACTTCCTCCCGATCCTTGCCCTTCACTCCCTATTGGCAGGATCAGCCCGCCTTAACCTGGTTGGAAACGAAAAGGAACGTACATCCTGAACGAGAACAGATAAGCAACTCTCGAGATAAGAATAGGCGTATCCTTGATATTGTGCCTTGGAAGTAGCTGGGATCGTTGCCGGTGGCTTCCTGATGGTCTTCAGAGCCAACCTCGAAACAGGTGCCAGACTCAAAGTAGCCACATTCCCAGAAAACGACACTCTGATCTTGGCAGGGTCGGAGTATTGCCTATAGTCCAGCAACGGCTCCTGATCCAACAACTTCCTGTTTCTCCCCCCCAGCTTCCCAAGTATCCGAATCGTCGTGTGCGCGTGATGATGGCTCGCTGGGACGGGTTTGAGTAGGTCGTGGAGCGCTCCCATCAGATCCCTGAGCACTGTGTTCAAGGTCGGATCCAGAAAATCGGGGGTGAGGTTGTCGATGCACAACTCGAGCGTTCGAAGACCCTGGGATACCAGCTCGTTACCCCCACGCAACGCGAGCGCCAGGGGCTGCATCAAGTAGGTCAGATGAGGTAACAGATGTGTGAGCCGCAATGGAACAGTTAGGCACAATTCGACAACCAGATCCCGATGGAACCCGGAAGAGGAGTTGAGCTGTCGATTGAGGCACTCGAGCATCTCTGGAAGAAGTGGGAGTACTTCTTTGTATATCAACTCGAACTTTCCGCCGCCTCCGCCGATTGCTCGAAATAGTCCGCGAAGTAGGTGGAAATAGTGCGTTCCGTGAGGGGACTTGGCTGCAAGAGGGAAACAATCCATGATTAGCCTTCCAAGACGAGAAGCCAGGACAGGCTCGTTGTCGGCGGGGAAAAGAGTTACGGCGCCGAACGCGAGTTTGAACATCCGGATGATTGCCACCGCTACAGACTCGTCGAGTTCGCCTAGTTCGGGCAGCCGGGATATGAGATGGTCGAGGACGATTGGAACGAGAGTGGGTGAGATGTTATCTCGGGAGAGGAGTTGTTGTACAATAGCAAGAACCCAGACCCGTTTCTTCGCGCATTCAACATAGGCTCCAATCTTCTGCGTCCAGACCTCTTGAACGATGTGCGGGTTAATCTCCATGAAACAGAGCGCCAACCATTCCATGGCTTCGTTGACTTCTCGATCCTGACCATCAAAAAACGACAGGCCGTGCAGACCCGCATCGAACATCCGGCTGACCAAGCCACCGTCAGGGATAGGAACCTCGAGTTTCCGTAAACCGTTAAGGCAAGTCCGAAACCCATGGACCAATGTGCGGTAAAGCATTTTGTACTCTGAGATTTCACGTGAACTTCGATATGCGATCGTGGAAGCGCCGTGTCTTACCTGGTAGGATGTTTTCCGTCTTCTCGCTGGCAAATAGTGCAACTGCGTATGGCCTAGACTTCTCAATGGCGATCATGTCCGACCCGATTGGTTCGCCGTCTTTCGTTTTTTCCGTCCGACTGAGGATGTCCTGATGGACAGTAAGCATGCTCTCAAGTTTTGCCGTCGAAATCTCGAGCATGGCGAGCAACACCTTCGCAGCGGTGTGCTTCGATGATGCACTCTTGGTAACAATCACTTCGACGGAGTTGTAAGCCATCTTGGCGCTAAGGATATGAGTGCTGATGGTAAGACAAGGGTTGTGCGTGAGCCCGAGGTAAAGGACCGCAAAGCGGGATAGTTGGTCGGGTTCCAACTCCGTCCGGAGATAGTGGATAAGGTCCACAACCGAGAAGTATCCTTGCGAGCTGCGCGGAATAGAGTAAGCGAGTGGTATGCTGGTTGTATGGAACGAACCGTAAATATTCCTGCGAGGCAATGCTAGTGCCCAAGAGGACACGTTCATCGAGTAGAGTATCCAGGTGATTGATTAGAGCTTTTCGCTTCGAATTGACCGCGAAGATGTGTCGCATGACAATCATCAAATCCTATCACAGACATCAGTCAATTTTGGGTGGAATTGAGTGACTTGGAAACTTACTCTGCGTGAGAGGATGGCGTTCGGAGGGCAATCTTGGCAAAGCCTTAGTGAGGTAAGCACAAGCGCTTCCCCAAAGGTCTCAAATTGCTCCCCCATACCACGGAGGGTGAATGTAAGGTAGGAAACCAGCTACCGGATTTATGAGAGCCTGTCGGTAGCTGATCTGAGCCACTCTACCTTAATCTGTGCATTGATGAAGTCCGAGTAGGCTTGGTTGTTCTTAATCGTTGGTGCGACGCCGGCCCAGATGTTACCCATGGCCTCGCAGTCCTCCCTCGCCTTCTTCTGAGCAGGGGATTCCAAGGCGAGAACTTCGAGGGTTAATGGGATAGTTGGTTGCATCGCAGTGGTTACCATGACACGGTGGGATTGCATGAAGGTCATGACCACCATACCCATCTCCGCGAGGACCTTAAAACTCCGAACGGAGGGGAAGACCACGTTGGGATCTAACCGTGGAGAATCTTCGGAGAGCGTCTCCTGGACGAGCGTTTTCATGTTGCGAAACATTTCGAGTAAGATGGAGAAGAACTCTGCGACGATTTCTTCAGAGAGGGCTTTGAAGGACCGCACGATATCGATGATGGTTTTGCAACAGGTTACACCGTTTTCTTCATTGTCGTGTCGAAGCAGGTAAAGCATCCCTTGGAAGAGAGGGAGGGCCTGTGGCCGTATAGCGTCGCCGGATGGAATGCGGTGAAGAATGTCCACAAGAACGCGGCGAAATTCGTATTCTGTGGTTTCCCGCTGGAACGAAGCCTTTCCGGAACGCAAGACCTCGATGATTACTGGGATCATGTTTGGGATAGCTCGCGGTGTCTCAGAGTCCCTGGCGGTATCGATCGTCTCTCGCAGCTCACAGGCCAGTGCATATTTTGTCTTCAGGTCTAGGATCAATGGACGAGATGTTTGAACACCACTGTGGCTGAAGAGTGGTTGTGGTACGCACCTATCCCAGGGTCTGCAATTCTCCCGACTTTTAGTTCCACCTCGGCGGCGGTGCCAACCGGCGCGGAGTCCATTGTGAGTAGATGTAGAACGCGTCAAAGTACGCGACAAATGACCTCAGGCTTTCGCCTGGATTTCGAAGTCTGGTAAGAGCCACCTCGGCAAGCCCCGATCACACTCCCCGCTTCCCACACTCCCGGACGCTCATGGGGATTCGGGATGAGGAAGCTCAACCCATCAGCCGAGACATATCCACGACGGCGGTGCGTATTATATTCCGACACCTATGGGTTGTCCACAGTAGGCTAGACACAGTGATGAGAATGATTTTGATGCTGTTTGACCTTGGGAGTGTCTGATGCGGGTCGCTGCACACGGCCTCGGGGATTCAAGCACTGGCGCTGAGCGAGCCCTCTCCCGTGGATCATCTGGCATGCAGCAAGCATGATGGGTCACAGCAATCACGACGCCCGGAAGCTTGTTTTCTTCTCCCATCACCTCTCCCTTCTCTTCTCAACGAGCTGGTCTCGGTGCTGGAGCTGGACTTCCCAGCGTTCTCACCCACATTTGTGTATCTTCTAATCCCCCGGGCGATCACTGACGAGGTACACTTTCATGGCCTGGAATATCCGTGGACTTGAAAACCCATCCTCTGACGAGTTTTTGAACGACCCCGACTTGTGAGCATCAATTAACTTGTCTCTCCCTCCAACCCCCGCTCTGACCGTTTGCCGATCCTAGTCGCCAGATAGCTGCTTTCTTTCTTGGCTGGGTCTTCTTCTACAGTGTGCAAGTAATCCTTTCCTGCCCCCTTCAGGAAAACTTCACGCGTGCCTGCTCCTCCTTCTTCTCACTCATCGCGAAACCCGCCAAGAGATGTCACGGACCTAACGAACCTAACGATATCGAGGCACATACTCCCACTTTGCCGGCAACCGCACCCAATGATGAGGGAAAGATTCCCGAGTACAACACCGAGTTTAATAACTCTACCACCTCTCTACTGAGGGCACAAGAGGGAAGCGCCTTGCTGGTCACCCTGGCACTCTGTTTCACATGTGCGAGCGTAGCTCACTTCGCTTCCCTCCTCCGGTACACTACCACTGGTACGACCACATGTGGTACGCAAGCCTCGCTTTTCGTAACTTACTTCCACTAATTATCCATGAAGCGTTTGTGGTGGCTTGGGGCGGCACAGCGGCACAAGCTGCAAGGCTCACAGGACTTTTTATCCTCAGCCTTGAGTTGAAAAAGCTCTCAGTCAGACATAGGGAGGTTTACATCCTTTGGGTGTCGCTCCTCATCCTTCTGGGTAAGCAAACCGAAGACTCCCACCCCATCCGATCTGATCTTTTATCAGGGTTAGTCTTCGCTAACAATGCTGTTGCTGTTGGTGCTATCCGGTATGTAGTCCCAAAATTTTGATCCACAGATTCCTAACAAATCAGCGAAGTCCCGTGCCGCGATTGGGTATTTCTTTTTGTTATCGTAGACAGTGAGTGCGATTGGTTTGGCTGTGAGATGTTGCCCCGAATCTGATTGGGTTCCCTATAGCTTTGCTCCCACCGGCCTTGCTTCCTCTCTTGCACTGATCTTGGCGGAGTTATATCTGATCATTCGATTCATTCAATTCATTTCGCCTATCGGTCTCGGCTGGCTCAGTAAGCTAGACTTGTTGGGTGACTCCCGAGTGTACAGAGCCCTCAGTCTCCTGTTGTTGGAGGTGTTGACCATAACCTCTGCTGCCAAGCCAACCAATTTGCTGGTGGATTTTGTTCCTTTCGCGATTGGTGCAGTGGCCGTCCTGCGTAAGCCCGCTTCCCTTTGAGCATCTGCCCCGGCTGACAATGCAGTTGTCAGTCACGTTCAGCCTGGCGTCACCGAAAAAGGAGAAAGAGACCGCCCCTTCTTTGTGGTTATACTACCACGAAACTCGAAGGTTTGCGCTGTACCCAACCCCAGCCCTTTCGATGGCATCCACCTTGTCCATTAGGCGAATCTCTGCTCGCACTGCGCATACCATCTCGCTGCCGAGCCCCGATTTTTCTGAACATGATCCGCCCCCGGCGCCAACTCACTCCGCTCTCAGCTTACGTGTGACCCTGAGGAATTTCACCACTCAGGAACAACAAAACTCACGGGCTGTAATCGATGGGTATATCAAGGGAAAGGCCGACTCCCCAATGCTTTCGAGTCCAACAGCCGCACAATCACCCAGATTCGCGCGTTACTCAGCCCGAAGGTTCCCCTCCATGCATTCTGAACACTCTGAAACCCAGAGCGCCCGGCCATCTCTTCGAAAGGGCCACAGACCCGAGGTGACACCTGTCATCAACCCTGATGGACAGGTTTCCGATATCCCCCAGTTGCCGACAAGTTCTGTCACTCCTGACTCAGGTGTTCTTGCCACGGAGTCCCCTCGGATGTCTCCCCCAAGGAAGCGCAGCAATTGGACCAGGAAGTCTTCCGCATCCAGTGGGCTGACGTACTTGACTCCGACTTCGCCGGAGAACGTGCCTAGTCAGCGCCCTTCGTGTCTCCTCTCGCCGTCGAGATCGTACCAATCGATGGTATCCACACCACATACTCCGATCCCTACATGGGAGGAGGTGTATCGTCAACATGGTCTACAATTCAACTCAAGACTCGAGATCCCCCCTGTTCCGAGCCGAAGTGGCTCTCTCAGCCGCCAGCCCACCTCGCCTCGCACACCCGCGATGCCTTCCGTCCCACCCATTATGGTGTCACATGTCTCTCCCTCGCCTGGGTTGACTAAGCTCCAGCCGGTAACTCAGCCTCCATTATTGGCCAACACACCACCCATGGAGCGGATGAGCGGCATCAAGGGTCCGCGACCTTTGATCACGTCGAGGCCTCGAGTTATACAGTCGGTAGATGGTGCATAGTTGTTTGTAATTGTCAACTCTGCTTAATGTTTGTACGATGATACCGTATTTTCGTCTGGTTCGCGCCAGCTAATTCTCTTCGATTCGCGTTCCCTTGCAAAATATACTCAAACGCTGGGCACGCTCCCCCCATCTTTCGAAGCCCGACTGAAAAACCGATACGGGGGATCGGGGGATCGAATCGCGACGACCGTCATCGTTCCCGTGGGCGCCAGTGGCGCTCCGCAGAACCGTGTCTCGTAGAAATCAGCTGCGGCAGTGATCGTGGTAATCTCTTCCTTGTCCACATCGTCTATTAGGAAAAGAGACCACTTACAACCACTCACCCCATCCTGTTCTCAGAAGAACCATGGCATCGTCAGAGCTACTCAAACAGATCCAGGCCGGCAAGGGCCTCAAGAAGGTACAGACCAGTGACCGTAGCGCTCCTCTGGTTGAGGACAAGAAAGGTGGGGGAGGCGGAGGTGGCCCCATTTCAGGTGGAGGTGGTGGTGGAGGAGGTCCTCCAATTGGTATTGGTGGCGGCGGTCCTCCTCAGCTGGGTGGCCTCTTCGCTGGTGGCATGCCGAAGCTGAAACCCGCCGGATCTGGTCCTTGTAAGTCGAATCTTTCCTCAGAGACCAAATCGAGATCGTTAACCTACGAATCCCGCGCAGCAAAACCACCTCCGCAGTTGGGTAAACCACCCACTATACCAGGTCGCAACGTTCCTACGCCGACGCCGCCTGCACCAACGCCTCCGTCACGGCAACCTCCAGCACCTGCCCCTCCGAAACAGACCCTACAGCCTCCTGCTCGTCCCCCGGTCCAACCCCCGAACCGCCCAGCGGTACAACCACCTCTCCGTCCTCCGGTTCAGCCACCGAGTCGGCCACCACCACCATCACAACCTCCTCCCCCGACATTACCCACGCGAACACCGCCTCGGCTGCCTAACAGGAATGTTCCTGCGCCTCCGCAACGTCCTACTCTGGAACCACCTTCGAGACCCACAGAGAGCTCCTCCAAGCCTGGTCCTCCAAGCCACACGATCCCACCTCCTAGACCAGGCATCAACCCTCCTCCTCTAGGTAGACCGCCTCCCCCTCCTAGGACTGCCACACCTCCTTCCCGAACAGCGACTCCACAATCTGACGGGGAATCGCCAGCACCTTCATCGTCTATTCCTTCGAGACCTGTTCCACCGATTCAACCTAGAAACACAGGTACACCCGCTCGCTCGGTCCCACCTCCTCCAACCACTCCGGGGCGCCCACCACCACCACCGCCCCCACGACCACTGTCAATCGCAACGACGCATCCTGGGTCATCTCCCTCTCGGACAGTGCCGCGACCTCCCGTGAGGAAACCTCCACCGATCAATGACCAGGTGGCGAGGTTACGAACGGGATCTGAGGCTAGGCCACCTCAAAGGAACTCCACACTAGGTATTCCACCACCTCGGCCCAGGACCGTTTCTGCCACAGAGCCTCGACCACATTCCGGCCCCCCAAGCAGGATTGTGTCGATGCCGATGAACGGCGTGACTGTTAATAACATCCCAGCAAACAAAAAGAAGAGTACGTTCACATCTTATCTTTGGGTGATTCACGGTTGACCGATTCTGTCTCGCTTCGACATCCAGTTCCTGACCCGCCTCCACAAGTCGGTAATCACACGTTCCCTACCGAGTTCCCACCCCCGCGACCGTTCAATCCTGGCGTGAGGAAGTACAGTGGAGGGAAACAGAAAGGTTGTACGTTCGATTTGGGGCGGCTTTGATACGTAAGACATAGAGATAGTATATAAAACATCTTTTGAGATGGTTTCTAAGTTTCATCCCCCGGTGCGCCGGCTATTCGACTGAGAGCCAGCCTGTGGGGCTGAATGGGTGATCATGTGCAGGCGGGACGCGACCACGTATGTAATGCCACGTCTCGGTCGGTTACAGGTGATCCACGTCATATAAGTCAAGTGAACATTCCTGGGTTTATTTCACCCTCTCACCCTCCTCCCGTCATGAAGTTCTCCTCTCTCCTTCGCTCCCTGACCGCCCTCGCTCTCGTCACTGTCGCCATCGCCGAAGGTGCCTCCGACGTTATTGACGTCACTCACGGTAATTTTGACGCTATTAAAAACGAACCTCTCGTACTCCTCGAGTTCTTTGCGCCATGGTAATAATCCTTCACCTCCCTGGAGCGAAGATAAATGACTTAAATCGCACTCGGTTTGCAGGTGTGGTCATTGCAAGGCCCTCGCTCCTCACTACGAGGAAGCTGCTACTAAGCTGAAGGAGAATGGCATCACGCTCGCCAAGGTCGACTGTGTTGATCAGGCCGACCTTTGCCAGGAAAACGGTATTCAAGGCTACCCGTAAGTCTCACTACAATCGGCTTTAGCAATCCCAATTCGATCAAAAACCGACGTTTTTTTGTATTCCCTATAGGACACTTCGTGTGTTCCGCAACGGCGTACATACAGATTACAACGGTCCTCGCCAGACCGAAGGCATTGTCTCTTACATGATTAAGCAATCACTTCCCGCCATAACCGAACTTACTGGTGACAAACACTACGATTTCACCCACGCCGACAAGATTGTCGCCGTCCTCTATACCGGCAGCAAAACCGAGCTCCCTGCCCCAGAGTTCAGCGCTACTGCCGACAAGCACCGCGACGACTGGCTCTTTGGACACGCCACTGACGAGGATGCTGCCAACATCGCTGGCATTGTGCCTCCCTCCTTGGTCCTGTACCGTAGCTTCGACGAGCCACGACTTGTCTACCCTTACCCCATCGCTTCCGCCAAGGTCGCGGACATCGAGCAATGGATCTCTGACTTGTCCGTCCCATACCTCGACCAAGTTGGTCCAAACAACTACGCCCTCTACGCTGAAAGTGGAAAGCCTTTGGCTTACCTCTTCCTCGACCCCAGCGAAGAGAACAAAGAGGAGCACATCAAGCTTCTCAAACCCGTCGCGAAGAAGTTCCACAACAAGGTCAACTTTGTCTGGATTGACGCCATCCAGTTTGGTGACCACGCCAAGGCTCTCAACCTGCATGAACCCAAGTGGCCCGCTTTCGTCATCCAGGACCTTGCGAGCCAGCTCAAGTACCCCTACTCCCAGGAACAAAGTTTGGATGCCGGTAAAGTCGAGGGGATGGTTGAATCTTACATCGCCGGTACCCTCGAGCCCGAGCTGAAGAGCAAGCCCATCCCTGAGACCCAGGATGGCCCCGTAATTGAAGTAGTCGGCAAGCAGTTTGATGAAATCGTGTTCGATGATTCTCGTGATGTCTTTATCGAGTTCTACGCGTCATGGTGCGATCCTCTCGTTCTCCATTACCCCATATCCCGTGGCGACTGATCCCGTGGCTCCTTAACCCTAGGTGCGGTCATTGTAAGCGCCTCAAGCCCACTTGGGACTCTCTGGGCCAACATTTCGCCGACTTCGAGGATCGACTCACGATGTACGTCTTTCAAACATTTGTCTAACTCCAAACACTGACTTAGCCTTTCTCCACTTGTCCAGTGCCAAGATGGAGGCTGTCGATAACGATATTCCCCCGTCTGCTTCTTTCCGTGTCTCAGGTTTCCCGACCATCAAGTTCAAGAAGGCTGGTACCCGTGACCTCATCGACTACGACGGTGACCGTTCGCTCGAAAACTTCATTGCCTTTGTCCACGAGAACGCCAAGAACTCACTCGAAACCCCTACCAGCGACGAACCTACTCCTGCCCAAGAGCCATTTGTCGAGGGTGAGAGGGCCCACGATGAACTCTAGGAGATATGTCTGAGTGTAAGAACGTCCGGTGATCAAAAATAGCACTTGTTGCATGTGTTGCTTTGTTCTTAGATGATATCGAAACTCTAATACACCATCTACCCCGACTACCTGCGAGGGGGGGTCTATCACGATC
>Ga0307515_10001696_pt1 | contig 49110 bp, 39 predicted proteins | sample 17_EM_MG_FD_194513 | JGI IMG/M metagenome (GOLD analysis project Ga0307515, IMG submission 194513) | Populus trichocarpa ectomycorrhiza microbial communities from riparian zone in the Pacific Northwest, United States - 17_EM | ecosystem: Host-associated > Plants > Roots > Unclassified | place... | reverse complement strand
CCGGAAAGTGTTTTCCGCCCAAATTTTTCAGGAAAACACTTTCCTGAAAACCAAGCCAAATTTTCCTTTGACTGGAAAGTGTTTTCCGTTGACCAACTTTTCTAATGGCAAACAAACACAGGAAAGTTTGGAAAATAGTTTCCCGGAAACCACTTTCCGGAAAACAAACACAGCCAAAAAGGAAAACACTTTCCTGGAAACCAAACCAAATTTTTCTTTGACTGGAAAGTGTTTTCCGTTGACCGGAAAATGTTTCCGTTGACTAGAAAGTGTTTTCCGTTGACCGGAAAGTGTTTTCCGTTGACCAACTTTTCTAGTGGTAAACAAACACAGGAAAGTTTGGAAAGTGATTTCCCGGAAAGTGAATTCCGGAAAACAAACATGGCCAAAGAAAGATAAGAGGTGGGCATGATTAATGCAATAAATATACCAAATTGTGACACAGTCTAGCTGCGAAAGAACATACGGAGTAGATTTTGATCAAATAAATACTTAAGAAACTAGTTGAATTTGAGAAATATAAAGGAAAACAACCATAAAAGGAAGATTAACCTAAAATCAGATTGGGGTTCCCAAACGATCATCAAAACTCAGTTTTTCTGTTCCCCAGTCTTAATTCCTTATCTGAAACCGTCAATTTTTTTAAAATAACACAACTTTCTTACCAGTTAAAGAAGTTAACCCAAAATCACAACAGGGTTCCTAAAGATCACTCTAAAAATTCAATCATTTTGTTCCTCAATCTCAACCCTTTAACTGAAACCAATCAAGAACCCAAAAGAAACAACTTTTCTAAGGAAGAAAGACCTAAAATCACAGCCGGGTTACCTCTAAAAATTCAATCTTTTTTTCGCTCCTGAATTCATCGATACAAGCCAATTAAAACCCAAAAAAGAACTAAACTTCTCGAATAAAATCCATAAACATAGCTGCCCCAAATAGTCTTTTCCAGCTTTACATTCACTAATAATATCAAAAGCTCAAATGAAGTGCTTTTCGGAGGGGGGGGAAGAAATGAGAGGGAAGGAGAGAAAGTACTGTTTGAGCTTGGCATAAGCTTGGGCTCTCCTTTCCTGGATTTCAAGGAATCTGCGGAGCAAAAGAAGGGTGTTGGAGGATTTGCTGCTGCTGGCGGCTGCTTCAGTCTCCATTGCCTCTGTATCTGTTAATGATGCCTTCTTTTCGAAATCTTCCATGAGCTCTTGGTTTTTCTTGTCCATCAATGTGTAGTCTCTCTCTCTCTCTATATATATATATATATGCTATTTTTATTCAATTTCTTATACAAAAAAAAGGGTAGCACATTATATTTATGCTCCTATGAATTTTAGCAATGTTTTACATAAGGCTCCTTCTTTTTAAAATCTCAATTTCAATCCTGGTGTTTCAAGATATTCTCAATTTAGCCTCAACCAATAACCCTTAAATTTAGATTTTTTTTTCTTTAATTAAGAGCTTGATAGGCAAAAATAAAAGTTCTATCTTGTTGATGAAAAATCCACCGGACGTGCTTCTCACTCTTTCAAATTATCCTCCTTGATAGAGAGGACTACCTTTTGAATCAACATCTTTTATCAATATTTTTGTTGCATATTTACACATTAAAGAACTCTAAAATATGTGGAATATTCACTGTAGCAGGTTTTTTTTTTTTTTTGCTTTTTTTTTGTTTTTTTTTTTACTCAAAATTGATTTCTTTTTATTTTTTTTATTTTTTTAAAAAAAAAAAATTATTTCAAAATTATCTTTGCTAATTTTTTTAGATATTGAGTTGGTTGAAAATTTAACTATGTAGTTTTTTTCTTTAAAACATTGTGGATTGATATGATATTCTCATACATTGTTTTTTTTTTATGATTTCTTTATTCTTTTTTTTTCAAAATGATCTTTGTAGATTTTATTTTTTTATATTAAGTTGGTTGAGAATTTAGCTTTGTAGTTTTTTTTTAAAAAAAAAATATGGATTGCTACAGTGTTTCCCCTACATAGTTTTTGTTTTGCTGCAGTGTTTCCCTATATATTTTTTTAAAAAATTATCTTTATCGAATTTATTTTTTCAATATTGAGCTAGCTGATAATCTAGCTTTAGCTTTCCCCATATGTTTTTTTTTATTTTTTTTTTCCAAAATTGTCATTTTTTACATATTTTCTTTTTTTTTGTTTTGTTTTTTTCATAATTATTTTTGTTGATTTTATTTTTTTACTATTGAGCTGGTTGAAAATTTAGTTTTTTTGTCTTTTTCTTTAAAACACTGTAGCTTCCCCCACGTGTTTTTTTTTCCGCTTTTGTTTCCTTTTTTGTACATTTTTTTTCCATTTCTTTTACCCAAAATTGACTTCTTCTTTTTTTTAGATAGCCTTTGTCGGTTTTTTTTATATATTGAGCTGGTTAAGAGATTAGCTTTGTAGTTTTTTTTTTTAAAAAAAAAATATTATGGATTACTACAGTGTTTCCCTTACATGGTTTTTGTTTGGCTACAGTGTTTCCCCCACATGTTTTTTCTTTAAAATTATCTTTGTTAAATTTATTTTTTCAATATTGAGTTGGTTGAGAATTTAGCTTTAGCTTTAGCTTTCCCCACTTTTTTTTTCATTTTTTTAAATTTTCCCCACGTTTTTTCATTATAATTATAATTATATTGTATTATATTATATAACTGTTTTTTTCTTTTTATTTTTTTTAATGAATTTTTTTTGTTTGATTTAGTTTGTTAATGTTAAATTTTTTTTATTTAGTTATCAGATTTTCATGATACGAATCTCGGGTTTGATGGGTTAACCTGATTTGACGAGTTATTTTTTTCATTTAGTTTAGTTTGTTAAAGTTAATTTTCTTTCTATTTAATTATCAGACTTTCATACTTTCATGACACGTATCCTGGGCTTGACGGGTTAACTTGGTTTGATGGGTTAACCCGGTTAATTCTAGGTAAACCCGTCATTTCTTTTTCTATTTAGTTATCAAACTTTCATGACGCAAATCTCAGGTTTTACGGGATAACCTGGTTTAAAAGGTTGACCCAATTAATTCAATGTTTTTTTTTCTTTTTCTTCATTAGTTTTTTCCTTCCTGTTGATTTTTTTTCTTTATTTTTTTAATTAATCTATTTAATTATCACACTTTTATGACACGACCTTATAGCCAGACCCACATCCAGTATTCTTGGGTCCGGTGTTACAGCCAGACTCACTTAAACTTGTGTCATGCAAGTTTAATTTTATTATTAATATTATAAATATTACTCTTAGGTAAGGCGTTGCAGCCAAACCCAAGATTCTTGGGTATAACTTTGCAGAAAAACCAAAGATTTTTAAATTTTTATTTTTTTTAATATTTTTTATGTAAAAAAAATAACTCGCGGCATCGCGCGGGTATTAAAGCTAGTAGAATACAAAAAGGAGTGGATGCTTTAGACCTTTGTTCATCGTGGAACAATGTTGAAATTAGGGAATGAAAAATAGTTTGGCATAAAAACAAAAAGAAGAGTATCTCCTTAAAGCTAAAGTTTGTGCGCGCATATGCTTCAGCACATTTGAGAAATGTGATCTTTGACACAACTCATGAGTCGTTTTCTCTAAATTATTCCATATAATTTTATGCGAGTTGGCATCACCGTCGCAAATTCTACTAGTAAGAAGTTTTAGTTGTGTTTTTTTCATAGGCCAAACAAAAGCCCAAGACAATCCAGAATTTAGGGTAACAAGTTCCAACATATAAACCCAAGTCCGATGAGTATTTTTAAAGCGTGTTTGATAGTGTAGTTGCGATTGCTTTTTAAATAACTTTCCGTGCCAAAATGCATGCCAATGATGTTTTTTCATTTTTTAAAAATTATTTTTGACATCAGCATATCAAAACGATCCAAAATGTACAAACCATATTAAATTTTAACAAAAAAAAAATCAATTTTTTTGGGAACGCGGGTTGAACCGCGTTCCCAAACGCTTCCTTAATGAGCTGCAGACTCACCCGCTAAGTCATTCAAATTTGATTAAATTATCTCTCTGAACGGTTCAAAGTTAAACCGACTCGAGCCAAGATGTGAGTTGACAAATCATCGAGTCAATACAATGGTTTCCACTGCTATCAACATGGAGCAAATTAATAATCTAAGCAGTTTGTTGATATGATAATTGCATCATAAGGCTGCACATTGAGGGAGCCCCAAAAATTGCTATGATGTCATGTGTTTGATATTGTGATAGCAGTTGTAGTTGTGGTTTGAAAAAAAAATATTTTATAAAAAATATTTTTAGTAGAGGTTTGTTTGGAAAAATATATGTTTGGTTAAAATTATAGTTGAAATTGAGGTTGAACAAAAAGTAGTTTAATGTGTTTGGTTAAAACAATGCTTTCTAAATTAAGATTATATATATATATATAATTTTTAATTTAAATATTGTAGATTTAACTATTGTTATTACATCATGAAATAAATAATATTGATATCAAATACTTTTTATTGTTCCATTAAACTATATATAATTTCATCACGTACGAAATCTATCAAATAAAGACTATATTTTCCATGGTTTCTTAAGCGCGCAACAACATCAGGTAAAATATCATCAATAATAAAATTGGAATTGCGATCAAATTCTGCAAATGCTACGTCATCAAGCGATCTCTTTCTAATTTTTTGAATAAAACACAATTAAAAAATAAAAATTATTTTTTTTTAAACTAGGTCAGACCCAGTTCAATGCATTTAGCTTTGTACCGGATCCGGTCCAGCCAGAACAGTGGAGAGTGACTCTACTATTCACGTGAATAGCAGGGTCACTTAAGTGAACAGTTGAAAGTGAATTATAATTTATTATCCACTGCTCTGTAGGTTTGCGGAAAGCAGTTAAGAAATACTTTATGCAAACTTGCGGTTTTATTTAAATTCAAGTGAATAGTAAATTATGGTTCTGCATTACCAAACAATAAACTTCTACAATTTACTTTAAAAGCTACCACAATCACATAAACAAATGACATAGAAGGGTTTTGATAAGGAAGCCAGAACGTAAGTAATGGCTGCTAACACGCGCGCTCCCAGCACTGTTTAACCTGCGAAACCTTTCGTACCGCAATACTAAACAGCCCTAGGCCAAACTAAGTTGTTCCTGATAGCATGAGAACATTAACCAATGCGACAATTACATATGACATATACAAGTGATCCCCAGGACCAGGAACCAGTTCGAATTTGGATCTTCCATTGATCGATTTGTCACCCCTTCCAATAGAATCTGTTATAGTGATGCCTCACGTAGTTCAGGCATGGGTGTCGATTCCTCTGACTCAGGATCCGCAGCTGAGATCAAGGAAGCTGCCTGAATTTTGCCAGCAAGCTCCAACCGCATCAAAACAACTCCTCTGGAGAGAAAGAGACAAACGAGAATGAAAGATAATGAATTTGGCAGCAAATATTAACAAAGGTTACATACAGGATTAGCTAGCAAATCCAACATTACAGAAGTTTAAGTAGCCAATGAACCATTTATAGGATTAACTTAGCTCGGTTTTTGCTCATCATGTTTAAACCCTTAACTCATAATCGATGTCCCTTAAAATTCAGTGAGGCACTCCACTAATTTGTTGCTGAAAGAAAAATTAATAGTTTTCACAACCAGAAATTTGCAAGAACTTATAAAGTATAAATTAATACTTGCACATCATTATAATAAAAAAACAACTATAAAAAAAAACACATATAAAAATACTAAAAATATTTTTTAAAGTAAAAATAAATAATTCTAGGACAGTACCGTGCCTCCAAAATCCAACATTGTACCGAACGCCCGGATAACACGACCTAACCGAACAACCTGTCTCTCTCTCCGAATATCCCACACAGAAACTTTGTCTTACATAAGTTCCACATCAACGACATCATCATCACCACCCACCAAACCAAACCTTCAAAAAAACACCAACACAGAACAGTTTCCTTCTCATTTGTTTCAATCTGACATTGAAAAGTAAAGAACTTTGTTGCCCAATTCAATAATTTATTCATATTTTAAATCCATAGCAGTTGTCAAAGAATCAAGAAAGAATGGCAGTGGCAGCCTTTAAATCCACGTCAAGAAGAGCAACAACAACAAGTACAGCAACATCAGATAAAGAAACTTCAACAAAGCAGCACGCTTTACCAAGAAAAACGGTACCTCCAAGAAGATCAAGAAGTGTGAGTGCAGTGTCAAGATCCCATCTTGTTGATACTTCAACAACAAGAACAGCAGCTGAAGGAACAGCTACAGGGTCAACAAATTTATTGATCAAAAGAGACAACCCGCTTTACTGGAGCAATGTTTCCCCGCCTGATAAAGAAGTCGGTGAAGTTGTGGTTGATAAGGAAGAGTCTAAGAGTGCACCCACAAAGCCAAATGTTGATGGTGATAGTAGGAGAGGGAGATCTGTGTCAAGAAAGGCTGATGCTGGAAAAAATGTTTCCGGGATTGGTAGGAGTTTGTCCAGGGGTCCTGTTTCCAGAGGGAGGTCTGTGTCTCGGCCTCCTGGCTCTAGAGGCCATTTCGTGAATTCCGAGGTTGTGCTTTCATTTTTCTTGTATGAAAGCTTTATTTTATTTTATTTTCAATTCATGGATAGCAAAGAAGGGTTAGTTATTAACAGTGGAAGACTGTTTTTTTTATTGATTCGATTCAAGAATCCCGAAGGATTTTGAAATTATTTGTTGTGAAAGGGTTTATTTATTGAATTCGAGAGTAGCAAAGCATGTTTTGCTTATTGTTAGTTGTTGTTTTTGACAGAGTGATGCTGAACGAGAAGGGAGTTCGTTGACGAAGTATAGAAATGGGAGTGGCGGTTTGAGTAGTGTGTCAGATGCTGGGAGAAATAGTGATTTAGCGAGGAGTTATGATTGTAAATTTGAGAAGATGAGAAGTTTTCCGATGCAATCAGATGGATCTGCTTCAGACTTGGTATTGTCTCAAGAAATGCTTTTATGTTTTTGGCATTTATAATAAGATTTGAATGAAGCTGTTTAGTTAAATGATGTTTCCTGTTTTATTTGTTCTTTTTTTCTAGCCTTCTTTGCCCATTAGGAGTTGGGAAGATAAAGGTCTGGGAAGCTCAATTTCAGAAGCTGAAGAGAGAACTATTAAAGCAGTTTTTGAACAAATGCAGGTGAGACCTGAATGGTGTTATGTTTAATTGGTTTGGACATGAGTGATTTGGAGTTATTTATGTGCCGGTGTTCTAAATGGTTAATGAATGAGATTGTATGCTGCCTTTTTACGTGAATGGTTCTGAAACATCAATGGATAAGATGCATGATCCTAATATAGTTTTGGTAATGACCTCATGTTGCAGTCATTCCAAGGGGATAATTTGGGAGATGGCACCTCTAGTCGTATATATGAAACTGTTCGATCTGAAGTTAGACGTGCCATTGCTGACATCCAAAATGACTTGGAAAGTGTAAGTTCCTGTGGTTCATGGATGATAAAGGTTTTCTTACATGATCTAAGTTGTGCTGTTTCCATGCAGGATGTCCCTTTTAAAAAAAAAATTCTTTTGATGTCTATTATAATGCTTTACTAGTTATGAATGCCTGGCATAAGTTTAGCCAACTAGTATTGGCACGCACTTGTTTCAAGAGACCTTAGTTACATGACTTGCCAACGTAGAACATGACATATTGCCCTGACTCTTTGGATGAGTAGGTTGCCTTGACTCTTTGGATTGGTCGGTTGGATATTTGATGTGAGGACGTTAAATTTCAGGAGCATCTGCTGGATTTTATGGTTCCGTTGATTTTTTTTGGGGGGGGAATGTGTTATAGAATATCAATTACTTCTTGCACATTTGATTGCAGTCTTTGTATTTTACTGCTTGCTTCCAAGTTTTGTGCTTGTTCATAATTCACTCTGGACTTTGTTTTGAGCTCAGACTATCCGGAGGAGTAACACAACTGCTATTGCATTGGCCAATGTGAATGATATTCCTCCTGATCTAGTCAACCCAAGTGCAGTTGAATTAGTTTTGGACATCAGAAGAGAATATGCCAAGAAGCTTGAGCAGGTAAGTTTTGCTCATTTTCAGCTGAGATTGTGATTGAGAAGTTAGATTGACCATAGGAAATCATTATAAACTTGCTACCCCTTGACATTTGCTTGAGTTGAGCTGGTGTGTGTTAGATTCTAGTTTCAAATTAAGTTAAGGAAAACTTGACATGTATAGTCGATGCTTGTGTTTGCCATGTGATTTGAAGCCACTGTACTACTGAGCAGAGTAAGGTTTTCTTCTAAGAAAATCTGTGAATGTTTTGGCCTGATGAAAATTATTTTGAGATGAAATTTAAAAATGGCTGATGCCTATTTCCTACTTCCGCTGCCACTTGAAGAACGCTTAAAAGCTCAAAAGAGGAGGGATGGGATTGGGATAGACAGGAGGGGGTGGGGTCGCTCTTGTTTCCTAGTTTTGATAAATAGGCGTTGAGATCCATAATTTTCATGATGTCGTGTCTGTGGTGCTTTATGCCTATTCAATTCTCTTCTATAATTTAGTTGGAACAGGCATTACGATTGGATCTCTTTTTAACTTGCAGTCCCAGGAACGGGCAAGGAAGCTTCGAGCAGACCTTGCTGTCGAGGAGCACCGTGGCTTAGAGCTCAGTAGAATTCTGAAGGAAGTGCTTCCGCATCCGAAGATGTCAAATGTGCAGAAACCCCGTGCTGGAAGAAAGGTACATCCTTATTTTTTCTTTTTGCATGTGTGGCTTTCATTCAAGCATATTTCACTAGATGCATTAAAAAGCACGTCTAGCATTGATGTAGAACAGAAGGAGAAAACAGTTAAATATGTTTAGTGAGGGATGATACCACACACATCAAATCAATATCCTTCTGAATCTGAGTTTACATGTTCTGCATATGGTTGATATTCTAAAATATGGAACTTAATTATCCATGCTTTAAGTAAATAAACTAACTATAATTTCAATCTTATCTGGTTATGGTCTCTCTTGCTCTCCCTCCCTCCCCCTGAAGATCTTTGGCTTAGATGTGGTTTTTGATAATGATTTTAGCCATGTTTTTACGGCTCTGTTCATTCACATTATGATTAAGCCTCCACATGCTTAGCAGTTGTGGACTTTCAATGTCATTACCATATAGATGAGTGTTTTAACTGTATTTTTTTTTTTTTTGTTTTTTCTGGTCTGATGACAGTCCAGCATTGAAAGAAGTAAGGTGTCAAAACGATTAACAGATGAAGCCATGGCTTATTTTGATGAATGTGTGTCGCTGTCAACATTTGATAGCTCTGACTTCTCATCGCCTGAGGATCCACCAATCAACTTAGTTGGTGTTGGTGATTGTGCATCCTTTTCCCAGGAAAATTTTAACGCTGCAGCCAACTGCTATCTCAACAGTTTTGCTACCAGTAAACAGGTTTTTTCCTCTCTACATTCTTATCTGTTATTTTTATTCTGAAGAAATACAGCTGGCTGAATCAGTGATTTATTTTCAAAAGATACTGATGCCGTCTCATTTTAAACTTAATTCCTTTTCTTCATGGAGGTGTTTGTTCTTCCTGTCTTGTTCTTTGCTTTGTCTGTTTTATTTTTCCTTCTATAAAAAAACTGTAAGACAATGAGGCTGAAGTGGTAAATGAGATATATAAGCACCCATATACTTCATGCAACATTATGGTGGAAGAACAAAAGTAGAATCTTCCTGCCCCCCCACCCCCCTTTTTCTAGAGAAGAAAGTTCAAGACAGTGAGGTTGAAGTGCTGAAGGAGAAAAAATATAAGCGTTCATATACTTCATACAATATCATGTTGGAGAAATAGAATCTTAGTCTAATGATAAATTATGTTTATGCTTTCAGGAATTGGTTGGTACACATAGCCACGGTGCATCAGTGCTGTCAACCACTGGCAGCTGCCAGGAGCCTGCTCTAGAGGAAGTCACTCTAAACAGCTCAGAAACACCAGACAGTCGGAGGTTGCAATTTTCTTTTGCTCAAAAGCCAAATGATTCCATCGAACTTCAGCAAGATATTAGGAAGTATGTCAAAAGCTTTGAGAAAGACACAGAAAAACCTTCCATCAATTCAAAGATTTTAAGATCAAACCACTTCGATCTGGATGAATATAATTTGCAGGCCTCGAGGCAAAACTTCTTATTTGACACGGTGTTCCTTAATAACAGAATCCAGTCAGGTAGTGTGCTACTGTGCGACGGAGGCATGGGAGTTTCATTTTCACCCTTTGCTGCCGTAATCTAAATGACGTGGTTAGATTTCCACAAATCCATCCTGACCATCTGGAATGTGGAGAACTTTTGTGTGCAATTTGTTCTGGTTTGATGTCTTGTATACAGTGATTCAAGATTGTCTTTGAGAATAGAAAATAGGCAGTTTGTTGCACAGTGAACTTTCAATAGGGTTACAGATATGTGATTTATGTAAAAGGGCTGGGAGCCTTGGACCTCTACTTAGGGTCCCTAAACAAGGGTGTTGTATAGAAAGGGTTCGCTCAGGTTTGTGTGGAGCACACATTTTGTAGGTGTTTGTAAGCTCATATAATGGTTGTAAGATACTGCTATAAATCATATTTGTATCATTGTTGATTTTTCTTTTCTTTTCTGCAATAAGCTTCAAGCCAAAGATGATTAGTTGTGGTGGCCCAGAAGACTTCCAATACCCCCATGGTTCTAAGTACAAAAAAGGTTTATTTTTTCTTCATGGAACTGAACTCTCCACCTCTGGGTACAATTTTACAGATTCATATTTGTTCCTGTCAAGCACACTGTACTGTTATATCCTATAATAATTTAAAACTGAAAAAAGTTAAAGTATTTTAGAAGCGCGTAACAACCACATCCCAAAAAATCAATGCTAAGCTTTGCTTGTTCCACTTGCAGCTCTGCTAATTGCTATCTGCCATGGTGTGTGTGGGACCATGCAATCTTTGTTCCACTGGGTCTGTGGTAATATGAATAAAGCCTAGGGGCGAAAATATAACTATACATTCTGCAGACATGTCCTTACACGTCCCTTGTTATAAAGTGAGTCACAGATCAAACTCACCAAAATATCTGACACAGAAAGCCAACCCATCAGCAACAACAAAAAAACCAGAAAATACAATAAAAATAACTGACATATATCCTTCTTTAACTCTAAATTGCTTAGTAGAAAAGCAGGAAAATCTTTATTGGTGGCATGGCTGCACGAGTTAGCCAAGTGTAGGGTATTAACTCAAGGTTAACTAACCCAGCTCAAAAATCTCTAACCACATGTATGGTTAAAGTTAAACCCCACGAGGCCAAGAAACATGCTCTAGTGAAGTGGCCTCTCCTCTCCTCTCTTCTCTTGTCTCGGCTTTGTGCGTTATTTTAATGCCTTGCACTTCCACTCCTCCTTTCCCGTTGTCTCTCCTTGTTTTGGTAAACCACTTTTGGTCACCAAAATACACTTCTTTCAATTTCCAAAGTCACAAAATCTAAACCAGGGTAGGAAAACAAGAGAGGCCTAGCAAGCGAACATAACATAGACCCATCATTTCTCTTCTGACAAGTCTTGCTTGCCTGCATTCCATCATATTTTGTGCTCTCACATTGCTAAAAGAAGAGGTAAATGAAGAGGTCTTCGTCTTGCTCCTCCTCCTCCTCCTCCTCCTCTTCACCATATTGTGTGGCCTCTGAAAGCATTCAGAAGCCAAAAGTCAAACGCATTAGAAAAAACCAAAAGAGCAATCAGGGGAAATCCCATAAGAATGCTGCTGCTGCTGCCAACAGTCCTAACTCTGGCAAAAGAAGTTCCATTTACAGAGGAGTCACCAGGTACCAAAATCTTGCTCGTCTTTTCAAATTATGATTCTTTTTCCTGGTGGGGTTTTTCAAATATGCACGTGTGACATTCTTGTTGGTTGATCAAGAACAGACATAGATGGACAGGAAGGTTTGAAGCTCATCTCTGGGATAAGAGTTCATGGAACAGCATTCAAAACAAGAAGGGAAAACAAGGTGGATTTTGCTTGATTAATTAAAGATCAACTAAAACCAAGGAGATCTATAATCTTTGTTTATTACTTACAAAATTTTACTTATTTTCTTAATACTTTCTGATCATGTTTTGTTCTTTACACTCATCCCCGTCACTGTAACGCTCACATCCACAACTTTGTCGGCTGCTTAGTTTATTTGGGTAAGCACTCCTCCTGATGATCTCAATCTGGTTTTTTATATATATATAATTAAACCACAAAATAACGATCATGGGATCCTAATTGTGTGTAACATGCAGGTGCCTATGATAATGAGGAGGCAGCCGCACACACCTACGATCTTGCTGCCCTGAAGTACTGGGGGGCAGAGACAACCTTGAATTTTCCGGTATAGCACGCACTCTTTCCTTGACTTTCTTTCATTCTTTCTTTCTTTCAGGAATTGACCTTCGCCAACATTCATGTACTTCAATGGCAAGTTACATGTCCAATTATTACATGAATCTCGTGTGAGCATGTGAATCGAACCAGTCACACTAATGAGTCGGTCTTGATTCATATGAACCGGGTCGGATAGATCGTGTGATAACTTGCTAAGTTACACTCAAACCAGTCACATTATGAATTGTAACTCGATCTTGACTCATACGATTAACCGGGTCGATGGTTCATGCGATAGATTGCAAAGTTATACAGTGAAGTTGATCGAATAAGCCTGTTTTAAGCATAAACTGATGGCGATGCAGATAGAAACATACACAACGGAGATCGAAGAGATGCAGAGGGTGACCAGGGAAGAGTACTTGGCATCACTTAGACGGAAAAGCAGTGGATTCTCCAGAGGAGTCTCTAAGTACCGTGGGGTGGCTAGGTAAATGCCACTTCTCTGTCGTCTTTTATTTCTTTCTCTTCAGCAACAGTTGGTTTTTTGGACTATTATAATTTAATCCCTTGATTCTTGGCACTGGCTATGATTAGTTTGACTTGCTTGGCTTGAATCTTGATAGGCATCATCACAATGGTCGATGGGAAGCCAGAATTGGACGAGTTCAAGGGAATAAATATCTCTATCTTGGAACTTATAGTATGCTCCTCCCTCTCCCTCTCTCTCTCTCTCTCTCACGTCTCATCATATCCTATATATCTTATTGTCAATAATTATTGAAGCTATACCTTACTGGCACGAGACTACAACAATTTGCTATTTTACTTGAATGTCGAGCGTGAGTGTGTGCTCTGGGAAGAATACAATTCTTCGACTTTTCTCCAAAACATTCCCCAGTTGGCAAATTTGACTTCAATTTTGATAACAAATCTTTTATCTCAACTCAAAGTTCCAGTTATCCTGAAGAAACTTTTAGAAGGGTAGGGTTTTTTTTTTTTTTTGACGGATACTGTTTATGTGTGCTTTTCAAAAATATTTTTAACTTTAGAGTTCCAGTGATCATGAAAAATTTTCAGAAAGGTGGATTTTTTTTTTCACAGTTGTTCGATACCGTTTGTGTTTGTATTTTTAGGTGTTTTTTAATTTTAAAAAATATTAAATTAATATTTTCTAGTGTTTTTTAATTATTTTGATATGTTAATATAAAAAATTTTAATTTTAAATAAAAAACTAATTTAAAAAACACTATGCAACAACATCTTTTTTGAATTGCACAGTAAGCAGGCAGAGTAGGAGGAGGACTGCTGGGTAGATTCCAAAAACAAAGCTGTCAGGGTATATTGGAATTAAATTTTAAGGTTAGATGTCTTGATTGCAAGAACAGTTTTTTAGCTCATAGCACCTGCAGATGCATCAGGCCCAGGTTAGATTAGCATCTCAGATCATAAAAAGGATTAGATCTTTAGATTACCATATCAATCTAATTACTAAATTAGTATAGAATGTGATACCCACAGATTCAATCACCATGAGGAGGAGGTCACGTGACGCTCCCTTACAATGACAAAAATGGGCACGTGTCAGCTTTGCCAAAAACCCTAGATCTTTAATCTTTTTGCTTGCATAATTTTTTAAAAATTATTTTTTTATTTTAAATTAAACATTTTTAGTGTTTTTTTAATATATTAATATAAAAAATAAATTATTTTAATATATTTTCAATTAAAAAATAATCATATCTGCACATTAATTAGCCACCCTAGCGGCCCTACCACAAGGTGAGGCTTCTATGACCACAAATTAGGCATTAACTAGCCACCTGAGTGGCCCTTGTCACGGCCTCGTGGTCACCGTCATGGTCGGCCTATGTTGATTATTAACTAGGAGAAATATATAGCAGTTGCAGGTAGGTAGATGACGGTGGCTTTGAAGTCAAAACTTGTTCAGTCTGTCTCATTTCATTGGAAGAGAATACCTGGCTCATGGGCGAGAGAGGATCTACACCGCAATTGCTTTTTGGGTGTAAGAGTTGGGGTAAAATATCTTCTTGCCCTTGTAGATTCAACAACATTCCACTTTGGTCCTTGTAGTTTAAAATTACACAATTTAAATCATGTGGTTTCCAAGAATTCCCAGTGTGGTCAAGTAGCTAATGATGAGCCCTCCTTTGTGAATTCATTTTTTTTGAGATTTAAGATTTTTTTTGTGGGATATTCTTGACTTGTGCATAGGAGCTCGGAAGGAAAAGATGGGAGAGAATATGAGAAAGCTGAGGGCAAAAGGAAGGGAAGGTGGGCATTTTGTCAGGTAGTAGCTAGCTAGATATACATGATGGATATAGGCCAGGGCTTGAACTTTTTCAAAACTACATGATTAAAATTGGGAAGTTCAACTTCAAACTACATGGGTTGAAATGGAATGTCGATAAATCTTTAGGGGCTAAAATAAACATTCCCCTTGGTACTAGCAGGAAAAAAATCACCAAAAACATAGGATTGATCACCTAGAAGAATCCCAACAAAACATCTTCCAAAAGAGAAAGAGGCAAGGTGGTGTGGGGCCTTGCATGCTTGGAAATGGACAATCTTTTTGGTTAAAAAACTTGAAGGCACGGCTGATTCTTGATGCTGTGCTTGTCTACAAGCAACAAGATCTTGTTCAGCAATGAGCTAGCTAGGGCACAATCAAGAGCACAAACTTTTTAATGTTTCAAGAAGTGAGATTTGAATCCTATTGTTAAAATAACAAGTACATGGCAGGCATGTGAATTCCCAATCTAGCTTTGTTACTTGAAGCAATCAGCCACTAGCTATTTATTATGTTCCATAAAATTATACTCTTCTTGCATGATCTTTAATTTGCTGATTGCTTGATTAATTAATTCACTAATCAGATTTTGTTTGTCTACTTCTTGTTTGTTAATTCTTCTGTAAAGATACGCAAGAAGAGGCAGCGGCAGCATATGACATGGCAGCAATAGAATATAGAGGAGCAAATGCTGTGACCAATTTTGATGCAGGCAATTATATAGAACGGATGAGGGAGAAAGGCATCCCTATAGACCAAATCCTCCAAGAACAACAACAACAACAACTTGGTAACAACTCGATTGATCCCGGCATAGAAGTAGAAGCAGGAGTTGAACAACCATCACCGCAACAACAAGAGGGACAAGAGCAAAAAGTAGCTCCGTCGTTGCAAGTTCAATGCACACAGCTAGATTCAAGCGTGGATGGCGCATCTCCCATGGTTATTACGGACACCATCGAAGAGCACGAGCAAGCATGGAGCTTTTGTATGGATTCAGGATGGAATCTCACAATGCTTGATCTTCCTTTCGAAAATTCTTGCGAGCTGCCGGACTTGTTCAATCATACAGGGTTTGAAGACAACATTGACTTGATGTTTGATGCATGTTGCTATGGAAACTAATAGCACAGGAGGGGTTGAAGAGGTTGGTGTTGCAAGGAGCATGGAGGGGAAGGACAGGTTGTTGTCTGACTCTGTTTCAAGTTCTCCAACTTGCTCAACGACCACCTCAGTTTCTTGTAACTATTATGTTTGGATTTTTTTTGGACTTTGGAGGCCGAGGATTGTTGAGGTTTGTTTAGATTTTGTCCTGTTGGTTTTTGTTTAGGTGGATGCGAATAAAAAGGCCTGAAAGATCCCTAGTGTTTTTTTTGTTTTTCTTTCATGTTTGTTTTCTTTTAGAAGAAAATATGAATCAAAAAGTTTAATAATTTTTTTTTTAATATGGATATCCGGATCAGCTTGCGCGCACCTCGACTAATCCCATAAGCCTTGAAGTTAATGACCATGTAAGCCTCCAGTGGCCATCATATTAGCAATCATAGGGCTCGAACCTGAAACCACGGGAAGAGCAAACCCTTTAGCCCCAAGATCTTATCACTGGGCCACCTACTAGATGATTAATTTTTCAATTGGCCAGTTATTGCCGTGTTCTTTTTAAAATTCTTGTTTTTTTAATTTTAAATTAATTTTTTAATATTTTTATCTTTTATTTTGATGTGCTAATGTTAAAAATAATAATAAAAAAATAATTTTCAAATATTTTCAAATAAATATCACTTCAAAAAAAATCTTTACTATACGCCTAAAGTGATTCATAGCTGGCTTACCTACAAAACTACACAAAAAATAGAGATTATAGTTTTTTTTGGATGTATTTGAAATTGTGGTAATAATTATTTTTTAAAATGTTTTTTATTTTAAAATATATGAAAAAATATTTTTTTTATTTTTAATATCAGCATATTAAAATGATACAAAATTATAAAAAAATAATTTAAAATTAAAAAATTAAAAGGCTTTCAAAAACTTTTTTTTGAGTAAAAAACAAACATACTTAAAAAATCGGATAAGTTTTTATAAACCATGATAAATATTATGTTTTCGAAGGAAATGAGATATATAATTTATCTTTATAAAAGATAATTTTTGTTGGGCTAGTTAAATCTTTAAATAATATTTTTCTAATATATAATTTTTTATAAACAAGATAAATGAAAATCCTCGTTGAAAAACAGAAGAAAAACTGAAAATCCCATGGGCCTGGCTTGTACCCTTGACAAACACCCAAAATCCACATTTCTAACCACCTCTAAAAAAGGAAAGAAAAAATAAAAATTTCCATATTTGTAACTGTCAGAGTATAATTTTGTAAATATTAAAATAGGAAAGGGTGAAAATGTGAAACAGATAAACCAAAAAGGCTTGAAGTAAAAATTAATAACAACAAGAATTCAAGGGTTACTAATGCTCCAAGAAATCAGAAACCAGAACTCTTCAAAACAGAAAAACACAAAAGACAAAATTTTTATGCAAAAACCCTAACAAAAGAGAGAGATAAAGAAGATTTGGGAAGTGGGTGTTTGTTAAAAAGAGGTTTTATTAGCTTAATTCACTCTATTACCCTTTTAAAGGTCAGTTTCATTTTATTTATGAAGACCCCATTTTTTATGTTGAAGTTTATGGCTTTCATTTCGATAAAGTTTGAAACTTTATTGATTTTTGTCAATGATTTTGTGGTTTTTTTTTTTTTTAAATGAGAACTGAATTTATTGTGGTTACTGGGTTTTTGTTTACTTGAATTTTGATATGTAAAACATAATACACTCTGCACATTTGCTTGGGGTGGTTTTGCTCTTATAATTCTGTTGTTTTCGTTGTTTTTTTGATGGGTTTGTTAATTTTTGCTCTTATTCTTGATAAAACTATGTTGTGCTGGGATAATAATTAGGCAGTGCCTGGTTACATGGTAGTGACAATGGCAGTGAAAGAATGAAGGAGAAACAAGAAAGCTGCTATATGTTTTATTTTTTCAAGTGACTTTTGCTTGAAGTGTGAATAAAGGCAAAATCTTTAGTTTTCTTGTTATATGTTTTTTTTCTACTATGCAATAGCCACCTTTTGTTTTTGTTACAATTCTTGCTTACAATTAGACATGTTCAGTAATCTTCATGGATTAGTGTTTTGAACTGGTTACTTTTGTTTAATTCTGATAAGAGAGATTATTCAGGCTGTTTGTACTGCCGATCAAGCTGGAATAAACATGAAGAATTGGTTCTAGTCACGCAGAGAAAACAAAATCTGCATTCACGCTACACCTATGGATGGTGAGGTGGTAGACGTGGAAGTCAGGGAAGGGAATAAACACTTGGCAGTGATTGCTGACCCGAATGAGACTGAGAAACAGAATACAACCGGGAATTATACGGAAGCAGCAGTTAGAAATCAGGATGATGATGGAATTGCTTTACCGCAGGTCGGCATGGAATTTGAATCAGAAGATGCTGCAAAGACATTTTATGATACCTATGCTAAGCGTATGGGATTTAGCACCCATGTTGGTCAGTTTACACGTAGTAGGCCTGATGGGCCAATCGTGACTTGGGAGTTTGCTTGTTCCAAGGAGGTTTTCAAAAGGAAGAATATTGAGAGCTGCAATGCCGTGCTTAGGATAGTGAGGAAAGATTCACATTCAGACAATTGGGCTGTGACAAAGTTTGTCGAGGAACATAACCACTCTCTGGGGACTCCTGGTAAGGTCCTTCGACCACGCAGGCATTTTGCTGGTGCTACAAAAAACATGGCTGAAACGCTGGATGCAACTAATGATGTTTATGTTTCAACAGACGGAAGCCACGTGCCTCATGAACCAAACCATGTTAGGAATGCCTTCCCTGTAGAACCTAATAATCTAGTCAGAAATGTTGCGCCTCTGCCTGCAACCTATTTCAGGGCTCCTGGCGGGAGGAAATCCCTTGGAAGAGATGCTCAGAGTCTCCTGAACTATTTCAAGAAGATGCAAGCTGAGAACCCTGGCTTCTATTATGCAATACAACTTGATGATGAGAACCGCATGACTAATGTCTTCTGGGCTGATGCAAGATCAAGGATTGCTTATAGTCACTTTGGCGATGCAGTTGTTTTTGACACGATGTATAGACCAAATCAATATCAAGTGCCTTTTGCTCCTTTTACAGGCATGAATCATCATGGTCAGATGGTATTGTTTGGTTGTGCATTGCTTCTAGATGAGTCCGAGTCTTCCTTTACTTGGTTATTTAGGACATGGTTATCTGCAATGAATGGCCAGCCTCCTGTTTCTTTCACCACAGACCAAGATAGAGCCATACACATGGCTGTTGCGCAGGTATTTCCAGAAACTCGTCACTGTATTTGCAAGTGGCACATCTTGAGAGAAGGCCAAGATAGGTTGGCTCATATATATCTCGCTCATCCTTCCTTCTATGGAGAGCTTTATAGCTGCATTAACTTTTCTGAGACAATTGAGGATTTTGAATCATCATGGGCCTCTCTCCTTGAAAAATACGACCTCCAAAGGATTGAGTGGCTTCAAGCTGTGTACAATGCTCGCCAACAGTGGGCACCGGTTTATTTTCGTAACACTTTCTTTGCTGCCCTTTCTTCAAATCATGGTATCAGCTCCCTCTTTGATGGGTATGTGAATCAACAGACCACAATACCTTTGTTCTTTAAACAATATGAACTCGTGCTTGAACATTCTCTGGAAAAGGAAATAGAAGCAGACTATGATACAATTTGCACCACTCCTGTACTTAAGACACCATCGCCAATGGAACAACAAGCTGCAAACCTTTATACCAAGAAAGTGTTCACAAAGTTTCAGGAAGAACTAGTTGAAACTTTTGTGTATACAGCAAATAAGATTGAACGAGACGGGATGGCCACTAAATACAGGGTTGCAAAATATGAGCATGATGACAAGGCATACATAGTGATGTTGAATATATCTGAGATGCAAGCGAGTTGTAGCTGCCAGATGTTTGAATATTGTGGCATTCTCTGTAGACATATACTAACTGTCTTCACTGTAACAAACATTCTTACCCTCCCATCTCACTACATATTGAAGCGATGGACTAGGAATGCAAAATCTTGGATTGGATCAGAGGAACAGAGTGCGGATTCACAAGGTCTTGATACTCTGACCTCTCGCTTTAACAATTTGTGCCTTGAAGCTATTAAATATGCAGAGGAAGGAGCAATTGCCATTGAGACTTATAATGCAGCAATCAGCAATTTAAAAGAGGGTGGAACAAAGATTGCTTCTGTGAAGAAAAGTGTTGCAAAAGTCACACCTTATAGATCACATTTTAGTGGAAATAGTCAAGAAGAAAATAACAAGAAAACCCCTACTGCTCCTCATGAAATGATCCCGTCATTGTGGCCTTGGCAGGATGCTATGCCACCTCGGTTTAATCTTAATGATGGGGGAGTACCTTGTGCAGATTTGAATCAGCCCAGCTTGGCCCCTGTATCTATTCACCGTGATGGTGGTCCAACCGATAACTCGGTATGCAGCAGAACCTATGTTTTTAATGTCTAATCATTGTCATAAAATTATACTATTTGAGGTCATAGAAATTTTTCCTTCCAAGCATCTGAACATAGTTTGTGATTTTATCATTGAAATGATGCAGGTGGTTCTCACTTATTTTAAGTCCATGACTTGGGTCATTGAAAATAAGACTTTGACACCAGCTGGTAAAGTAGCTGTCATCAACTTGAAAGTACGTAGTCTTTTCTTTTACTGAGCCGTTGACTTTTGTAAACTTAGTCTTACATTATTTTTCAGAAATTTTCATTAGCTAGTTACACGTTATTTGCTAGAAATTTATGCCAATTGTGTTATTTGAAAGCACCAGCTTCCTCTGCACAGAGCTTGCATACTATTTCACAGCTGTTGCTATGTCCAATGAAATTTTAACTGTTAACTAGTTCATTTTGGTCCCTCATATGCTCGCAAATTAATTAAGCATGGATGCTAGCTAATGAGCATATTGTGATACATTCATTTTATTATTCTAGCATTTTCAGTTTCATTTGTGCATGCTATAAATTATCAATTATTTCCCTTGTCCTTGCTCTAGTTGCAAGATTATGGTAAAAATCCATCAGGGGAGACAGAGGTACAGTTTAGGTTAACCAAGGTCACGCTGGAGCCTATGTTGAGATCCATGGCCTACATTAGCCAGCAGCTCTCAACTCCAGCTAATCGAGTTGCTGTCATCAATCTGAAGGTACAAAACCAGATTTTACTATTCTTGTATGTGAAAACTTGCTAAAACAGTAAGGCTAAATACTTTGTGTCAGATTGGATTTAATCACTTTCATTAGTGTATTTTTAGTTCTCTCTAATAAGGTTTAATATTATGGTCTGCATAGATTCGTATGACATAGGCATTTCTTTTGAATGAAACCAGCTCCATGTTTTTCTGAATAAAAAATTGATGTAAAAAAAAATCTCAAAGATGGCCATTATACGTGAGCTCACAAGCTGCTTCCCTCCACTATTAGCACCATCCTCTTGAAGAAAGTATAGAAAATCTCTTTGTTATGTTATATGCAGCACATCGTTGACACGGGCTTGAGATCCAATCACAGATCCCACTAAAGAGCTGGGATAGTGATTCTGGAAACTCGGTTCTTATAAATCGACAAAACCTTACCATGTCCCATAACCTCCTTTTATCTTTATACTTGCCAATTAAACCCAGAAATGTCAAGCGTGTCTTGCATTTCACAGCCTTGTGATCTTGTGACTGGTGAGTTTCACCAAAGGCATGCTTAATATTAGATGTCTTGGAGAATGTCAGGGCTTTTAGTTTTTTGTTGCTCCTATGTTAGGTAGGTACATCATGTTAGTATTTATTTTTTATTTTACTTATCATCTCAAATGAGTAGTATTACATCATCTGGTCACTTGAAAGTTTCAATCTTTTGTTTGTCCTATAAATCACTAGGAAAAGCCAACATAGACAATTATGCAAGGCTTGGTTTTGTTTTTTTTCAACTCTTTTTTTTTTTTTTTTTGCTTATTGTCTCCAGCTCCAAGATACCAAGACAACAACTGGAGAAACAGAGTTAAAATTTCAGGTTTCTAGAGATACACTTGGTTCCATGTTGAGATCAATGGCATACATCCGTGAGCAACTGTGAGAACTGTAAGTGTATTCATTTGGATTTTAAAATTTTGCTACTCATTGAATAATTAGCAAGATCTTTAGTCCAACTCCCATGTCTTAGCAGAGTTCAATTTGCTTGTCCCATGAATGGCAAAATGGACTAATTGTCATTGCTTTGACGTGGCTATAAAACATTAATCTGGTTAGTTGATTTTGGTTTGACCAGTGTTGGCATGGTTGTTGGAAACAGGTCGCCATTGGCTTAAATCCCTTATGTGCCAACTATAAGATATGAAATACTGATAATTTCCACTCTTAGATTATAAATTACCATTATGCTAAGCTGAATGTAGATGATATGCTGGCATTTTCAGGCCACCAACACTAGTTCTGCAGTGTTACCTCACATTAGGCATTGGTTATTATATAACACATTCTCACTCGAAGAAGATATTCAGAGAACATGGGTTCTTGTAGTAATTGAAGTTTTAATATGGCAGTTGCTAGTATATGATGTCCGAGTCAGAATTTTACTTTCTGAGGTTCATGTATATAATGACCGAAATTGAGGAGACTGTTCTTGCGGTTGGGCTAGAAACACCTTCATATTAGAATGTGATATGATCGATCCACTCCTTGAAGTGTTTTTGCTGGTGTCTTTTCAATGTGGCACAACGAAATAATGTGTGCTGACATGAACATCTGTGATTCCTGCAGGTTTTCCGGCAGCAGCTTCATTTTACCAATTCTGTAATCAAGAATTGTATAACCTGTTAGAATTCCTTTGGGTGAGCTGAGCCCAAAATAGATCCAGGCTTCCAGCTACACCGGGAAAGCTAGCAGGAGTGGAAGTGTGCTCTTTCTGGTCTGGTAACCATTCGTGTATGATGTGCATGCTCCAGTGACATACAACGTGTGGCCTTAGCTGTAGTTAGGTATGGGGTATTGCTATTCCATATGACCAAGTTTGGATTAGCTGTAGTTAGGCATTGTTAATCTTATTCCTAACGTCTAGATAAGATAATACATGGTTTCCTTGTAACAATGGGCTGGAAACTTGATTTGTAAATGCGAGTAATTGTGAACAGTCGTATAATATTATATTGAATGAGCATTGCATATATATTATTGTTTCCCATCTTTTGGAGCTGGTGTCATTTCTTTTATTAGTTTTGGCTCCCCTCGTAAATGTAGTTGCAACTACCAGCAGAACTATCTTTAGGGTTCTTAATCTCTGCCTGGTTACATTTTCTCTGTGCAGGCCCCCAACAGTGCACATTGCCACACAAATCACTGTCACAATACTGATTTCAACACGGTCTTGGAAGATCACCATCAGGATTCAGCAACTCTGCTGCCTACATAGTTTTAAAACCCGGACCGGCCCGGCCGACCCGGGACCCGGCCGACCCGGGCCTGGGACCGGTCCGGGTCTAAGTAAAAACCCGCCGGGGAGTTAGCCCGGCGAAACCCGGTCGACCCGGCGGGTCTACCCAGACCCCGGTTGACTCGGGTAAACCCGGCTGAGACCCGGCTACTTTTTTTTTTTTTTTTATCAAAACAAGTATCCTCTACCTCCTGAAAACAAGAAGACAACCCTTCTTCAACAGCTAGATATCTCCAATCTGTACTTCAATATCTCAACAAAAATCTTGCAAAAGTTTTCAAATATTCTCCAAAATCCTCTAGTAGAAACTTCTCATATATGATTAAAAGCTTCTCCCCACTGACTAATTTGGGAAAATAAGAACTGAAGCCCTAGATTTAAGGCCAAGCTGATGGGATCTAGTCACAGATGAGAAAAACAATAGATTTATTTCAATGCCAGAAGAAAGCGAAATCCAAAAAAAGAAAGAAGAAAACAGTATCCCCTGCCTCACCTGAAAACACACCTCTAGAATTTAAAATTCCTTAACCAAGTTCTCCTCGCTCGTAACTTTAAACTAACAAGACAAATTAATTTTCTCCTTATTATTTAAACAATCACTGCAGTACCCCTTTGAATCTCCTTTTGTTTCTCTCTCTTGTTCTCTTCCCTTCATAAGTCAGATCCATCCCACAACCCTTGCTCTCTTTCTCACATCTCTTCCAAAACTCCTAAATTCTCACTAATTCTAGAGGTTCTTGTTTCAAAGTTAAAGCTTTTTTGAGTTTTTGGTGCTGGATTTTAAGAGATAGTGAAGAATTTGAAGTGGGAGCTTGATGGTTGTTGACAAGAAGATAACTTTGAAGTAGAGAGTGACAAGACAATAGATTTTACGGTCACTTAAAGTATTATAATTGTTTTTTTTTGGTTGACCCGGGTCAATCCATCTGACCCGTGATTCGATCATTAAACCAGGTCGACCACCGGGTTGGGTTTCAAAACTATGGCCGCCTAAATAGGAAGATTTCTGAAGAGTGAAAAGGGAGAAAAACCATTTTTTCAGCCTATGGAATGGATCCATCATAAATCTACCTAATTCAGGATATTTTTCTTTCAACACTCCCAAATGAATGAGGCCAGACCACTTTATGAATCCAAACAATAGCCAACTAAATCTTTTCTTATCTAATCTAGACCGTAAACTTGTTTTTCAACCAATAATGTAGTTTTTCATCTGTTTTTCAAAACCAGCAATGGTTTATCCCTCTTGATGTCAAACTTGACTGAGGATCACAATTCTTGGCCAGAAAAATGGATTTATTTGACAAGGCTCCTTTTTATTATTATTATTATTAATAATCTTTATAATCATTACAGATGTGAAGATAGAATTTAAGGTTATTACCTTCTTGTTCTTTATGCAACTCAAAAATCATTAGATCTTCTATCTAACAAGAAAGAAGTTGGTATAGGTAAGAAAAATCCAAGAGAAAAAAGCTTCTCATAGATGCAAAATTTGTATATGTATCGTCTGTGAACTCCTACTTAATTGATTAAAAAAAAAAAAAATTTACCAAACTTTGAAGATAAAAAGGCATCAAGAAAAGGGACAAACATAAAATATACTCGGTGCAGTATCATTTCTTACAGCCAAATTATTTTTTATATTAATTTTACCCTTAAACTCGGTTATAATTATTTAACAAAAACTATTAGATTTTATATAAAATGATATCATTTATTACAAAATAAAAGTACAATTTGAATGAAAATATAAATAAAAAAACTTGGAATTTGATAAAAAAAAAAATAATTTTTTTAAGTCATTGAGAGTTTGAAAATAAGATTCGTACAAAATACTATGTAATGATAAAAGCGATATATTTTTTTATATAGTTGGAGACTGGACAAAGAAAAACGAAAGCCACGAAACGGCATAACTTCAACGAAAGCGAGCTTTCCTCTCTCTATCTTGTTTTCCTCAAGAAAACTTTGTTCCCTTTTCCTCTCACACCGGTTCACATCCCGCCGAAACATTTCCGATACACCAAAAGCTTCGGAATCTCGCTTAAGTTTCCTGGTATCTTTCTTTCTTTCTTTCTGTATTTTCTTCTTCTTCAATGATTTCTGAGTTCTATCATATGCCAAGAATGCCTATCATGTGTATGATGAATTGCCGGTTGCCGGCCACTGATGAATTTGATGCTTTCTTTCGTTTCTTTCTCGCATTTTTGTCTTCAATTCCTTGTGGGGTTTAAGCATTTCAGTTGGTTTTGTGTAGGAATCTTGGATCATTGGTCTCTGCTTCTAGTTAAGGTAACCAAATGGGATTGTGCTTTCCTTCAACACCCAAGAAACTGGCCATGACTATAGGATTATTTGCTTCTGGAGCTGCTCTTTTTGCTCTTGGCTTGCATAAATGCTATGTCAACATTGCTCCTCAACGAGCTCGTATCGAAGCTCGTAATGATTTTGTCAGAGAACGATTAAGAAAGAAGTATGGCAAAGAATAGAAGGAATTATGCTCGCTGCTCTAGCTACCCAACAACAGCGAGTTCGCTCCAAGTGAAAATCCTAATGATCTCGGCTTAACTCGAAAATAAAAGCATCTGTGGTTACAATCGGAAATCTGTTATGGATACAACATTATTCATTTTGAAATTATATCTTTATCTAAATTTTGTTATTTTCTTGGAGATTATATTCACCTTTTCTAAGCACTCAGTGTGTTGATTCCACAAGACTCCGTATTCCTTTAATCCTTTGCTAGCAGATACAAGAAAATTGTTAAGGCTATCGGGTTGGTTATGAACCCAATTAGAAGGAAGAATAGTGGACCTATCTGCCTTGGCTATCCAATCTGCAGCATGATTTGCTTTCCTAATTACAGCTATAACAACACTACCATGATGCATGATATGCAGTTGCTGCTTCTACCTCCCCTTCAATGCACAGGGGTAGAATCCTTGACGACTGACACAGCAGCAGCAGCAGCAGCAGCGGATTCAATTGTAGTCACTTGGGGGTGGAAAATCGAAGCCAAGGCTAGGGACTCGCGAATAGCAAGAGCTTCTTCTTGTGCCACTGATCCACATTTTCAAACAAGACCAAATTTGTCTTCCACTGAGGCTCCGTTGGAGTCTCCACCGGCAATATCAATTCCTGCGCGAGAAGCTCCTTGAACATACGATGAGTCACACAATTCAATTTCATTTCATACTGTCCATGTCTTGTCCACTTCACCGCTTGTACTTGCAAGAAATGTTGGCTCGTGCCTGGAGTCTACATCTGAAGTGTACAGAAGAATTTGGAAATGTGGTATTTATTTTTTAAATATATTAAAATAATTTTTTTAAAAAATACTTTTAAAATACAAAAATAATAAGATATTTAGAGATTTTTTATAAAAAAAAATAAAAAATTTGGAGGTGTTTTTTCTTTTTATATATATATATATATAGTTTAAATCGCTAATTAAGAGGGATGAGATTTCGAAATTATTAGTTAAAAAGCTTTTTTTTATTCTTTTTTACTAATCAAGGAATTAGCTTTTATGAAGAGAATCATACAATTTATCTTCTCATGTTTAATATTTTTCTCCCTTTTTATTAAGAGGAAAAAAATGATCATCTATGCACTAATTTGTTTATAAATTCTCCTTTTGTTTTTTTTTTTAACTCTTAATTTTAACTAATCATTACCAAAATTATATATATATATTAAAAAAAAAAATGCTGAACGAAAGTTACGAAACGGCACCACTTTAATGAAAGCGAGAATTCCTCCTTTTTACCTTGTATTTCTCTAAAGGAGTGAACTTTTTTTCCTTTCCCCTATCACATTCCGCCGATACATTTCCGATACACCAAAAGCTTTGTACTCTCGCGTTCCGGATCCGACACCCGAAACCGCCGAGTCTCATCCCAATATTTCGGCCCAATAAACCCGAGATTTCGGTTTTGGACAGTTCCTTAACAAAGTAAGCACTCCTTTTGTTTTCATGATCAGACTTGAAAGATTGAATCTATCAGTTTTAGAAGCTTAATCAAGTGAGTTGATGAAGTTTAGCTTGAAAGCTGAAATGGGTTGTGTTTTTTTGGTCTTGAAATTGCCAATCATGATTAGTTTAGTAGTGATTGATCATAATTATGGGTAGATATTGATGTTGTTAAAAATGTAAGTGAAAAAGTTTCGTTTTTTATGACTGTTTGATTCTTGTTTTTACTTAATTGCTGGGTTACTAATATTTTATTTTTGAAGTCAGTACTGTGTTAGAAGTTGAGAGTTTTTTCCAACAGTTTTCCAGGATGCAATTTAAGGATAATAACCATGTAAGGATTTGATGTGTTTGATGATTTTTCTTTTTAGCTTAAACCTCAAGTAACTGTAGTTTTTGAGTATTTGAGTTTTGCACTTTTGATATGTTTATGAACTCCAGAATTTGGCACCTCCTAGAGCTACTGATCCTGGATGGGCTCATGGGACTATGGTTAATGGGGGTAGGCAAAAAATCAAGTGCAAATACTGTCATAAGATTTTTCTTGGCGGCGGAATTTCTAGACTGAAGCAACATTTGGCTGGAGAAAGAGGGAATGTAACTCCGTGTGAAGAAGTACCCGAGGAAGTTAAAGTTCAGATACAGCAGCATTTGGGTTTTAAAGTTTTGGAGAAGCTAAGAAAGCAGAAAGAAGCAAATAGCGCAAAGAATTCGTTTTTGTCGTACTTTCGGGATAAGGAAGGAGATGACGAGGACAATGATGATGCGGGGCCACTGCAAAAGATGGCTATCAGGAGAAGGGGTAAAGAGGTCTTGGAAGGGACATCTAAGCGAACCAAGAGACGCAGGAAGCAATATCTGCCAATGGCTGTGCCTGTTGTTGCTCGACCTTTGCTCCAGAATCTTGCTTCCCAGGAGAGCATCGACCAGGCTGATATCGCTGTTGCAAGATTTATGTACGAAGCTGGAGTACCATTAAGTGCAGCAAATTCTTGTACTTTTCAACAGATGGCTGATAGTATTGCTGCTGTAGGCCCTGGCTATAAGATGCCTTCATACAATGCTTTGAGGGGGAGATTGCTGAATAAAAGTGTCCAGGATGCAGGAGAATATTGCACAGAATTGAGAAAGTCTTGGGAAGTGACTGGATGTTCGGTTTTAGTTGATAGGTGGATGGATAGAATTAATCGCACAGTCATAAATTTTTTTGTTTATTGTCCCAAGGGTACCATGTTTTTGAAATCTGTGGATGCGACAGACATTACAAAATCAGCAGCGGGACTCTATAATCTATTTGACAGTGTTGTTCAAGAAGTTGGTCCCAAGATTATTGTCAATTTTGTGACAGATACTTCTCCCAGTTATAAAGCTGCTGGAAAACTCCTAGCAGATAAATACAAGACCTTTTTCTGCAGCACCTGTGGAGTGCAGTGCATTGACCTGATGCTCGAGGAAATTTCAAAGAAGGATGAAGTAAAGGAGGTCTTAGAAAAGGCTAAAAGAGTAACTCGGTTCATTTATAACAATGCTCGGGTCCTTAATCTGATGAGGAAGAAAACAGGTGGAAGAGATATTATCCAACTTTCAAGGACAAGGTTCGCTTCCATCTTCTTGACACTGCAAACAATTGTAACTTTGAAAGGCCATCTTGAGCAGATGTTTACAAGCAACTCATGGATGCAGTCATCTTTTACTAAGCAAAGAGCAGGAATTGAGGTGGCAGAAATTTTGGTGGATCAACTTTTCTGGTCCATGTGTGACCATGCCTTGAATGTTGCAAAGCCCCTGCTTTCCGTTTTACACCTCATGGACTGTGAAGATAGACCATCCATGGGATATGTATATGATGCGATGGAAAAGGCAAAGAAAAGTATTATTGCAGCATTTGACAATATGGAATCTGATTATGCATCATACTTGAAGATTATTGATCATGTCTGGCAAGAGGAATTCCATAGCCCTCTTCATGCAGCTGCATACCATCTCAACCCAGCTGTATTCTATAATGCCAATTTCTCCTTCAACAAAGTAATTCAAAAAGGTTTACTTGATTGCATTGAGACCATAGAGCCTAGTTTATCTGCCCAAGTTACAATCACTAGCCATATAAAATTCTATGAGGAAGCCGTAGGGGATTTTGGTCGACCTGTGGCATTACATGGACGAGAATCATTAGTGCCAGGTTAATGTCCATAACAAAGTTTGTATAACCAAGTTCTTTTATAATTTATTACTAAATAAATCTGTCTATTTATGCAGCTACATGGTGGTCACTCTATGCAGCAGATTACCCTGATCTGCAGCGCTTAGCAGTCAGGATATTAAGTCAGACCTGTAGCATCACCACATCTGAGAGGAGCTGGAGCATGTTTGAATGTATCCAGTATAAGAAGAGAAATCGATTGGAGCAGCAAAGATTAAGTGACCTTACATTTGTTCACCATAACTTGTTCCTAAAAGAGAGGTAATTTTCCTTCTCCTCATCAGTTTCATTGCTGCTGTTTTGTTGGACGATAGACTGGAAGCTCTGTCGTACACATTTTCTTCCATCCTCTGGGTCTGAAAAATGAAAGAAATCTCAATGACTTGATTCCGTGTTCAATTTTTTGTGTTTACCAAGCATTCCTTGGATTAAGCTTCATGGATTGATTGTTATCCTTAATGAAGTCATGATACCAATTTCACTACCACTGATCAATCCTTAGTTCCTGCACAATTTCATAAGGTTTGTCAATGCTTTATTCACATTGGAGAGAAAGTAATTGATTAAATAACTTTTCTTTGCCTTTCATCAGAGTTGATTAGCTTTTATAAGAACTTTTGTTGTCGTCCTGATATAATATTAAATGATATTTTACACCTTTGTGATCCTCTTCTCTTGATTAAACTCTCCTTGAATGTAAAATGTTGCAAATGCTAATTTTTCTGTTTTACATCCAAGAAGGCGAGCTGAGGCAACTAAATCCAGGTGCATGAGAAACAACATTGATCCTACATGCTTAGAAGCTATGGATGCCAATATGGGAGACTGGGTGGAGGATTTGGAAGAAGACTTAAGCTGGATGGATGTAACAGTCACCACTGAGGAAGTGAATCATGAAGTACAAAATACTGATGATTCCAACTCCAACGAGAGTACTGATGACAGAAGCAGTGATCTCACAAAAGGTCTTGATGGAGATGATGATTTGTAGTGACCCACTTAGTTTGTCATAGGATAGCAAATTGGAGAGTTCATATAATTGTCTGGAATCTATTTGTGAAACTAGTTTCATTCACGTTGTAGGAATTGCTAAATCAAGGGAATTATCCTGCTTATGTTGAATGGAAATATAGAAATTTGGATCCTGCACGATTTCATTTTGTGGCAAGAATTGTGTGTAAATTTTACAAAGCTACAGAGTGGATAGGCATAAATTCATTTTCTTTCCCTGCAAATTCAAAACTAATGCAGCTTCCAACTCAGATCATGCGTATTTTCAATTATTTAAGGTGGGACATTTTTACATTGTACTGCATAACCCCATGGGAAGGTTTTGCATTGTTTGATTTTGTGCATACAGATAGTTCAGTTGAAAGAGCTTAATAGAACTTGCCACTTCACCAGTTTGCCAATGAACTCCCTTTCCCTTGTACCAGCCCCTTTCTTCTGCCATTGTTAGAGTCGAACCCACCAAGGTTATGGTGCCAGAACTAATTCCAATATTGGTATTTAGTTGACTGTAGTATGGCTATTCCATTTAGCCAAACAAAATTTTGATTCGACAAATGCACAATTATTGGAGAAGATTAGCAGGTGAATTGAGCCTGACCATATGGATACATTATGAATATTACTAAGATCTCCTGAAAAGTTTTTCTGTCTATGAAGTGAAACCTATTCAAGCATCAAGAATGGTTGAGTTATATTCCCCGATATCTATGCTTCTACTGGTTTGATATCCATCACAATGAGAAGTTCCCAACTTCGACCGCAAATTAAGAGAGAATTTCATTTACCTCATTTAGTCACTATCTCTATTGCCTGTATAGCATTAGCTGAAAGAAAGGCTTTGTAAAGAAAAAAACAAGAAGCATAGATGGAAAGATGATGATGAGAGTAGAAAGTGGGAAAATTATTGTTGCCGAAGAGATGAGAGGAGTACCTCCTGAAGTGAACTGTCTCTTTGCATTGCGGCTTTGAACTCATCAAAGGTGACTTTTCCATCACTGCTGGCATCCATCCTATCAAATATCTCGTCCAATTTCCCCGGCTCTGTTATATCTGCTGGAAGGCAGTTCTCGGGCAAAGCCTGCTCAAAAAACATTCCATATGTCATCTAGTCTTGGAAGCAGTTTAAACTTTTCAAGCTATAAAAATTGTAAGGGAAGCAGCTTACTCTGAGCATTGATGCCACTTATTCCTTGGTGATGCACCCGGATCGATCTGTATCATACATCTGTTGGCCGAAAAGCAAAAGAAAAAATCACCTTAGCTTGATAAGTTACTTCTTGATGTTGCAAGTTGGAGGGGAATCAGGGAAGAGAGCATACCTGGAAGCACAGACGGAGAGCATCATCTCCTCGAGAGTTCCTGAGGCTGGAGAAACCACAAAGTATCTCCCTCATGTCAACTGTTCCATCACGGTTGTTGTCAAATAGATCGAAGATGCGGGGTGCCATAGGGATCAGTGATGACATGTTCATTGCTTTCAGCACCTCCTCGAATTCCGATAGAGTAGCATTATCACCTTTTGCACACCTACACATAAATATATCTCTCGATTAGAATATCGAAGATTGATGATAGGGCAATCAAACTCATCCCAGCTTGAATCTAGAACTTCTTTATGCAATTTAAATGCTGATAAACCTAGAACTCAATGAAAACTGAACTAAAATTTGAGGCAAGAAATAGTTTGAGTACTCACAATTTGGAAAAATATAGCCTGAGTTTTTAAATTTCATCCTCCTTGAGGTCATGTGATCCTAGTAAGGATTTTAACTTTTTGGTTCTTAAGAAAATTGTGCTACTCCACACACTGGCAATTGCTGCAGCACGGAATTTGCGACGGGCATTAAAACTCTGCAGCCTTGAGACAATCTCAGGGTCCATTTGTTCCTCTTTTGCAGAACCCCCTATCACCCAAGGATGATTTAGAACCTGTCACCACATGTAGTATGTTTTTCTTAGTGAAGGCTCTCAATAATAATAGGAAGAGACCAATAAGTTAAGGCTTTGGGCATCATTACATCTTGAGCACTCGGTCTCCTTTCCGGATCAACTTGCAGGAGATCAGTGATCAGTTGTTTTGCTGATGAAGTAATGTTCTTCCATGTCTTCTCATAGAAACTGAAATCACCCTGCACAGCAAAGCATTTGTCTTTCAGAACCATGGAAGTAAGACGAACTGAACAATGAAGCAAATGATCTAGCTTTGGTAAAGGCAAAAATTATCCATACAGCCAGTATCACTTGTTTCTGCCTGTTGGACTGAGCAATGAAAGGCGGATACCTGAAATATGAAAGGAAACAAAACAAAAGACCTAAGAACTTGAACCGAAGATTGGGATATTGATTGCTAACTTGTGGCAACAATACGAGAGGCTACAATTTGAGACACAAGAAAATTAACTCACCCTGAGAGCAGGATGTACAAGATTACTCCCACAGACCACATATCAGTTTTAGAGCTAATTCTGCCTTGAGAAAGAGCTTCTGTTGAGACATAATCAATGGAGCCAAACAACCCAACAACCGGATCAGTGAACTCTTCTACAGAACTCAATCCAAAGTCCATGATCTTCAAGGTAGAATCATCGTTTTCATTCAAGAAAAGACAGTTCTCTGGCTTCAAGTCTCTAGGAACAATATTAGCCCTGTGAAGAGCTCCCAATCCTTCTGCAATCTGCCTAACTACAGCTGCTGCATCACGCTCGGAGTACTTGTCTCGAGCGACAATCCTGTCAAACAGCTCTCCACCAGAACAAAGCTCCCCAACACAAGATGCACACCATTTTGATCTTCATAAACATCATAGAGATCAACCACATTCTGATGCGGCGATACATTTTCTACTATCTTTCTCATAACAAATATATCATTTGAAAGTAAAGCATGGGATACGGAAACCTGCCTCCATGTTGGAAATTTGAACGAAGCAAAGCTTCTCTCACCATCACCGCGAGACCGAGGAATTCCTGATGGTGCTGATGGGCCTAATCTTTTCAATGTCTTGATAGCTACCTGCCTTCTATCTCCACTTGTCTTCATAATACCTCTCCTGACAACTGAGAATCCACCTCTTCCAAGGATGTCAGAAACTCGATACTCATCTAAAGTTTTCTTGTTTCCTGTCCCATGAAAACAATTTCCCGGAATGGAAACTAACTACCAAACACACAACAGAAATGGAATCTTGAAGACTTGGAATTTTCAGACAAAAACAAATAATGGGAAGAACTGGACAGATTGTATTAATCAATTATTAGGGAGAGAAGAGACAAAGTTGAAACGCGGATTCGTGCAAAGATTGACATCACCTCGAGAGGAGTTTTTGCATTAGTTTATGCTATAAACTATGATGAAATTCATGTGGAAACAAGAGATAGGAGCCGAAGAAAAACAGACAGAGACATGGCAACTAAACCTTAATTATTAGTATAGTGAGTTTCCATATCTATCTTCAAAATTCTTTATCTTAAACTCAATGTTTAAGCTTTGATCATCAGGCCATATCATGGAGCGTTTGGTACTATAATTTTGTAATAGTAAAGGAGATTTGCCTCATTGCATAACAAGCTCTCTTCTCTTTTCCTTGTTGGCACAAGGCAAGAGTTTAACATGGAATTAGAGTCATGGCCAATCTAAATTTTGAGGACATTTTCATTTTCACCTTAACCAAAACTTTTGATATTTATTCACTTTTCCAATTTTTTTTATGTGGTTTTGATGGTTAAAATATACATCAAGATTAAGTTTTTTTTCTTTGAAGGATATTAAATTTAATTTGGTGTAATTAAAAATATAAATTCATTTAAATGAGGATCTCGAAATTCAAACTTAAGAAGTCCAGAGACAAAACAAATTTCTTTAACCCTCCAACCTGCCCTTAATTGTACATCATCTCCAATCCTTCTAAAACCTGTAGGTTTTATGGTGCTGTGTTTTGGATTCAGGCAGAAAATTAATATAAGACATATGAAGGGATAGTTTTACAAAAATCTTAGCAGATTCTTGAGCTTGGAGGTGCTTAGGTCTACATTTCTGGCTATTAAACCCGCCTAACTCAACGGTTTGACTTAGAATTTGATTGATTTAGAGCTTGATCTGATCAAAATCTAAATTAGTTTGTGACTCAGTCAAAACTTTTTAACTTAGTTTTTTTTATAAAAAAAATTCAAAATAATATTGTTTTAATTTAAAAAAAATAACCTTTCTAATTTATGACCCGAGAATCTTATTTTGTATGCATAAAATGCATAATAATGTAAAGAACGGACCATAGTGGAAAATTAGAAACAAGATATGAGAATATTCATTAAAGAAATCTATGTTAAGAATATGTATTTTATTGCTTGAAACTCGTATACATGCTAAACACACATGGAAAGAGAGGTTTTGAGCTTTGGAAATGAGAGGGAAAAAAATTATAAGCTAAGGATCTAATTGCACATAGATTTGCGATGTAGGGATATAATTAAATAATTTATAAATTACAGGGACTCTTATAAATATATAAACACTGTATGCTTCCCTAACCACTCTTGATCCGCTGTTGCCTTGAAAAGGCCACAATTGCATAATTAAGTTACAAAGAGACTTTAATTAGCTATTAATCAAGGAATGATTAGGCCCAGGTATTTCTATCTGGGCCTTCATCTGCTGAGTGGGTCTTTTTTGTGGGAAGACTTTATGGGCCTACAAGATACGGGCCTGAGGTGAATTAATACATACGCGGTTCACTTTAAATTAGACCCATCAAGCCCAAAATCTCCTCCAGCGTAACAATCACGCGGTGCTTCCCTGACCGTTATAAACATAGGAAACATGACTTCCTTGCACACAAATCTCCTCTCTCTGCTCCTTCTTCCTCTTCCTTTTCTTCTTTCTCTTTCGTTTTGTTTTTAAGGCAGTTTCCCCTGGGGTCAGGGTTTCAGTCCGTCATGGGAAACTCCGGTCCAAGAATTCGGGAGGGCGGGCTCTGGTCGAATAATGTCAGCTACAAAACAATACAAAACCTCCCCCCCCTCTCTCTCAACGCCTACCAAAAGGTATTGATTTATCTCCTTATCACTCTCTCTGTTTTCGTTGTAATTAAATATTAGGGTTTTGATTCCTTGTAATTCTTTCAAATTAAAGATAGTTGGATTTTGGTTCAAAACAACCACCTTTTACACCATTTAGATAGCCATATACTCAAAACTTATGTTACTGATTCTTTTTTGCTTACATTGCACAGTTCTTTGACATGGTTCTTCTTTAATCTGTCACCTTCAAAACAGGTCCTTCATGTTTCATCTATTGCCCTTTCCTGACATGTTCATCACATTTGTTTCCCTGCAGGACAAGTGAACAGCCACCGTTCCCAGATACTGGACAGCAACATCCAAGGATATAACATCTATTGACAGAGCTTGCGATTCAATCCTGGCCTGCTCTACTGCAATCTTAACATCAAATTCTCGAATCTCCGCACCTAGTCCCTTACCTTTTCAATTTTTTTTTGACAATCAATGACTTTTTCAGGGTTTGATGTATGATTAATGGCACTTGCTAAACATCTCAGTTAACATTTTGTTTGTCTCCACCTCATATGGCCACTCCAGGGAACCTGACCACCGCCACAAGGACCACACCTGGGTCAATCCTTTCAACCAGCTCCTCAATACAGTGATCTCCGTCTACAGATGCACCTACCGAGGCCAAACAAAAGCTGGTTTTCGAAACTGACTACTTACAGAGCATGTTTTGTCTCGCATTCTATTTCAGTATGCACTAAATACTCTTGGTAACAGGACAAGTAGGATGCTTCTTTGGTTGAGAATAAAAAAAAATGTTAAGTTACTGGAAAGAGACCACTTTTCTTTCTTCCCAACAAATTAGCAGAAGTCATGCATGTTACAACTAGAGAACTATCATTTCTGTTTTTTTAGCCTCCTCTTATTAGCTTCTGCTTCTCTTCAATCCCGTGAATTTAGCCCTAACAAGAATGATATTCCTCAGCCAAGTAGCATGTGGTCTGTGGTGGAGCATGGCCACGAAGAAGGTGCGACAAAAACATAGGCCGACAAGTCTCAGACAGCCAAGAAGGGGAGATTGCCTTCACCCTCAAAGGATGAGGTAACTAATTCAACCACTCCTGCTTTTAAACTTCTTGTGGCTCGGTTAACAGAATACATTAATGAACTGTGATGTGCTTAGCAAACCAACGCGCTTTATTAGCTTTATCTTTCTATGAGACACTGTCAATGTAATCTTTGGTTGTTGCTTCAAGTGTTTTGCACACACATACTCTATGTTTCAGCCTTTAAAAACTACGAAAATAAGCAGCAACATCTGTTGATTCTTCATCGTTTGTTTGGACTTGGGTTGTTGCTATTAGAACTGCCACACTTTTGTCTACCAGTTTGTGGCATCTTTGCTTCCACATTTTTTTCCTTGCAGTTTATGTCCTTTGATATTCCCTTTTTCATAAAGTTTCCGCGTTTGTTTAAACCGATGGCCGAACAGTTCTGGAATCGTTTCCCCCCCTCTCATGCATGTTGCTTATTTGTGACTCATCATGGAAGAAATCACCTAGAAATCTACCATGAGGTGTCTGCAATATAGGTTTCTGTTTTTTAAATGTCATAGACAAAAAAATATCAAAGCCTAACAGTTTGCATCATGTTAAAAACCATTAACCCTTACTGCATGTTCTTCTTTCTTAGTAGTCCACATTTCAGGTGGTTCAATATTCATTAAGCTACTTCCACTGCCAGCATTGCTTTGAAATGATTACATCTGTCTTTGCGCAGCATCACTGAAGACGCATAACTGCCGCACTATCCACCAGGCTCGCATTTTGCTACTACATATGGAGGCTGCCATAACTTTTTGGATGCCTACGGACTGCACCTGCTGGAAATGCTTGTACATACTAAGATACCAGCTTCTTAATTAGAATCCATGCAGCCTTTATCTTCCTCAGTTCTCAGTTTCAAACATGTTTGTTAACGCTATTCGTACCTAATGTGATAGCTTAAACTTATCGTTTAACGTATCAAGTATCGTCCAGCCCTACTTACCAGCTACAATTGCAACGTCCTCATTCATTATTTACCCTTTACAGCCTTTATTTGAACATAGCAAAACAAAAACTACACATTTTGAGCCTTTAAAATTCGTCCCGTAGGGCGCGAGCAACAGATCTACTGTCAGCCTATTTTAGCTATTCCTTCTGCATTCATGATCGTGAGATTCCCTCATGGCACATTCACACATACACATCCTTCTATTTTAAGTTCTACCTTATCATTGTTGCAGTCGTAATTTATTTTTTTCCCATCTATTTCTAAAAAATTCTTCTTCTCTAATTTTGCTAACAGGATTGCGTCAGTGAAATTATGAAGCAAGCAAGACAATCAAATGTTCCAATTGTCATAATTTCAGTGAAATGATCAGACAAATTTAAAAAATAGCAGCAATTATCAGCTTGTTGGGATGTGGGGTTGGAGGACTGGAGATTCAGTAGTGATCAAGATTCAAATTGTTCTTTGCCTTTACAATTCTAAGTTTTTGATGTGTTAGGGTCGTGTCACATGTTACCATGCTTATGTTATAATGCTCTCATTACAGTTGAATAATTGATCTTAAGATCGTTAATGAGTTCTAATTAAAAGAGCTTCTTGCTCTTGAGGAAATGCTTAAATATTAATTGTACACTGATTGAAATCAACTTATTACTTCATGTCAAAGAAGCTTGGATTTTCTTCTTTATATTGATGGAAGTTTGTTATACAGGTATGTAATGCAACACTTATTGCTCTCACAAGGGTATGCCTTTTATTGCTTTCCTGAACATTGGATGCTAGAATGCCAAATGCACCACTACTTACATATAACTATGTAATAATGTTAAATAGGCTTGGCTTTGCGTTTGAGGAACTAATTAAAGAAGATTTGGGTGAGAAATGTAATTTTTATTGGGATGATGAAGCTCAGGATTTAGAGCAGTTGGTTATTAGCTTTGCTCAGGTAAGAAAATGTTTTCCTTCTTGTTGAATGTGTTAGATTGGAATTAAAATGTGCGATTTGTTACCACTAAGTTCTCAAAAAAAAATTATATCACCCATGTCTTCAATTTGTTGAGATTGCAACTCGTTTCCATGGTGTTATACTGCACATATAGGACTCATTGGTGCACTTGAGCACTTGGTAAACGACCTTATATGTCTGAAAGATGATTGGACTAAAACAATCATTCATTTGGTCATCGAACATGGAATCCATATTTTGATGCGTTTTGGAGACAATTCTTCCTTTCTCAATTGTTCTTGAACATTGGATGCTAGAATGCCCAATGCACCACTACTTACATACAATTTTGTAATAATGTTAAATAGGATTGTCTTTTCATTCGAGGGACTAATTAAAGAAGAGTTGAGCTATAATTTTTATTTGGACGATGAAGCTCAAAATTTAGAGAAGTTGGCTATTAGTGTCACTCATGTAAGAAATTAAATTGTTTTCCTTCTTGTTGAGTGTGGTAGATTTGAGTTAGAACGTGCAGTTTTATCTTAGTGAAAATGAAAATTGTCCAATCAATTGCCTATAACCATTATTAGCTTAGAAAAAACTTTTTGATGATGTTTTTTTCGGTCACTCGACTCTGATTTTTCTGGTTTTAGGGTCCGCTTTAATTTTTTTTTAGCTCAAGATGTATATGTCTTGCTCGCTAGGCCCCTTCATAGTCTTCTCCTGGGCTTTTGGTTTTTGTACACACCATGTGTACTCCTTATAACAAGATTAAGGTTTTATAGTAACTAGGTTGGGAAGGAAGCCTAATAATGCTAGGCATCCTTTGGTTTTCTTACGTACATGGTTTTCTAACTATTTCCTCACGATGGAAATCTGTGTAATGTATAGTTTGTGTAGAAAACCTGGTTAATAGATTCCTTTATAAATATGTTATTAGCTCCTTCTCTGCCTGCTCGCACTCCCCTTTGTATGCATTTTTGATTAAATACTTTAGCAACTTAAGTTTTTGAACTTGTAATTTAGCTGCTGAACTTTTGCAATTTTTTTTGCTTTTCGTGAGGCTAGAGGCACGAGGATCTGTTGCAGACTACAACTCAAATGTTGAAAGTTTGCGTAGTTCTCTTACAAGATCTGTCATTGTGCTTGTCTCTGCATTTTTCAAATTTTGAAAGAATCCCTTGTTGATGTTGTTTTATGCGGTGTTATTTTCATCATTGCCTGCACCGGTAGAACACTATTTTTGTGTGGCAGTTCATTTTGTTTTGCTAGAATAAGTTGATGGGTTCTAGAACTTTTCTTATCGAGTGCATTTTCTCTTTAGAGACGTGGTTTTTTTTTTGTTTTTTCTTGAACAAATCTGGTTGTTTGTCTTAATATGAGTGTTTTTTTGCTTGTTATCGTATTAAGTGTGTATATTTTTGCACTTTGTTGTCTGCTGCTTCTGAATGTTATTGTGTGGTTCCCAGTATTTTAGAATCTTCTTGTTGTCATTCTAGGATCATCCTGCTGTCACGATAAATATATTCCATGATTGGAATGGCATGTGAGTTTTTGGCTGTCTAGACATCTGTTCAAGCATATGTCTTCTATATTATCTTTAGGTGGTCTGTATAATGAGAATGACTATTACTGGGAAAAAAGGTTTATACAATGAAGGCTGTGACTTTCCATCGTCAAAAATAACTAATGGGAAGTCATGTTAAAATCTTGAAAGCCAAGGTTTCTTTTCAATATTTTAAAAAAAAAAGGCCATGATAACGAAGGTATTAATAATAATGTGCTGTGAGTCGTTTTGCTTAAATGACGCAACTGAGGTTCATCTTTCGTCTTTGGCTCTTCATTATCTTGATATCCTTACATCCTGCTATCTTGGATCTAGTGATTAGTTGTTTGTCAACAGATGAAAGCTCTGCTTTCTGAACTTAACTTGAAATTGAGAAAACTGCTTGCTGCTATTTGTTTTCAATGGATGGTTTTTGCTGTCACATTTGGAAATCTGAAATTATACTCTGTGTTCTTCTGTTTGTTGCCTTAGCATCCAGATGCTATGATATCTTTTAACCATTCTTTTGTTATATTGGAATAATAATTGCAGATGTTAATAGACGAAAGAAACGCATCAGATTCTTTCATGGGAAAGTTTATGTACATGTATGTATTCATGTATAAGGAACCAAGATTACCAGCAATCATCATCTCCAAGTAGGAGGTTTCATGATGGGATTCATTTCTACTTCTACAGCTATGTCCCATAGATGGCCGAACTTCTCAGCTTCTCTTACAATCTGAATGCCATCAAGACGAGGAAGGAGTGCTGCTATGATTATACCAAGCAAGCACACCCAAAAAGATCCCTCCCCCGTCATGTTGAAGATTGCCCTGTCAGATTACGTCCCAGTTGCAAGCATTAGTCAGTCCATGTATACATTACTTTTTTTTGTGAGCTTAACTGAAGGGAGAATTTATACAGGTAATATCTACATCTGTGGAAGAGAAGAGGACATACGAGTAGCCAACAAACATAAGAATGGCATTGAGGATCATGACACAAATGGAAGTTGCAGCAGCTATAGATCCCCAAATAACTGCATAAAAGACCCAATTCCATTGGATGATGTCCATGGCCAAGTGCAGATTAACCAGAATATCCACTTTTGGGAGCTAACAAGGTGACGCCCTGGTTGTCCTGCAAATTTATCTTTTGATCAGCATTCTAAGGGCTAATACATAATATTTCAAACGTATTTGGGGTGGCCTGAGAGTTGTGTAACTCTTAACCCAAACACAGGCGGCGTTAATTTTATTTTATTTTCCTAGTGGACTTTTCTAGGCCTGTTCCTTATTTGCTGAAATCTATCCACCATTTCTTAAAAAAGAAAAAAAAATCATTTTATTTTTGTGATAAAGCTATATGATTCCAGTTACCAAAACTAGATTAAGACATCTTCAGATTCTTCACCATTAAAACCACATGAAAAAAAATAAAAAGAAGAATTCAGGACAATAAATGGTATCCCTCAACTTTCCTTGAGGAGGACCCATGACAAGGAATCATTGGAATTTGCATTGAATTTTACCAAGTGAATAATAGAATGGTTGGATGGCGACAAATTATATGACTCAGAATATTTATTATAATAATTGTTTGGAGCATCTTAAAGTTTATTGTTTTAACATAAACTGCTTTTATGATTAAAAATATATTATAAAATCCTTTCAAGATTCTTACCCCTTTTTTACATAAAAGTAAAGTTTTTACCCCTATTTAAATAATTTTTTTTTATGTTTTGAGTTGTTTTGTTGCGTTGATCTCAAAAATAATTTAAAAAAAAAAAAAAAAAAAACATCATTTTAATGCATTTCAACATGAAAAGCACTTTGAAAAACAATCGCAACCTCATTTTCAAACATCACTTTTACTTGATATCTCGCAAGAAGCAGAAACTGTTATTCTAACCTTTCTCGAGGGTTTCATCTATAAAAACAATTTATAAATAACTGATATTACACATTATTATTTAGCTATTGAATTATTATTATTTTCATGTTACAGGTAATAAAGCATGGACACAAGGGTTTTTATAACACAATTAATAATTCACTTTATTTTCAATTAGATCTTGGTTTTTTATTAAAAAAAAAGGAAAGATTTATGTGATATTTTTAGATTTTCATATGATTTTAATAATGATATGATATCTCAAGGATTTATTGAAATATACCATAAAAAAATAAATCAGTAAACACAAATCATAGTCTGTTCTAGATCTTGTAGAGTCTATTTTTGCTTTAAGAAAATGTGTGCAAGCATCTTTGTATGCACACGCTTGTCTGATAATGTAAAGGAAGGCCCAAATTGGAAAATTGAAGACAAGAGATGGGGTTGAAGGAAAGGGTTAAGCCTGCAGGGGGTGAAAAGGACTTGCTCCTATGGCAAATACCTTCACTTCCAAAACCTGCCTAACTTTGACTGGTCTTCTCAGGATTTTCTTTTCCCCATGCCAAACAAAAAGCATGGGACCTGTCTGATATTTTGTCTCCTTGTGTGAATCTTAATCTCTTAAATGTCTGATTGATAATGCCATTGAATGTGTTTGTTTCAATTATTTTTGTTTGAAAAGGTGGTAAAATTGATGTTTTCTAGTTGAATTCTTTATGATTTTGGCATCTAAAACAAGCATCAATTCAGTTTTTTTTTAAAAAAAAACAAAAAATACTTTAAAAAACATTTAAACCGAAATTATCAAATCAGTAATTTTTCATGGTACATGTATTTTAAAAAACCATCAATTTAATTATTAATTATCTTTCCAACCAGAAGCAGAACATTAGTCGATTGTCGTTGAAGCTCCTTTCCTGCCTCCAATCAGACCAGGAAGTCTCACACATCTATATACTTGGTGCATGAATTTAACTCCCCGTGTCATGTCTTCCACCAGGACACCCTGGCCTCAAACCTTGGGCAGGGAAGATGGGGATTCAGGGATGAGAGAAAGCTTGGCTCCATGGTAAAGATTTTGAACCCTCAGTAGGAGTTCAACCGTGTATGAGTTGGAATTTGTACACGAAATAGAGAAAACAGAAACAAGAATGATATCAAAACAGCCCTATCAGATCATCGCTGCTTTGAACAGAAAAGAAAGGCATGTGTTTAATGTGCAAAAGAATCTTTCCATCAAGTTTTTTGACCCGAGGCATAAAAGCATGTTAGTGCTTGGAAGTCCTGAGATGCGAAAAGAAGAGTCCATGGTTGATGTGGTAGATACTGTTGCCAGCTTTTGAGTGCTGCTGCCTGCTAGAATTCCACATCTTTCTTGTAACTTCAGCTAACATCCATCAACTCTTCCTGGACTCCACCACTACTTACTTTGTCTCTGCCGTCTGTGTGAGGGTGTGTTGTGCACACAGGAAAAGAAGCATTTCTGTTCAAGTACCTTTAGAAAAACTGGTCAAGTGCATTGAACGAGCCGAGAAAGTGGAGGCATTATAAGGTCACTTTCTAATCATATCTAGCAGGATCAAAAAACAGACAAGCAAGGAATGCAGGGATCTTGCACAAACACAAAATACAGCATAATGTATGAAACCACCATATATTGATATATGTGCACATATATTTAACTACATGCCGATATAAACTTTTCGACAGCAGTACTGAACATGGGTTTGGTCCTTGCCAATTCTTTATTGGCCCTTCTTCAATACTGCATTGAAAGCAACCTAGAAATCCTAGACTTGGCAACATAAAGTAGCAGAACATAAACTCAGAAGTTCACAAACATCTACATATACGAACATATTAAGCTACTAAAACTCCCAAGGAAGAAGTTTCAGCACTATGAAGCAGAAACTGTGTTGGTGATGAAGTTTCACAACTATGAAGCAGGCTCTGTGTTGATGATGACTTTCTTCCCAGAGTGTTAGACGTACCACATGCCAGCATCCTGCTTTGGCATTGGATCCATGGAATAGTCAACTGGTGGCATGGTGAACGGAGAGCCAAATCTGAAGTCAGCAACATTATCATTGACATTGGCATCAAATGCAGAATCAAATGCCTTGCAGTGATCAAACTGCATTTCAGTTGATGGGAAAGCAGAACTGTTCACTGGCATGCTGGTCACTTCAGTTATGTTGTTTCCCATTATAGCCCCTTGGCCATAGAAGCTATCATCAAGCTGAAATTGGAATTTCTGCTGTTGCTGTTGATTTTGACCACCAATAACATTAGCATTCCTAGAATCCAGCTGAAACTGAAATTTCTGTTGTTGCTGTTGCTGCTGCAGATTTTGGTCCCCCATAAAATTGACATTCCTGCGGTCCAGATGGAATTGAAATTTCTGCTCTTGCAGTTGCTGCTGATTTTGATCTCCGATAACATTGGCACTCCCAGGATTCATGTTCTTGTCTCGCTGAAGATTGGTATCATAGAAAGACATAAGATCAGAAATCGATTTTTTCCCATCTTCTGGAAGTCCAAGTCCTGAAACGTTAAATGAAGGGGTCTGGTTTGGAGCTGCTGCCTTAGTTTGGGGAAATGGGAGAGAAAACACAGCTGGTTTGTCACTGTTAATTTGGAAATTAGACATTCCAAATCCCTGAGAAGTGTTAGTGCGGTATGAGCAATTCATTTGGTGATTATTTCTTGCAGTGACGTCGAGAAACCCAAATCTGGAATCATTGTAGGGGCATTGAGGATACTCGCACCTATACATCTTTTGATCAACCATCATATGTGGCTCACCAGCAGGCTGCTTCCTTTTCTGAATGAAACTCATGTTTGTCTCAACATGTTCTCCCTTAATTTGTGGAGCCACTGGCGGCATCATAAATCTATCTCTTGGTCCAGCAGCTGTTGCCATGTTGAAAAGATTGACATCAAGAGGTTTGCAATCCTCTACTTCAACATTGGGTTCATCATCCACTCCTTCAACATCATAATCACTGGAATCGCTGATGATAAGAGAACCACTTCCACCAGCAGACATGGGAAGGCAGCTATCTGGATATAATTTTCGAGACAGTGCTTCTTCCTGATTAATTATTGCCAACCAAGTGGCGCTCTCCTTGGCAGTCATTTTATCCTGTAAACATTTAGACTGACGAACAAGCTTGCGAATCTTGGCAATATCAGGAGACAAGTGCTTAATCACTGCTGTTAGAACACTGACTTTCCAAGCCTTCTTCAGATCATGGGGCTTCTTGTATGGAGGAGGACCCTGATCCTTGGGCAAACCCTGTTGAGGCCACCATTCCTCATTCCCAGTGGGCCACCATGGGGGGGCAACACCTTTCTCCAAGGGGAAACGCCTCTGAGGTGGATCACAGTGCTGCATCAGGGCTGACAGAAGCGATCCAAGAGTTGTATCCTGAAGTTCCTGCAAGGTGTGAGGTGTGGATGCTGCTGGACCACAATCTTCACTCTTTCCAGGGATTGCATGGTCTGCTTGATACTTGGAAATAGCAGCAGGCCCATTCCGATCAAACCTGACTTTTTCCTTCCACCATCCCCGGAGATTGTCAGATGCTCCACTCACTGGCTTTCCCTTCTCAGGAATGATCCCATACACAAAACCCTGAGCTTTGCAAACTTCCATCATTTTCAGCATATATTTCAGGATACCATCTTGCGCTCGTGACATCTTCTTCCTTCGTGCTTGCTCCTGCGACTGACGCTGTTTTGCATTATCAACAACTTCCGTATTCTTACTCTGTTCTTTAAGTCGCCTAAGCAACATTCTGTCTCTCCACATCCTCCTCTCCAGCTCGTCCACATCCATCTCTTCATCGCTGTAATCTTCCTCGATTGTTGCCTCTGGTTCGCATTCTGGAACCACATCCATTTCTCCAGGAGGAGCCGAGAAAAAGTCCAGATTGTTGCAAAATCCCATTTCTTCAAAGATACCCATTTCAGCACACGCCAGAGTCAGCTCGGTTTAAAGAAATGGATGGATGACTAAGCTTAAGATTGGCTTCACCTCTCTTGCGATATCAATCTCCGTGCACAGCTATCGCTTAGAAGCTCACCTATTCTTATTCTTTGCAATTCAGAGTATATGATGCAGGAAGAGGCAGCCACAGCTAAGCTCCTGCGAGCCAAATAAATGCACTTAAATAATTGGTGAAAGTTTCTCCAATACTCTATCTTGCAGTAGATCGTGTACAATGAATCATTAAACTCTGATTTAATGTAAAACACAGAGAGTATGGAATAGCATAGACACCATGAATTAGACTAATACCTAATTACCAAACAATAAAAAACAGAGTAACTGTTTTAGAAGACCGACAAAGCGTATACCCACCGACATACAAATATAATCATATGTCCATTACGGCTCTCTTTAGCTGGACATTTGTAAGACAAACAAAAAAACAAATATGCAAACATAACATACAGCAAGCTTTATCATCAACAGCATCAGAACCAGTTACGGTTTGAAACAAATGAACTTGCTTTTCTCGTGTCAGTGAGAAAAAATAATTCCAGAGATATGAAAACTGCATGATTGTCTCAACCTGATGGTAAATCAATATCACCAAGAAGCAGACAACATAAATTCAAATCCTAAGCGAAAAAACCGCGGATCCCAACCTCCACTCGGACACGTCAACAGGGTGTCTAGGCGGTGGGCTATGTCTTGACATGCCCGACAACTAGTTTTAATTACATCTAAGCATACCTATATTAGCAAAAACAAACCAATAATAATAAAATGAAATTAGATACAATATCTCAACCCCATTTTACATGTCGAGATATCAAGAAAACACAACAATTTTTCAAATTAAAAGTTAGCAACCAACGACTCAGTCATAAGCACAGTTACAAAATAAACAAGAGGGCACCATCTTCCCTGATGATCATCATAACATAGAAGCAAAAGTTTTAAGAGGGTCAAAACTATAATCCATATAAACCGTAGATCTACCTGTAACTGGATTTTGTTACATCACTAACAACTAAGATTAAACAGCATATGATTCTCTACCAAAAATAAGAGAGATAGAGAGAGAGAGAGATGTGTGTGATTATTCATAGCTTATTAGACAAAAAAACTTCCAGCAAAATTGCTTGTTAAGTAAGCAGAGAAAAAAGAAAGAAAGAAACTCACCCTTTCAACAATAACAACACTGTAAGTCTTTAACAAAACCAGATGTTAGATCTTTTAAGATGAATTTCAAGCCTTTTATTACACAAACAAGTATAATAAGTCTCCTAGAGCCATCTTTCCTGAAAACTAAGCGGTGAAAGGACACAACGCACCATGAATTAGCAGGGAACCAAAAGGGTCATCACCATGATACATGAAAAGACACTAAGAATCAACAGGATTCCTTTTTCTGTGTGACATAAATGATGATTAATTAATTACAAGATATTGATTGATATCAACAATTAATAGTGTGTACAAAATTCCAGGACAGTACAATTAATAAGCACAGAAGATCAAGCAACATAACAACACTTAACCACGAAAGACATGGTTTGATACAAAATTTAAGACATGGGATCCAAGATTTATTGATAAATAAAGAAATGAAGAAAAAAATTGTATCTTTACCAAGTTAATGAGTTGTGGATTCGTAAGAGCTGCTGCAACCATTGAAGAAATTAACAAAGTTTCTCTCTTCTACCTTTCTGGGGTTTAAGAAGAAGAAGAGGAAGAGAAGGAGGAGGAGGAAGAAGGAGGAGAATCTCTCTTCTCTTGTGTCATGATATTGCTCTTATGCTTACTGTTTAGACAGAGAGAGAAGAAGTAGGGACCTTAAATGCCTTTAAGCCGTTTGGGTTAAATTTTTCTACTGCTACTGTCCCATGGAGGAAAAAAACAAGGAGAAAAATGCAAGGAGGGAGGGAGGGAGAAAGGTGGCAAATTGTCTGAAAGAGGCAGAGAAATGGAAAGAAGTCTATTTGGGTGGGTGAATTTATAGATAACCATGGTTAGGGTGGCTTTCACCGTGGTTAAACCGTGGTGATGGTTGGAGTTTTGGATAATTTGGAGTTATTTATTTATTTTCTTGAGAGTTTGCAAAGAGTTTATTATATTGGGATTTTCTCTTGTGTGCTTATTCACACTCAAAGTATGGTGTTTTATGGCTATGTTGTGAGGTGGACAAATGGGTGTAGATGAAGAGAAAAAAAAGATTTTGGTGAGGGATGGACTCAAAAGAAGCTAGGCATCATTTTTTTTTCAAGTTTGGTGGTGGAGAAATTTTTTTTTAATTCTTTGATAACTTTTTTGTTCAAAAGAATTGGGTGCCCATTTTGGATATTTTGAAATTTCTAGCTACATATTTTAGAATTACCTTTTATTTACTTAATAGATTGCATATTTAGATTTTATTTTGATTTCTTAACATGAAAAAAAAAACTTATTTAAAGTAGAATTTTATAAATGGTGTAAAATTTATTTTTTAAAATGATATAAATAAGAATAATGAAAAGTAATTATTTTTTCTTTCTTTGTGCGATTCTTCTAGTTTTTAAATTTCAAAAGATAATTTAAAAGTGAGATTATCATATATTTTTTTTCTATTTCATTTATAAAATTCTTAGATTAAAGTAAATGAATCATTCATTTTAAAAAATTATGTAAATTACCAAACCAATCTTTCAAACTTTATAATTATTTCGTATTATTATTTAAAGAATTATTAATCTATTATAATTTATTTATTTAACACAGAACAATCATATATTAATTAGATATTAATCTCAAATTTATTATTTCAAGAACAATAAAAAAAACTTGCTCTGATTATTTTAAAATCACAAGCTAATATAAAATTTCCTTGGTGGGATTTAACAAAAGTTGCAAGAACTACTCAATATGAACACGAATTATTAAAATCCCCTCGTAAAAAAATTAAGACCCCGTTTGTTTGATGGAAAGTAGTTTTTTTTTGGGAAATGAATTCTGAGAAAGTGAATTATTTTTTGATGTTTGGTAGTGTAATGAAAAATAAGTTGGAAAACATTTTCCAGTGTTTGGTTATGTCATGGAAAATGAGCTGGAAAATAACTTATTAATGTTTTATTTTTTTCAAGTTTATTAAAATAATGATGAACAAATCTTACAAATTAAAAAGTTGAATGAGAATGAAATTGAAAAAAAAATATAATTTCATAAATTATCACAAATAAAATAAATAATAATCAAAATAATAGAGATCAAATCTAAAAAATAAAAAAATTA
>Ga0307515_10001695_pt1 | contig 49155 bp, 61 predicted proteins | sample 17_EM_MG_FD_194513 | JGI IMG/M metagenome (GOLD analysis project Ga0307515, IMG submission 194513) | Populus trichocarpa ectomycorrhiza microbial communities from riparian zone in the Pacific Northwest, United States - 17_EM | ecosystem: Host-associated > Plants > Roots > Unclassified | place... | reverse complement strand
TGTATTAGCAGTAGGAACCAACATACATTTGTGAAGCAGACCAATCTCAACATACGAGACGCTAAAAGACGTGTTTGGTTGGCCAAACAATTACCGGAAATCTTGGGGGAGAGCAGGGCAGGTTGCGAACAATACCATCAATACCGCAAAGTATGCTATCGGCTGGCGTATATGGCGAGGTCCCTTCATGAGACGGCAGGCGCCTTAGGACCACTGGCCCCTCCTGTTAGGTTGACTTGCGGAATTGCCCTCTCCCTTGTCCAAGCCCTCGAGGTGAGTTCCGGCCCCTTTGCCCACACCGTTTCTCATTGGTCCCCATAATACAGGGCATGGTCGTCAATCGTCAGATGTGTTCGGAGATCGCCGATTTGGTCACGAGGCACTTGAACACGATTCGCGAAGAGCTGGACGAAGCTGCAAAGGGAGATGATAAATTCAGGTCACTGGTCGAGGACTATGCCGAGTAAGGGTTTCTGTTCTGATCGAGAGGGTGTATCTGACGTGTCTTCTCCAGGACCCTACGAGCGGTTTCTCAAGGGGTGGCCTTGATCGCGCACAGACGTCGCCTCAGCCAGCTAGTTCACCACCACAGTGAATCCGAAGAGCTTCGGAGGTTCAAGGCCAAGCTCGATACCGCCTTCCAAGCCATGATGGTGAGCCAGAACTGCGTTTGGCTCCTCAGCATCACCGTTCTAATGAAGTGTCGGTACAGCTTCAATGCGGCCTACAGACTAGGCAAATGCAAGGACATGTCGTAGCCAACCAGCAGTGCATCGTCGAGAGTCAGCATGAGCAATCCCACATTCTAGCTGGGCTCAACGAGAAGCTCGAGTGCGTTCTTGAGAAACTCGACCATATGGTGGAGAACAGCAGCAATTTTGAGCAACTTGTCCAAAAGTTCACCACTTGTTTTGACCACACGAATGTCCTGTCAACACAGTCCCCAGCCAGCGATCCGATCGACCTGCCTGGACCAACCATTTCTATGCCAATCCCTGCCTTCGCCACAGCATAGCCACCTTTCATCTTCACACTATCCCATGTTCCTTTTCCATGTTCCATTTTCGCTCCTGCCTTAGCCCTGCTTGCAGGCCCGGTTGCTGTATCCGCCAGCGACCTCAAGGTGGTTTGAGCGTCTTCATTCTCAAGCAGATTCTCGATTCAGTCATGGTACTGTCCTCTCGTATCCATTCACGTCATGTCATTCTTGATCCCTTACACTTCTCTCTGTCTCCTGTGTCATCACGCAATGTTGTTGTACGAGTTGTTATGTCCTTTGTACAAAGTAGTTCGAGTTTGACCGTAGATTATACGATATCAATGAATGAAACGGTGTTTGTTACGCATTAATGACCCTGGGCCGCCCTCTGCCCTGGCCACTCCCGATTCACTGTGAAAATTTTGCACGGAGAATTTCAGTGGTCTGCGCGACCTGTGCAGGTCAAGGAAAACCCTTGCGCAGCGCACTGACTGCGCATGGAATGTTCCCTATGGCCAGTCAGTGTGCTGCGCACAGAAATCCCATGGTATGCGTAAGGACTTCCAAAGCCGTTTTTGACATTTTGACCAAGGAATTCCTATAGACCACAGAATACCTTTGGACAGATTCAGTGGGCAGCACATTTATTTTCTCATAGATAACGGGGTATTGTATAGAACAGGATAGCATAGCAGTTGAATTAGTAACAAGAAATACTACATTATCTACTAAAGTGTCCGTGGACCAGTGGAAGTGAAGAGACCGCCCAAGATAACGAACCCAGCAATGTGATCGCGAGTCGACAAGAAGTTCCGGAGTGACAAGAAAACGACGGAATAGGTGCTGCAGTGATGGACGTGATGAATAGTCGTGATGAGCATGGCAAGGCGATGTGAATTCTACTTCCTGTTGCGGTCAGAATGACGAGGAGGGAGATCTGTGTTGTCAAGAGAGTCAGTATGTGTCGATGTGGATCTAAAGGACACACCCCGGGTCCCTGTAGCCTTTGCTTTCACTGGTTTTGGCGTTGTTAGTACAAGCTTTAGTCAATGGAAACAAGGGACTGGAAAGTACTCACAGCGACGACGTTTGGCTGGGGTTACCCTGACATCCTCATTAGAGTCTCTTGTTGGGACCAGCGCAGGCTCCTCAAAACCGGCATCTTGAACTGTGGAAGATTGAGCTCAAGTATACGGTGTTCTCCTTTTGCGTGGATGTGTGATACCTAATACGAGTTAGTAGAAGGCAGTCTAGACAGGTGGGGGACATACCATCCTCGGATTCATCTGATGTACTGGTAGTTAGTGAACAGCCACGCATACGACGGGAAGAAATAAATGATCAAAGAAAAAGCATACCACTTGTAACCAGTTTACGCTTCCTCTGAACGACTGGCACCATGTCCTCCTCCTCAAACCCTCGCAGCCCTCTTGCATCCTCCCATCGGTCCAAACCTCTAACCCTGTGCTCCTCCTGGTCATCATCCTGACCACCATACTCCATCTCCCCATCTCCATGCCCCATCCAGTCCTCATCCTCGTACCTGTGGCCATCCCCGTCCTTCTCCATCCTCTCGAGTTCCTCCTCCCATCTAGCATTCCCTACTCTCTTCTTCCTATCAGTCTTCCTATAGTTTCTCCTGTTAATAAAGTATGAGCGCAGAACGACCTCAACTGGCCATTGGCCCTCGAATTTCGAAAGGAATGGAAACTTTTTGAGGGCCTGTGAGAAATTTATTTCAGCTACGAATCACAACCCACATTATCTTAGAGGAATGGTACACAGCTTGAGACATATGTTCCCTGTGACAGCAAATCCGAGCTCTGCAAACTTGGTGTAACGGTCTCCAGGGATCAGCCGACGAATGAAGTCCTGTAACATTGGTAAGAATACGAACCAGAAATATGTGCGCCTTACCCGGAATTCGTTATATGTCTGGTGATCCTCTGGTTGGCCAAGACCCATCTCGTCACGGAGATTGAACCCTGCCCGGGTTCTGCCACCAGAATCAATTGCGGTCTTGCAACCAGCTGAACCTTCAGGTCGTGGGATCAGGTTCTTGGAAGGCGCGTCCCCCGTTTTGTCGTTCTCTGCCGACGACGGAGCACAGAGTCAGCAAAGTCACGAAGACGCGTAAAACGCGCATTATTACGTGTAATAAATTGATTTACCTTTTCTAAGGGCGTTTTTGAGCCGCTTATTCTTCCTCTTGAGTTTGTTGGTGGCCTGGATGGCTTCGTCGCGTTCACGGCGGAGACGTTCATTTTCCTGGGCGATCCGGTTGAAATCGTGTGTGAACCTTGAGGCAGTCCGACGGGGTATATTGGGGGGGTTCGATCGAGGTTGGCGGTGGTCGGGTCCAACCAAGGCGATCAGATTTCGAGCGTCGTGTGCCAGGGCCGACGTTTTGCGTTGTACTACAGTAGAGACAGGAGTTGTGAGCACTTCAACCACGTAGTATGCAATAAAATGGGATATATTATATACAGACGATTTTAGAGTCAGTCTTCAGGCAGAACCATCGACGTACCGGTCTTTTGGAACAACAACCGTTAGCACCAGGCTGTTACGGGGGTCACCAAAACGTACGTACCGGTTCTGACGCGACGCGTTGATTGGCGAGAACGCCTTTTGTGCGGAATGTCTTCTGCGACGGCTGAACGAGAGTTGAGCAACGCGCAAAAATCGAGAAAATTACGAGTCACCAGCACATGCACAAAGTGCACAGTCACGGATGGCTTGTCACGATATAGCTGACCATGGCGAGCGGAATGATGATCGAAGACGAAACAGGGTCCAAAGGTTTGAATCGTTGAACTTTGCCACCTCAAACGCAACGATGTCGACCACGAGACCTCGCCAGCTCAAAAGTCACCAGTATATGCAGTGTAAGAGGTGGTACACTGCAAAAGGCATCGGAGTGTGAAGACGTCAGATGGTTGGAGCATAGTTGATCGTTCTTCTGAGTAGGCTCGCACTGTATTCATTCCTGAAGACATAGAGGGGCAGCAATATGACATATAACAATAGAAACGTGCTAATTACAATTTTGAGATCAATGGTTTATGTACATTGAAATTCCATGGTCCGCCGCACACTGAAATTACGCAGTGGTCTGGACATGGAATTTCCTTGACAATTTCCATGCGCCGCACATGGAATAAGAATTCCAGTGTCCAGACCACTGAATTTTTCTGCGCAAAATTTTTACAGTGGATTTACGACACGTTTAATTTGGCGTACCAATTGTGACCGTCCATTTGAGTTGTGTGCCAGGTTCCTGGGGTCGAGGGCATGCTTCTCGGATGCAGCACAACGTGCACTAATTGACTCATGGCGCTCTCACTCCATCTCCTTGAAGCGGACAGCATACGGCGGCTCATGGAGGGTGTTTAACCTCTTCGGTCACATCATTGTGGTTTGTAGAGATGTTATTTACAGACAATAAGTATATATCCGTGGCTTAATTGTCTAAATACATTGTCAGGTGCACTACAGACACCCTTATGAGTTGATAATATGGTTGATTAGAGGAAAAGTCAGCCATCGACAGGAGGGAAGTCCTCGAACCTGTGTTGCCTGGCTCTATGAATGGATGGTGAATAGAAAATATTTTGACCTTCGGATGCCTGTTCTGTGTAGTCTACTGGACCTTCAAAGGACGGGGGTCCATAGACAGTAATTCGCTATTGCACATCTAGCAGAGGATCGTGGGTATCCTTCGAAACCTTGCACGGGGTTTGAAGGGTCTTTGTCTTTGTACACAGCCACATTCCCTGGCCAGCTATAAAGGTGTCGACCGAGTCTCATTAGAACGTTCAAAGAATACTGATTTTAATACTATAAAGAGTTTCTTTGCTTTATCTGGCCGGCGGCCGTTGCGATATTCTGGCGGCGGAGTCGGACCGATCGACGTAAAAAGCCGGTGAGAGTCGGTGGCATTCACCCTTGTCTGTAAACGGGAGTCTAGGACAGGACAACTCAGTAGAATATGGCGGCCCCTCGCCTTGCTGGCCACGACGCAACCTCGAGGTTTCAATACTCACACAAATTGCCACACTCTACGGGGTCTGCCCACGTGCCTGATTTCCTCCGATTGAGCTTTAACTTTGAAACTCAGGGAGGGTGAATGTATGACCGTTCGCCATTCCCCGACACTTTGATTGGACTCGGTGTTCAGTGTTGTTCATGCGGTATCATGCATGCTGACGCTGTCGCTTAGGATAAAGGGATCTGTGCAGGCACACAAGAGGTATATCCAAAACATGGCCTTGTGGAAAATTCGATCTTTCTTCCAGAAGCTCACAGGAGGTTAATTTTGACCGCGATGTTCAACAATGGATAGGATGCCGTGGACATTGGGGGCACGAGGTGGGATATGTGAATTCCAATCGCCTCGAGGCTGCCTGCCTACTGGTGTGCGCGCCCGACATTCCCCAGTCCACCCTCCACCCGCCAGATCAGGCTGACTCCGCATGCAGTCTACACAAGCAAGGTAAGCCTTGGCTGAAACTACTTGGAACCTTGAATTTGGAATGAGGCTGGAACGAAACCTATTCTGATAGATATATTTGGCAAAGAGAAAGCATAGACAAAACAGTGATTAATGCACATATTCTGGAGACCTATGGGACGAGTTTCGAACAAAGCGTTCAATTTCTGATCGAAGACTCTTCGTCACGTCAAATATGCGAACAGATCGATATATACCACGGAAAAGATATTTGCAGCCCAGCGTTACGATAAATCTGTTCCTCTGCTTCTAGGCACGGCCTTCTGACTTGGAAAGGCGAATAAAGTCGGAAATTTCGCCGGCCTGAGGATAAGTAGGTTGAGATCATTTACTAAATCCCAAAAAGTCTCGTGTTGTTAGTAATAGCTAGCGGCTCTGCAGTATACGATGAAATAGGTTCTCAACCATAAACTGAAAAGATCCAATGGTCCTCGAAATTTTTGTTTCATGCCACCAAGAGGATTCCATAACCTGTAGATCATGTGTACGGTTTCAAGCAATTCGAACCATTCGCTCATTCGGGGTTTTAGTTGCTTCGCCGGCTCGAATCGTCAGAGAATAGGGAGTGTTCGGGGTAGTGGAGCCCTCAAATATCCGAATGAATGCTAGAAATGTTATAATGAATGCCTCCACGTTTCTGAGGGTGTTCATAGTGACCAAGCGTAATAAATCGAGGGAGTTATGTAAATGCCGTGAAGAAGTGCGGGTGAAGTCCAACTGAGACTCCATCTTCAACACAGAGAATAACCTCGCTCGATTGTGGAAGAGGAATGGGGGCGTCGATATCGGACCCAGAAAGGCCCCGTGAGTGGTCAAGGTTCGAAACTTGAACTTGGAGGGGACGGAGGGCTATGGCTACTTCATGGGTCGATATATGCGAATATTGTCATAGAGCAACTGGGTGGCAACCCTGAAACAGGACTTGGAACCTCTACTGAGGTCGAGCAATGTTTGCCTTCGACGTTTCCATTCTTCCAGAGCTGGAAATTGCGCGTAAAAGGCAACATCAAACAACGTGTCCCGGCGCTGGCCAAGAAATCATCGATAAGCCCATATTCAGATATTAAGTGTATAAGCATACCCAGAAAGAGCTCATCAGGCGGTATTTGCGCTGAGATCGGATCCGCCATCTCGCTGAGGAAAGTACGACTTTCGATTTACACCCCAGCCTCCACCACTCCCACCGTCCCTTAACCCCCCCTTCACCTGCACACAGCTTGCACCGGGGTTTTATATATCCCGTGCCCGACTCCGACTACTGAGTGGATCGCGGGGAGTTCCCAGGGTTGCACTCGAGCGCAATTGGCAGTGCTGTGGAATTTTGCCGGTCATACCCTTCTCAGGGTGCCAGACCGCTCTGCCACTATCTCGACCTTGCCACAACGGCGTTGTTCATAGCGCCTAAACCGTGTTCCACACTTGGCTAGCGCTCGGTGCACAGGGGAGTGAACGAATCAGAAGGGATGAGATTGATATCAAGATGAACTGGTTGAGAAGAATTTCATTGCACCACCGCAATCGACCACGCACCCTGCACCGCATGAATTAACGTCATCGTTCACGGGTTCACAAATCGCGTGGGACATTTCATAAGTGTCACGCCGTTGATTGCAGGTGCACATCCCGGAAATTTTCCGGTCATTTCCGGTCATTCCAGTTCCAGACTCTAAGATGGGCCATATAAGCCAAGGTAACCAACACATCCCCTGAGCCAGGGTAACTTGTTCATAACACATCTCCTTCGATACAACTCCCGCCGCTGGTCGTTACCACTCAAACATGCCATTCCATCGATCTCAGCCTGTGCATGCACTGACCGTCGCAGCTTCGATAGCTGGTCTAGGTGCTCCTATCTCAACTCCTGAGTCGACTCCCAGCAGGCATATATTATCATCGGGGATCACCTGTCGTCATCACATCCACGGCGAGCAATACCATCAATATCGCAAAGCATGTTATCGGCTGGCCTATATGGCGAAGTCCCTTTATCAGACCGCAGGCGTCATGGGAGCAGTGGGTTCTCCTGTTAAGCTGACTTGCGGAATTGCCCTCTCCCTCGTCCAAGCCCTCGAGGTGAGTTCCGACCCTTTACCCACACAACTTCTCATTGGTTCCCATAATACAGGGCATGGTAGTCAATCGTCAAACGTGTTCGGAGATCGTCGATCTGGTCACGAGGCACTTGAACACGATTCGCGAAGAGCTGGACGAAGCTGCAAAGGGAGATGATAAATTCAGGTCCCTGGTCGAGGACTACGCCGAGTAAGGGTCTCTATTCTGATTGAGAGGGTATATCTGATGTGTCTTTTCCAGAACCCTGCGAGCGGTTTCTCAAGGGGTGGCCTTGATCGCGCACAGACATCGCCTCAGCCAGCTAGTCCACCACCACAGTGAATCCGAAGAGCTCCTGAGGTTCAAGGCCAAGCTCGATACCGCCTTCCAAGCCTTAATGGTGAGCCAAGACCGCGTTTGGCTCCTCAGCATCACTGTTCTAATGAAGTGTCGGTACAGCTTCAATGCGGCCTACAGACTAGACAGATGCAAGGACATGTCGTTACCAATCAGCAGTGCATCGCCGAGAATCAGCATGAGCAATCCCACATGTTGGCTGCGCTCAACGAAAAGCTCGACTCCGTTCTTGAGAAACTCGACCACATGGCGGAGAACAGCAATAACTTTGAGCAGTTTGTCCAAAAGCTCACCACTTGTTTTGATGACTCAAAGACCGCATCTTGTTTTGATCACCCGAAGGTTCTGTCGACACAGTCTCCAGCCAGCGATCCGATCGACCTGCCTGGACCAACCATTTCTATGCCAATCCCTGCCTTCGCCACAGCATAGCCACCTTCCATTTTCACACTATCCCATGTTCCTTTTCCATGTTACTTTTTCGCTCCTGCCTTAGCCCTGCTTGCAGGCCCGGTTGCTGTATCCGCCAGCGACCTCAAGGTGGTTTGAGCGTCTTCATTCTCAAGCAGATTCTCGATTCAGTCATGGTACTGTCCTCTCGTATCCATTCACGTCATGTCATTCTTGATCCCTTACACTTCTCTCTGTCTCCTGTGTCATCACGCAATGTTGTTATACGAGTTTATATGACCTTTGTACGAAATAGTTCGAGCTTGACCGTAGATTATACGATATCAATGAATGAAATGGTGTTTGTTACGTATTAATGACCCTGGGCCGCCTTCTGCTGTGACACATTTAATTTGGTGTACCAATTGTGACCGTCCATTTGAGTTGTGTGCCGAGTTCTTGGGGTCAAGGGCATGATTCTCGTATGCAGCACAACGTGTGCTAATTGACGCGGCACTAGATTGCATTTCTCTCATGGCGCTCTCACTCCATCTCCCTGAAGCGGACAGCATGCGGCGGCTCATGGAGGGTGTTTAACCTCTTCGGTCACATCATTGTGGTTTGTAGAGATGATATTTACAGACAATAAGTATATATCCGTGGCTTAATTGTCTAAATACATTGTCAGGTGCACTACAGACACCCTTATGAGTTGATAATATGATTGATTAGAGGGGAAGTCAGCCATCGACATGAGGGAAGTCCTCGAACCTGTGTTACCTGGCTCTATGAATGGATGGTGAATAGAAAATATTTTGACCTTCGGATGCCTGTTCTGTGTAGTCGACTGGACCTTCGAAGGACGGGGGGTCCATAGACAGTAATTCGCTATTGCACCTCTAGCAGAGGATCGTGGGTATCCTTCGAAACCTCGTGGGGTTTGAAGGGTCTTTGTCTTTGTACACAGCCACATTCCCTGGCCAGCTATAAAGCCATCGACCGAGTCTCATTAGAACGTTCAAAGCATACTGATTTTAATACTATAAAGAGTTTCTTTGCTTTATCTGGCCGGTGGCCGTTGCGATATTCTGGCGGCGGAGTCGGACCGATCGACGTAAAAGCCAGTGAGAGTCAATGGTATTCACCCTTGTCTGTAAACGGGAGTCTAAGACAGGACAACTCAGTAGAATATGGTGATCCCTCGCCTTGCTGGCCACGACGCAACCTCGAGGTTTCAATACTCACACAAATTGCCACACTCTACGGGGTCTGCCCACGTGCCTAGTTCATTCTGATTGAGCTTTAACTTTGAAACTCAGGGAGGGTGAATGTATGACCGTTCGCCATTCCTCGACGCTTTGGTCGGACTCTGCGCATGTGGTGTTGTTCAATTCAGGCGGTATCATGCATGTTGACGCTGTCGCTCACGATAAAGGGATCTGTGCAGTGGGATGAGAGGTATTTCCAAAATATGGCTTTGTGGAAAATTCGATCTTTCTTGCAGAAGCTCACAGGAGGTTAATTTTGACCGCGATGTTCAACAATGGACAGATGCCGTGGACATTGGGGACACGAGGTGGGATATGTGAATTCCAATTGCCTCGAGGCTGCCTGCCTATAGGTGTACACGCCCGACATTCACCAGTTTTCCACCCTCCAGCCGCCAGAGGTCGACGCCAGCAAGGTAAGCCTTTGGCGGAAACTGTTGAATGTGATGATTATTGCCGCATGGCGGCGAAACGGGCACGTTGCTGGTCAGGCGATCGGCCCACCCCTTCATATGCTTTTCGTTTGATCTGTTTGATCTGTTTATTTGTATGACACGTGTGGCCTTTGCCACTATGTACATAGAGCGAAAGGTGGTTCTTCCGCCCGCTCGCTCGTTGCGCCAGTTTACAGAAACTACTTGGAACCTTGAAGTTGTAATGAGGCTGGAACGAAACCTATTCTGATAGATATATTTGGCAAAAAGCAAGCATAGACATAACAGTGATTAATGCACATATTCTGGAGATCACAAAGTCCCTATTGGTTCGAAGACTCTTCGGCACGTGACAAATGCGAATAGATCGACATATACCACGGAAAAGATAATTGCAGCGTTACGATAAATCTGTTCCTCTGCTTCTGGGCACGGCCTTCAGACTTGGAAAGGCGAATAAAGTCGGAAATTTCGCCGGCCTGAGGGTAAGTAGGTTGAGATCATTTACTAAATCCCAAAAAGGTCTCGTGCTGTTAGTAATAGCTAGGAGCTTTGTAGTATACGATGCAATAGGTTCTCAACCATAAATTGACAAGACCCAATGGTCCTCGAAACTGTTGTTCCATGCCACCAAGAGGTTCCCATAACCTGTAGATTATGTGTAGGGTCTCAAGCAACCCGAACCATTCACTCATTCGGGGTTTGAGACTTGCTTCGCCGACTCGGATCGTCAGAGAATGGGGAGTGTTCGGGGTCGTGGAGCCCTCAAATATCGGAAAGAATGCCTCCACGTTTCCGAGGATGTTCATAGTGATCAAGCGTAATGAGTCGAGGGAGCAAACTTCCGTGAAGAAGTGCGGGTGAAGTCCAACCGAGACTCCGGCTTCGATACCGAGAACAACCTCGCTCAATTGTGGAAGAGGAATGGGGGCGTCAATGTCGGACCCTGACTGAAAGGCCCCATGAGTCGTCGAGGTCGGAAACTTGAACTTGGAGGCGATGGAGGGTTATATTATGTTACTTCATGGGTCGGTATATGCGAATATCCTCATAGAGCAACGGGGTGGCAACCCTAAACTAGACTTGGAAACTCTACTGAGGTCGAGCAATGTTTCGCTTCGACGTTTCCATTCTTCCAGAGATGGTGGAAAGGAAACGTTGTGTCCCGACGCTGGCCAAGAAATAATCGATAAGCACATAGTCGGATATGGAGTGTATAAATATATCCAAAAGGAGCTCATCAGGCAGTACCTGTGGTGAGGTCGAATCCGCCATCATGCTGAGGAAAAGCACGACTATCGATTTACACCCCAGCCTCCACTGCTCCACCGTTCCTTAACCCGCCCTTCTCCCGAGTGGGAAGCAAAAGAAATGGGGCCTTGGGAACGTCTGCAAGTTGCACACAGCTTGCACCGGTATTTTATATATCCCGTAGCTGGACTCCGACTACTGAGATGGATCACGGGGAGTTTCCAAGCTTGTTCTCGTTGCGTTCGAACGCAATTTGGCAGTGCTGTGGAGTGGTGCCAGTCATACCCTTCTCAGGGTGCCAGGCCGCCCTGCCACTATCTCGACCTGGCCACAACGGCGTTGTTCATAACGCTCAACCCGTGCTCCACACTTGGTCAGCGCCCGGACAACAGGGAAGTGAATGAATCAGAAAGGATGAGACAGGAATCAAGATAAACTTGTTGCGAAGAATTCGATCGCAACATCGCGACACCGCAGTTAACCACCCACCCTGCACCGCCATGGACTTAACGTCATCGTTCACGAGATCACAATTCGCGTGGGACATTTCACAAGTGCGCGCCGTTGATTGCAGGTGCACGTCCCGGAAATTTTCCGGTCATCTCCAGCTCCAGACTCTAGACGGGCCATATAAGCCAGGATAACCAACACATCCCCGGAGCCAGGGCAACTTGTTCACAACACATCTCCTTCGATACAACTCCCGTCGCTGGTCGTCACCACTCACTCATGCCATTCCATCGACCTCAACCTGTGCATGCGCTGGCCGTCGCAGCTTCGATAGCTGGTCTGGGTGCTCCTATCTCAACTCCTGAGTCGACTCCCAGGAGGCATATATTATCATCGGGGGTCACCCGTCGTCATCACTTCCACGGCGAGCAATACCATCAATATCGCAAAGTATGCTATCGGCTGGCGTATATGGCGAAGTCCCTTCATGAGACGGCAGGCGCCTTAGGACCACTGGCCTCTCCTGTTAGGTTGACCTGCGGAATTGCCCTCTCCCTTGTCCAAGCCCTCGAGGTGAGTTTTGACCCCTTTGCCCACACTGCTTCTCATTGGTCCCCATAATACAGGGCATGGTCGTCAATCGTCAGATGTGTTCGGAGATCGCCGATTTGGTCACGGGGCACTTGAACACGATCCGCGAAGAGCTGGACGAAGCTGCAAAGGGAGATGATAAATTCAGATCTCTGGTCGAGGACTATGCCGAGTACGGGCCTCTATTCTGATTGAGAGGGTGTATCTGATATTCCTTTTCCAGAACCCTGCGAGCGGTTTCTCAAGGGGTAGCCCTGATAGCGCACAGACGTCGCCTCAGCCAGCTAGTTCACCACCACAGTGAATCCGAAGAGCTCTTGAGGTTCAAGGCCAAGCTTGATACCGCCTTCCAAGCCATGATGGTGAGCCAAGCCCGCGTTTGGCTCCTCAGCATCACCACTCTAACAAAGTGTCGGTACAGCTTCAGTGCAGCCTACAGACTAGACAGATGCAAGGACATGTCGTTACCAATCAGCAGTGCATCGTCGATAATCAGCGCGAGCAATCCCACATTTTGGCTGGGCTCAACGAAAAGCTCGAGTGCATTCTTGAGAAACTCGACCATATGGTGGAGAACCGCAGCAATTTTGAGCAGCTTTTGGAAAAAGCCCACCACTTGTTTTGATCACTCGAATGTCCTGTCGATACATCCGCCAGCCAGCGACCCGATCGACCTCCCTGAACAAACCATTTCTATGCCAATTCCTGCCTTCGCCACAGCATAGCCACCTTTCATTTTCACACTATCCCATGTTCCTTTTCTATGTTCCTCTTCCATGTTCCTTTTTCGCTCCTGCCTTAGCCCTGCTTGCAGGCCCGGTTGCTGGATCCACCAGCGGCCTCAAGGTGGTTCGAGCGTCTTCATTCTCAAGCAGATTCTCGATTCAGTCATGGTACTGTCCTCTCGTATCCATTCACGTCATGTCATTCTTGATCCCTTACACTTCTCTCTGTCTCCTGTGTCATCACGCAATATTGTTGTACGAGTTTATATGACCTTTGTACGAAGTAGTTCGAGCTTGACCGTAGATTATACGATATCATTGAATCAAATTGTGTTTGTTACGTATTAATGACCCTGGGCCGCCCTCTGCCCTGGCCACTCCCGATTTGCGACACGTTTAATTTGGTGTACCGTCCATTTGAGTTGTGTGCCGAGTTCTTGAGGTTGAGGGCAGGATTCTCGTATGCAGCACGACGTGCGCTAATTGGCGCGGCACTAGACTGCATTTCTTTCATGGCGCTCTCACCCCATCTCCCTGAAGCGGACAGCATGGCGGCGGTTCATGGTGTTGACTGTGATGTATTGCCGCACGGCGGAGGCAATGACCCTTCGTACAGGTTACAGGTACACTGCTAGTCGGACAATCGACCACCACCCGTTCATACTTAGATCCGCTTGTTTCTGTTTGCTTGTGCGACGTGTGTGGCCTTTTGCTACCCTTGCTAAGGTAGGCGGCGTCACAAAGGCGCCACCACAGCCACAACCCCGACGGGACTTTTACTGCTCGTCGAGGCCGCTCCCTGTAGTTGGAATAGAAACTGGAAAATATGTAGATCTTTATAATAAAAGTTTCTCTGAAGGCAAAGTCGTGCCCGCTGCACTCGTTCGGCGTCTATAGAAAAAATGTTGTTGGCCGGCCCGACAAATGTTTTTGTATTTTTAGGCGAAACACGTCATTTGGGAGATTTTGGTCCTCCGGATAAAAATTTTTGGGAACAAGGTCACGTGATATTGCTTTGTTTTAACTCTTGCTTTGTTTCCAAGTTCAGCCGTGTGCTGGTGGCAAAAAAAAACCACACGTTATCAAGGGGACGAGACGTCCTAAAAACTCAACGAAATCCCGACTAAGTAACATTTCAAAGATGCGACCCATAAGTGTCATGGAGCCGCTCACTGACAATGACGAAGAGATGATGCGGAATATGTGTGAGTGCTTGGATCACATTCTCGATTTGGTCCGGTAGGTTCATGAACAGCTACCGGGACTGGATCGGATGGGCCATAGGCCCGCAGCAGGTACCGCGGTCACCGCACATTGCCACCAGCCGCTATTGAGGAGGCCAGAGCACACGCCTGAATAGAATTAAGATAGTTATTTCCATTGAAATGCTATGCTAGCTACAGATACCAAAAAAAAAATCTTGAACTCAGGGATTTGAACCAGTGAGGCTGGGTGTGGCTGTGCTGGCGCCTTACCTTATGTACATAGAGCGCAGCGGGCGAGGGGCGAAAGATCCTTACGGTCTTCCGCCCGGCCGCTCACTCGCTGCGCTAGCTTAACACATTGTGGGTGTTTAACCTCTTCGGTAACTTCATTATAGTTTGTAGAGATGTTATTTACAGACAACAAGTATATATCCATGGTTTAATTGTCGAAATATATTGTCAGGTGCATTACCGCCACCCTTATTAGTTGATATTGTGATTGATTATAGGGAAAGTCAGCCATCGACAGGAGGGAAGTCCTCGAACCTGTGTCGCCTGGCTCGATGGATGGTGAATAGGAAATATTTTGACTTTGGGATGCCTGTTCTGTGTAGTCTCCTGGACCTTCGAAGGACGAGGGGTTCATAGACGGTAAACTTGCTATTGCACATCTAGCAGAGGATCGTAGGTATCCTTCGAAACCTCGCATGGGGTTTGAAGGGTCTTTGTCTTTGTACACAGCCACATTCACTGGCCAGCTATAAAGCCATCGACCGAGTCTCATTAGAACTTTCAAGGCATACCGGCCGATTTTAATAATATAAAGAGTTCCTTTGCTTGATCTGGCCGTCGGCCGTTGCAATCTTCTGGTGGCGGAGTCGGACCGATCGACGTGTGGCTGGCGGGTAGAAAGCCGGTCAGTGGCATACACCCTTGTTGGAGTCTAAGACATGACAACGCAGTAGAATATGGTGATCCCTCGCCTTGCTGGCCACGACGCAACCTCGAGGTTTCAATACTCACGCAAATTGCCACCCTCTACGGGGTCTGCTCACGTGCCTGGTTTCCTCTGATTGAGTTTTAACTTTGAAACCCGGGGGGGGTGAATGTATGACCGTTCGCCATTCCTCGACGCGTTGGTCGGACTCGGTGTTTAGCGCATGTGGTGTTGTTCATGCAGTATCATGCATGCTTAGGATAAAGGGATCTGTGCAGTGGACGAGAGGTATTTCCAAAATATGGCCTTGTGAAAAATTCGATCTTTCTTCCAGAAGCTCACAGGAGGTTAATTTTGACCGCGATGTTCAACAATGGATAGGATGCCGTGGACATTGGGGGCATGAGGTAGGATATTTCAATTCAAATCGCCTCGAGGCTGCCTGCCTACTGGTGTACACGCCCTACATTCACCAGTTTTCCACCCTCCAGCCGCCAGATCAGGCTGACTCCGCATGCAGTCAACACAAGCAAGGTAAGCCATGGCTGAAACGACTTGTAACCTTGAATTTGTAATGAGGCCGGAACGAAACCTATTCTGATAAATATATTTGGCAAAGAGCAAGCATAGACAAAACAGTGATTAATGCAAATATTCTGGAGACCTATTGGACGAGTTTCGAACAAAGCGTTCGATTTCTGATTGAAGACTCTTCGGCACGTGAAATATGTGAATAGATCGACAGACCACGGAAAAGATATTTGCAGCCCAGCGTTACGATAAATCTGTTCCTCTGCCTCTGGGCACGGCCTTCTGACTTGGAATGGCGAATAAAGTCGGAAATTTCGCCGGCCTGAGGATAAGTAGGTTGAGATCATTTACTAAATCCCAAAAAGTCTCGTGCTGTTAGTAATAGCTAGCAGCTCTGCAGTATACGATGAAATAGGTTCTCAACCATAAATTGATAAGATCCAATAGTCTTCGAGATTTTGTTCCATGCCACCAAGAGGATTCCATAACCTGTAGATCATGTGCACGGTCTCAAGCAATCCGAACCATTCGCTCATTCGGGGTTTTAGTTGCTTCGCCGACTCGAATCGTCAGAGTATGGGGAGTGCTCAGGGTAGTGGAGCCCTCAGATATCCGAATGAATGCTACAATTGTCGTAATGAATGCCTCCACGTTTCCGAGGATGTTCATAGTGATCAAGCGTAATAAATCGAGGGAGTTAAATGCCGTGAAGAAATGCGGGTGAAGTCCAACTGAGACTCCATCTTCAACACAGAATAACCTCGCTCAATTGTGGAAGAGGAATGGGGTCGTCGATATCGGACCCTGAAAGGCCCCATGAGTCGTTGAGGTTCGAAACTTGAACTTGGAGGTGACGGAGGGCTATGGCTATTTCATAGGTCGATATATGCGAATATTCTCATAGAGCAACGGGGTGGCAACCTGAACCAGGACTTGGAAACTCTACTGAGGTCGAGCAATGTTTTCTTTCGATGTTTCCATGGTTCCAGAGCTGGAAATTGCGCGTGAAAGGCAACATCAAACGTGTCCCGGCGCTGGCTAAGAAATCATCGATAAGCCCATAGTCGGATATTAAGTGTATAAGCATATCCAGAAAGAGCTCATCAGGCGGCATTTGCGTTGAGATCGGATCCGCCATCTCGCTGAGGAAAAGCACGACTTTCAATTTACACCCCAGCCTCCACTCCTCCACCGTTCCTTAACCCGCCCTTCCCTTGAGTCGGAAGCAATGGGGCTTTGGGAACGTCTGCGAGCTGCACACAGCTTGCACCGGGGTTTTCTATATCCCGTAGCCCGACTCCGACTACTGAGATGGCTCGCGGGGAGTTCCCAAGGTTGCACTCGAGCGCAATTTGGCAGTGCTGTGGAATTTTGCCGGTCATACCCTTCTCAGGGTGTCAGACCGCTATGCCACTATCTCGACCTGGCCACAACGGCGTTGTTCATAACGCTCAACCCGTGCTCCACACTTGGTTAGCGCCCGGTGCACAGGGAGTGAACGAATCAGAAAGGATGAGATTGGAATCAAGATGAACTGGTTGAGAAGAAGGTGATCGCACCACAGCGGTGGACCACTCACCCTGCACCGCCATGGATTAACGTCATCGTTCACGGGTTCACAATTCGCGTGGGACATTTCACAAGTGTCGCGCCTTTGACTGCAGGTGCACATCCCTGAACATTTACGCTCATTCCAGTTCCAGACTCTAGACGGGCCATATAAGCCAGGGTAACCAACACACCCCCGGAGCCAGGGCAACTTGTTCACAACACATCTCCTTCGATACAACTCCCGCCGCTGGTCGTCACCACTCACTCATGCCATTCCATCGACCTCAGACTGTGCATGCGCTGGCCGTCGCAACTTCGATAGCTGGTCTGGGTGCTCCTATCTCAACTCCTGAGTCGACTCCCAGGAGGCATATATTATCATCTGGGGTCACCCGTCGTCATCACTTCCACGGCGAGCAATACCATCAATATCGCAAAGCATGTTATCGGCTGGCCTATATGGCGAAGTCCCTTCATCAGACCGCAGGCGCCATGGGAGCACTGGGTTCTCCTGTTAAGCTGACTTGCGGATTTGCCCTCTCCCTTGTCCAAGCCCTCGAGGTGAGTTCCGACCCTTTTACCCACACAACTTCTCATTGGTCCCCATAATACAGGGCATGGTAGTCAATCGTCAAACGTGTTCGGAGATCGCCGATTTGGTCACGGGGCACTTGAACACGATTCGCGAAGAGTTGGACGGAGCTGCAAAGGGAGATGTAAAATTCAGGTCTCTGTGCGAGGACTACGCCGAGTAAGGGTCTCTGTTCTGATTGAGGGGGTGTATCTGACGTGTCTTTTCCAGGACCCTGCGAGCGGTTTCTCAAGGAGTGGCCCTGATAGCGCACAGACGTCGCCTCAGCCAGCTAGTCCACCACCACAGTGAATCCGAAGAGCTGCTGAGATTCAAGGTCAAGCTCGATACCGCCTTCCAAGCCTTAATGGTGAGCCAAGACCGCGTTTGGCTCCTCAGCATCACTGTTCTAACAAAGTGCCGGTACAGCTTCAGTCCGGCCTACAAACTAGACAGATGCAGGGACATGTCGTTACCAATCAGCAGTGCATCGTCAAGAATCAGCACGAGCAATCCCACATTTTGGCGGTGCTCAACGAAAAGCTCGACTCCGTTCTTGAAAAACTCGACCATATGGTGGAGAACGGCAGTAGCTTTGAGCAGTTTGTCCAAAAGCTCACCACTTGCTTTGATGACTCGAAGACCCCGTCTTGTTTTGATCACACGAAGATCCTGTCTACACATTCGCCTGCCAGCGATCCGACCGATCTCCTTGAACCAACCATTCCTATGCCATTTCTAGTCCTCGCCACGGCATAGCGATCTTTCAATTTCACACTACCCCATGTTTCCTTTCCATGTTCCTTTCCCGCTCCTGCCTTAGCGCTTGCTTGCAGGCCTGGTTGCTGGATCCGCCAGCAGCCTAAAGGTAGTTTGAGCGTCTTCATTTCCCAATTAGTCATGGTACTGTCCTCTCGTATCCACTCGCGTCATGTCATTCTTGATCCCTTACAACTTCTCTCTGTCTCCTGTGTCATCACGCAATTCTGTTGTACAAGTGTTTATGTCCTTTGTACGAAGTAGTTCGAGCTTGACCGTAGATTATACGATATCAATGAAACGGTGTTTGTTACGTACTCATGACCCTCGTCGGCCCTTTGCCCTAGCCATTCGCCATACACCAGTATTTGTGACACATTTAGTGTAACTGTCCATTTGAGTTGTGCGCCGAGTTCCATAGGGTCAAGGGCATGATTCTCGTGTGCAGGGCGGATGGAGGTGGCGCACGGAGGTCTTCAGTCACTTTATTGTAGTTTGCAAAGACGTTATTACAGATAACGAATATATGTCCATGGTTTAATCGTCGAAATAAATCGCTAGATGCACCAAAGACACTTGTATTGGTTGATACTATGACACGATTGATTAGAGGGAAAGTGGGCCATCGACAGGAGGGAAGTCCTCGAACCTGCATTGCCTGGTTTGATAGATGGTGAATAGGAAATACTTTGACTCGCGGGTGCCTGTCTGTGTGACCTTCGAAGGACGCACAGACGGCAGATTCGCTATTCAACAGAAGCCTCGTATGGGATTCGGAAGATCTTTTGTACGTAGCCGCATTAATTGGACACACCCCTCTCCCATTAGAATAGCTATAAAGCCATCGATCGAAGATCATTAGGACCTCCAGAGCGTAGCGATATTAATGCTATTAAGAGTTCCTTGCTCGTTCTGGTCGGCGGCCACTGCATCTGTGTGTAAATGTCGATTTACACCCCAGCCTCCGCGGCTCGACCGTTCCTTAAACTCCTCCGCACCCGAGTCGGGGCTTTGCGCGAGTCGGGGCTTTGGGAACGTCTGCGAGCTGCGCACAGCTCCCATCGGTATTTTATATACCCGGTAGCCCGACTCCGACTGCTGAGGTGGGAGAGTTTCCAGCATTTGGTCTTATTGAGTTCGCGCGCAATTTGGCAAGGCTGTGGAGTTTGCCAGTCATGCCTTCTAGACCGCTCTGCCTCCATCTCGACCCGGCCACAAAGGCGTTGTTCATGACGCTCAACCCGTGTTGCACACTTGGGTAGCGCCCGAACACAGGTGAGTGAACAAATCAAAATGATGCGATAGGGGTCAAGATGATACTAATTGAAAAGTAGTTCATCGCAAGAGGGTAGCCAACCACCCACGCCCGCACCGCATGACCAATAGATCCACAATTCGCGTGGAACCTCACAGGCGTCGCGCCTTTAGTTGCAGGAGCATATCAGGAGCACATCCGGAAGGTTTCCGGTCATTACGCACATTCCAGACTCGCTAGACGGGTCATATAAGCCATGGTGACCAACACACCCCCTAAGCCTGGATATGCCACAAACTCCTACCGCTGGTCGTCCCCACCCATTCATGCCATTGGGTGCTCCTATCTCAATCCTTGGGCCAACCCCTAGCGGGCACTCCCACGGTGAGCAATACCGTGAATATCGTAGAGCATGCCATCGGCTGGCCTCTATGGCGAAGTCTCTTCAAGAGACCGCAGGCGTCCTGGGAGCACTGGGTTCTCCTGTTAGGTTGACTTGCGGAATTGCCCTCTCCCTCTCTCAAGCCCTCGAGGTGAGTCCTGACGCCTTTGCCCCACATTTTCTCATTGGTCCCCATATTACAGGGCGTGATTGTCAAACGTCAAACGTGCTCGGAGATCGCCGATTTGGTCACGAGGCACTTGAACACGATTCGCAACGAGCTGGACGAAGCTGCAAAGGGAGATGATAAATTCAGGTCGTTGGTCGAGGACTATGCCGAGTAAGGGCTTCTATTCTAATTGAGAGGGTGTATCTGATATTCCTTTTCCAGAACCCTGCGAGAGGTTTCTCAAGGGGTGGCCTTGATAGCGCACAGACGTCGCCTCAGCCAGCTAGTTCACCACCGCAGTGAATCCGAAGAGCTCCTTAGGTTCAAAGACAAGCTCGATGCCGCCTTCGAAGCCATGATGGTGAGCCAGAACTGCGTTTGGCTCCTCAGCATCACCGTTCTAATCAAGTCTCTGTACAGCTTCAATGCGGCCTTCGGACTAGACAGATACAGGGACATGTCGTTACCGATCCGCACGAGCAATCCCTCAACGAAAAACTCGAGTGCGTGCTTGAAAAACCTGACTATACCGCGGGAAACCGCAGCAACTTAGAAAGGCCTGCCATTTATTTTGATGACTCGAGCGCCCTGTCTACCAATTCGCCTACCAGCGATCCGATCGACCACCCTGAACCTACGTCAAATCCTGCCTTTTCTACAGCACATCAGCGGCGCATCGTCGAGAATCAGCACGAGCAATCCCACAATCTGGCCGCGCTCAACGAAAAGCTTGAGTCCGTTCTTACAAAACTCGACCATATCGTGGAGAACCGCAGCAACTTAGATCAGACTCTCCAAATGTTCGCCCGTTGTTTTGATGACTCGAACGTCATGTCTACACACCCGCCTACAAGCGATCCGATCGACCTCCTTGAACCAACTGGTCCTATGCCAATTCCTACCTTCGCCACAGTATAGCTATCTGTCGTCTTCACACTATCCCATCCTTCTTCTCTATGTTCCTTTCCACTCCTGCATCTTTTCTCTGTCTCCTGCGTCATCACGCAATTCTGTTGTACGGAGTTTTATATCCTTTGTACAAAGTACTTCGAGCCTAACCATAGGTTATACGATATCAATGAAACGGTGTTGGTTATACATTAATGTCCCTGGACCGCTCTCCTGTTGTTACGGCGCAAACCGATCCTCGCATCACTCGCAGAGAATAAGGGCTCTCGGTTAATAGGAAGACTCACTTTTATTGCGGGAACGTGATATCGGTCATCGCGAGCCATTCATTCCCCGCTCATTCAACTTGAGACTAAGACAGGTCTTCTGTCAGGTGTCAATTGTCCAGTTTACTTCCGCGGCTTCTAAAACCACCTGTACTTGCGCCTGTTACTCTCCAGTCTGAATCTTAATCTATTTCCTCCGGTTCCATCGTTTCCTTCGGTCCCCCAGTTTTTGATTTGAGAATAAAGAAGAATTTTATTCCAACAGCAGAATACAGTTCATAGCGGCCCGTTAGCGAAACTTTCGGGACTTTCCCACCTTTCCGTTCTCCCGCCATAATACCTGTGGAGAGCGGCTTTGTAAAGATGCGGGGGTGGGTTCAAGAGGACGGGATATTCAAGTGAAGGAAAGGCACCTGTAAGGTCGATAGGGTTAATTACCTGAAAGTCTTTCTCTGTGCAACCCCAATAGCATCCTAATATTTGCCTGCATATATCTTGGAGCCCTCACCTCGCTCCCTGCCACAATCCACAATACGAGTCTCATGCTCGAGACATCCAGACTCCATTCCCGTGATATGGCAGACATAGCAGCTGCGAAATGCACGCCCAGCCTCACAGGGACGAATCGGCCAAGCGTTCCCTTCACGGATCGGAGGCCGCTCAATCACATTGAGGACCCTTGCATTGATGGCATCCACCAGCCACTTGACAATCGTCGCGTGGAGTGGTTGGTAAAATTCAAGCTCCTCGATGCATTTCGTTTTCCTGCAGAGCATGGCTTCTCGATTTCGCTTACGAAGTTGGTACAGAAAACGTGGCCAACTCGAGGGACATTGAGCTACAGTAACGGAATTGAGTCGAGGGCAGGTATCAATGTTTTGTTCCAGCAACTTGAATAGGGTGTCAACCGGGGATTGTTCGGACAATTTGCATCGACGTTGGGACAGGACAATTCGTTGTAGAGATATCAATGTCTTAAATTTTGCAAGGCTTGGTGTGCCACATGGGTTAATCCACTGTCATCAATCTCTCATTCCACATTGCTAAAAATGATCCAACCTGGTCATGTGATGGGTGTGACACGGTCCCAAGGCCGGCATTGAGAGTATAGAATGATGGCGCTGGTCTGGCGAGATATAGGTGCAATGGTCCAGACGGTGAAAAAATATTGAGAGACTGGGCCTGAGGCAAATGAAAAGCAAGGATATGATTGCCTCGCTTGTCATGAGGTATCTCAATCCTGAGAGATATGTAATCCAATAGATTGTTCGTGATGTCACCCCAATCATGCTTATGCACCGTTCCTGGGCCATCCTTAACCTGGACTTGGAGAACTCGGAGTCGAGGCACCTGGATACGTCCCATGACGAGGAGGTGGTCAGGGGTATCAGTAATAATCTCAAGTGAGACCAGGTTGGGCAGTGTTATTGAATATGATGAGTCCGACATAGCGAAAGCATGGAAGCGGAAGCCGAGTTTCCGTAAATGTTTTGGGAAGATTCGAAGAACTTTGGATATCGTCAGTTTTGTAAGTTGTGGTAACCTCCACACCAAAATCTCTTCTAATATATTTTTAATTACTCTGAATGCTTCCTGGTGCATTCGTGCAGAGAGGGTAACCTTCAACGAGCTCTGCTGGACATGGGTTAGAGAATTCGGGAGGTTAAGCCACCTTCGCCAGTGCGTGTATATAGAAATCATTAAACGCAGGTGCCGCACCCGTTGCTGCACCTGCTGCACCTGCCACACCTGCCACTGCTCCCGCTGCTCCCGCTGCACCGGCCCCTCCGGCACCAGCCACAGAAACTCCGGCAGCCCTTGCCGCCGCCCCAACTCCTGCTGCCGCTCCAGCTGCCGCTCCCGCTGCCGCTTCCGCTCCAACTCCCGCTGCCGCTGCCGCTCGGGCTCCAGCTGCCGCTCCTCGGACTGCAGCAGCTCCTGCAGTCCCTGCCGCTCGTGCAGCTCGTGAAGCAGCTCTTGCAGCCACACCGCCAAGGGTCCCACCGAGTCAACCTCGGTCACTGGGCGAATTGCTAGATCAATTTGCAGTTCCTCTAGCGCATCAACTCCATCAAATTCCATCCAGGTTGTGGGATCTTCTTGCGGGTTCTCCACATCGAGTTCGAGCGTGTACCGGAGGTCCAGGAGCTTTAAGCTTCGACAAATCATATTGATTGGCGTGTCGACTTGATGATGCGATGCGGGAGCCATCTGAACTCTGAGCACCTCAAGCTTTGGGAGTTCTAATCTATAGATGTGCGCTGGAGGTAAGACCATATCGGGGCCAATTCTCACTGAGAGAAACGAGAGAGATTGAAAATGTGAGAGCGTCACAAGCCTGGACAGGGGAAATAGCCCACCCATCCATAGACTTTGGATGGAAGTCGGAAAGGAGTAGTGATTCGAATATTGCTGTGGTTGCGTGGCCGACTGCACCTCTAGCTTGTACCATCGGCAAACATGCCCCGGTTGATCATGTGATGCGCCGAAATAAATCCGAGATCTTGCGAGAGTAGAGCGAAAGACATTTGGGGGATATACCAGAGCACCTATGCGATCTCCCACTTGCAGTAATTTCACCAATATTGTGTCGCACAAGGCCGCCCTTCCATGAAGGACGATGAACAATTTCCTATTGTGTGACAAGTGTAGGAAGAGTTGCAGGTACTCCAGAACATCCTCGTCGTCGGTGTCGATGAGCACGTGCGACCAAAGCCGCGGGGACGAAGTGACGAGCTTGCGCCATCGGCGGCTGACATTCATGAGCATAAGTGGGTCACCCATATAGTTTCTTGGGATGATTTCTGGCTCCCGCGCTCTGCTCTCCGCAATGTCCCATAAGCTGACGGCGTATAGGAGGACCTCATGCATCATGTCACGACCCAAATAGAGTAGTGGATCGAATTGACGTTCGTGTTTACGCCGAAGATCCCATATATTGTCGATGAGGTTGTTGAGACCGAGGGGTTCCGTGAATGTATCGGATGGTGGATGATTTGGGAAGGCATCCTGGAAAGGAAATTGAGACCCGTTTACCAGCAATGATTGATATCCTTACTTCATATGCTTCCACGTGTGCAGCCTCTGTGCTTGATAACGCTAGATTCGTCTTCAGGAGTTGCTTCAAGTCCGCGAGCCGCTTTTCGAGTGCCAGTTGAATATTCATCGACAATTCTCCGACTTGGTAAGTTGGACGATGGGCGTTGCGATGATCATCTGCCATGTTGTCAAAGTGATACAATTCCAACGCGCAACAAGTAAATTTGACGGGTAGATGGCGGGTGTAATATCGAAAGCCGGACTGGCAGTTGGTGACAGCTGAGGAGTCAGTAGATAGAAGTCGATCTAGTACTTCTACAGCGAGGTCAACACTCGCCGTTTCGAGGTCAGGTCCAAGGCGCTCAATCGTTATCTGAGAGCAATGCGGCCAGCCGATCGACGCGCCTAATTTGAGTGGAGACTGGAAACTTGGTAGGATGTGTCCAATGACTGGAAAAGTTGGCTTTTCTGACTGAGAAAAGAGCCAGGCCAAGTGTAGCAGCTTGAAGGTGGAGGCTGACGGGGAGGCTGACGGGGAGGCTGACAGGGAGGCCTGTGCTTCCCAGTCCGTTGTGCTCGAAGGAGATGATAGAGGTTCTGATCTATGTATCACTCAATAACCAAAAGCCGTGAAATTGTTCCATACCCCCTCCCTCTATGCTCTCAGCTCATTCAACATCAAGATCAGCTCCAAAGCGATGCTCGATGCCTATGCAGACGAAATGTTTTTCGGCGGAGAATACGTCAATGGAGTGCATGGCACGACTGACTTCCACAAAATATTGGCAAGCCCAATTGGGGAGCCGTTAAAACGGATTCCAGACCTCTCGAGCTTGACGACATCCAGCACATCGCCAATCGAGCAGGGTTGTAAGGATCTGGGTGAGATCAAACGGACACGACCAAGCTTCTACCGGACAGACAAGGAAACAACAGCAGTATAATAAAAACGACGAAATCACATCCGCAAACCCATTTCTTTCTACCTCCAACCTCACACTCGCCATCTAGTACACGCGCTTGGCAGGTGGGACTGGCTTACACTCACTCTTATCGAGCGTAGTAGCAATGACACCACGGTACTTCAGCTCAACCTCTGGCTTAGAGAAGTCTTTCTGAAGATCCTTCTGCCACGAGAGCGTGTGCATCATCCAATAACTGTCGTCACGCTCGGGGTAATCTTCGCGTGCGTGCGCACCACGGGACTCTTTACGTGCGGCAGCCGAGACGATGGTTTGATGTGCGCAAGTGAGGAGGTTACGGAGCTCCAGAGTCTCTATTAGGTCACTGCCCGGGTTGGTCAGAAGTCTGAGTATAATAAGGAAGGGAGGATACACACGAGTTCCAAATCATGCTCCTGTCGGTCACACTGACTTGGTCAAAGGTCTTGTAAATCTCAGTAATTTTCCTGACGCCGTTATCCAAGCTCTCTTGAGTGCGGAACACCGCTGCATCCGCTTGCATCGCGCGTTGCATGTTCAGACGAATCTGAGCAGTAGGAAGTGGTCCATTGGCCTGCCTGTACGCAATGTGATCATCAGCACTATCATCCTAGAGCAAAAATTACGATACACTCACCTTAGCTTATCAAGGGTCTCAAGACTCTCCAGACCAGCCTCCTCGCGAATCTTCTTATGCGGGGTGTTAGGTGCCAAGTTCTCCTTGATGTGGTGCGCACATGCACGACCAAAGACGACAATATCGAGCAAAGAGTTCGCACCAAGGCGATTGGCACCGTGTACAGAGACGGATGCAGCCTCACCAGCGGCGTAGAGACCAGGCACGATCTTATCCTTGCCGTTCTCATCAACGGTGATGACCTCACCAGTGTAACGCGTTGGGATACCTCCCACTGAAAAGACATGATAAATTTGCCTTGCAAGTTGCGAAGTTGTGGTGGAAGCACGTACTGTTATAATGAACGGTGGGTAACACAGGAATGGGCTCCTTGGTTACATCGACACCGGCGAAAATCGCCGCGGTTTCGCTGATACCAGGCAGCCGCTCGTGCAGGATCTGAGGAGGCAAGTGGCTGAGCTGGAGGTAGATGTGATCCTTATCTGGTCCGACGCCGCGTCCTTCGCGGATCTCGACAGTCATTGAGCGAGAGACGACATCGCGAGAGGCAAGATCTTTTGCGGTCGGGGCATAACGCTGCATGAAGGGTTCACCCTCCGAGTTGAGCAGGTAGCCACCCTCACCGCGAGAGCCTGGCAGGGTAGAACGATCAGATGTGCTTTTGATATATGCCACACTGCTACGCACCCTCGGTGATCAAGCAGCCAGCCCCGTAGATACCAGTTGGGTGGAATTGCACGAACTCTAAGTCTTGGAGGGGTAGTCCCGCACGGGCAACCATAGCATTTCCGTCGCCAGAGCACGTATGCGCACTAGTGCATGAGAAATACGTGCGACCATATCCGCCAGTAGCAAGAACAGTCTTGTGGGCACGGAAACGGTGAAGGGTGCCGTCCTCCAAATTGATCGCCATCACTCCGACGCACTCTCCGTCCTCCATAATGAGATCTAGCGCAAAGTACTCCATGAAGAAGTTGGTGTTGTGTCTTAGTGATTGGCCGTAGAGCGTGTGTAGGATAGCATGGCCTGTTCGGTCGGCAGCAGCGGCGCAGCGGTAGGCTTGACCACCTTTCCCGTACTGGAGAGACTGACCACCGAAGGCTCGTTGGTAAATCTTTCCGTCTTTTGTCCGGGAAAAGGGTACACCGAAGTGTTCAAGCTGGATGGAACAAATCTGTCAGCTTGCGGTAGACCAGCCTGTAATATGTGGGTCCTACTTCAATAACCGCATTGGGGGCTTCGCGAGTCATGTAGTGGATTGCGTCCTGGTCGCCTAGCCAGTCCGATCCCTTAACCTGTTCGAGAAAACATTATCGACCACCAACCTTCTGGGGGTAAACGCACTTACGGTATCGTACATGTGCCACCGCCAGTCATCTTCGGTCATATTCTAGGAAGAAATTAGTCGGGTGTTTGCCTCCGAAGAAATTAGACAGACACCAAGAGCAGCATTGACGCCTCCCTGTAAGTAGCGTCAGAAAATTGTTGCACAAGAGTAATATATAGAGTATGTTGCCTACCTGGGCCGCGACGGTATGACTCCGGGTGGGAAACAGTTTCGTTATGCACGCCGTGTTCAATCCAGCTTCCGCAAGGCCAAAGGCAGCACGAAGACCAGCACCTCCCGCACCACTGTAACAGATTCGAATGGGTAATGAGCCTACAAGACCCGCAAAGAAGAGCTGGTGAAAACTCACACGACGACGGCGTCATATTCATGCTCAATCAGTGGATACTTGCCCTCGAACGCATGCTGCCATGACTAAGAAAAGGTAGTATTTAGCACTCCTTCAACGAGCCTAGAAAATTCTGTTTACCCCCTTTACTTCCTGTGCGTGTACCGGGTTGCTCGCGACGATTCGATGAGCCGAAGCCGAAGCGTGAAAGGAACGGCGTAAGGACACAGCTTGCTTGATGCCACGACCGAGAGACTTGCGAAACATGGTTCTCGTCGTCAACGACAGAGAAGTAGAAACTTCAAGGTCTACGTCGGGGTCAAGTTATTCATCCAATCACATGCACGTCATTACAAATCAATCATCTCGACCACATTCACTGTGCACCTAGAAGGATGGGAGAGGAACCGCTGGTGTTGAAGAGGCAAGAACCCTAGTCAGAGTGGGAATATTCGATGCTATAAATACCTACGTGCCTAGCCATTTACGAGGGCAGGCTCTTGGTTATTCAGTCAGTACAAACGGGTCTTAAGACCTCCAAATGCATAAAGGATATTGGATGAAAGTTGAAAGCCCGTTCGGTGACTCTCATTCGACCGTGGATTCGTGTAATCAAATGTGAGAGGATTTCTTCTCCAGGACATGTTGCGGAGCTGTGAACACAACCGTTCCCTATTGTCAGTCCTTAAAGATAGTGCTTCCAACGCAGAAAACTATTGTAGGATAGTGTGACCATGATTATTAGGTGTAGGTAATTTGTTTGGAGTCTGGGAGCGAATATTTTGGGCAACGTAAACTCATAGACTGATACTTTGGAGAATGCATGAGAGATAATGGTGGTTCCGCGGTGCCATGAGTACGTGGCAGCTCAGGAGTCAAGTCCCGACTATAACACCTTTGCGCAACAGGGTAGGCATGCCAATATCACTACATTTAGGGCCCTGGTGTTTATTAAATTCTTAGTACAAACCCTCGGTTCTCTTCGTCGAGTCAACGATCAAGGTATACGTCTGTACATCCGGAGGCAGAAGGCATTGATCTTATATACTCCAGGTTCTTTTAACTTCACAGTCAGCGTTAGAGTTTGCCCTCAACCATGCGAATCGATCTGACATTTCTAAGCAGGAGCGTCGATCGACCATCTGTAACCCCTCTTAGCTTATGAGTCGAACATCATGGGTTATTCTTGCGCAACACCGGAACGGGGAATATTCGAAGGGCTATCAAGGTCCAAGATATGGGAGCTATCGCACCTCTGTTGAACCAAACCCTGCTGGGATTCCCAATTGTATTGTCCCGATAATATCGGGGTGGTATCAGGCAATGCTAAATGGCTCTCGTTACCACCAGGAGTTGAAGTTGAATCCATATACACCACCAAGGGTCCCAATTTGGCTACCTCCAAAAACCGCTCATTAGTCGATGTGTGCCTACATAGAATGAGGCAAAGGAAACTATCTGAGGACAAGCAGTACTACCACTGCCGAGATTCATCGAACCACTTGGCTCTCGCATTCCGGCTGACAATATGGATCACACATTCGCCAAGGTCGAGCATAGCCCACCCGTCTTCCTTTTGCCTCTTGATCGACTTCGTAGGTAGTGGTAGACGAGGGAACTCCTTCTTCAGCTAGGAAACGCGTAAGATTAGGTGATAGGGCATGGAAATTGTCCCGCGAAACTTGAAACCTACCATATTCCGCACTTCAAAAGCAACTGACTCAATAGCACGTCGTCCTTCAGTACCTTGCTTGACCTGCGCAACAAGCACCCAGTCCCAGATCCCTCCGCTCATCCCAACCTCGATACCTCTTCCTGGCCACATCTCGCGCTCTATTCGCGGTACTCGTCGTGTAGGAACATTCATAGGTAGGTCTACGATAGGCTGAAATTCCGAGGGCAGCGGTTTTGACACCGTCAAAGTCGAAAGGTCAAGGAGCGGGGACTGCGCGAGATGCAAATGGGCCCGCTTGAGGTAGTCTGGTACACCTGGAGGTAGAGGTTTGATCTCCACTTGGGATCTTACAAAACCAGGTCCCTGGGCGCGCGATGTCGAAGGTCCAGGGCCTTCATCCTCATCAACGAACCACGGACGCGCGACTGTGTAACATCTCGCTCTCCCAGTTCTCGTGTAATGAATATTTTTTGGTTTGGTTGCTGAAGTGATTATTAGGCGGATTGTTGAGGCTGCCCGCATGACACCGTCGTGGGGGGAGAGACTTGACAATTTCACATTCTGGAAGCCGACACGTCGGGTACGACGCTGGACTCGGTCGCCAAAAATCACATAATAATCCTTGCTCACGATGGGGATACGGGCTTCAGTCGCTGTTCTCGCCACTTCGTTTCTTCTTGGTACGCATCGCGATTCCGTCCTACCCACCGCTGATTGGAGATAATCATATTTTGTCGTATTAATATAGGAACGATGTTAACACACTGGATGGCGGATGCTCTAACCTTGTGGAAGGTACCCTTGACCGACGCCCACCTCTTCACTGCTGCGTCCTACTATGCACTCCTCTCGACAATGCCCCCCATAATGAGATGGGTGCTTGTAGCAGTCGTACTATCTGGAACTATTGCTCTTTTCATGAGTTTCAGCGACCAACGAGCAGGAAATGTCATGTTCGATGGTGCAAGCATCTGTACGTGCTTCCGCCTCACCGTTATAAATACCGCTGACACGAACAACTCTTTTTGCTTGTAGTCTTATACCTGTCCGCGCTAGTGGCATACCTCCACTCGGCCGTCCCGCGTCTCCAACAATTCGCAGTGCTCCCACCATTCGCAAGGAACCTCCCAGCCTTCCCACCAAACTTGAAAGACCCCACTGTGGAGCTCGCCTCTTCTAATCTCGCCGTGTCTGTCGCGCTGACGGGGGTGATGATCCTCCAGGCAGCACGGTATTGGGCCGAAGGGGAGGATGCAGAAGCAGCCGCCAAAAATACCAGCAGCTTCATCACCGATAGTGCGGAAACGGAAAGTGATTCGTCACATGGGTGGAAACGGAGTCCCCGTCCGGCTGAACCGAAGACTGAGTCCTCCCCAGCCCGGACAGGCAGCCTGAGAAAGAAAGTGACGACTGGCAGGCGGAAACCTGTCTCCAAGGGTAATGGCGTACTATGATTTCCTCCCCCTCGGATGAACGGAGATCTATAAACCAAGTATGAGGTGGTGTCGGGTCAGTGGGGTATCATATGTCTCCAATCTCGTGCTTCTCGCCAGTCTACGTTTTTTACTCAAAGGATATGTATTACATTGCTTCACCACGACCTCCTGCACAGAAATCAATTCTTCTTGTCACAACTCAGGCTCCAAATCAAAGCTCTTCCGAGTCTGACCATCAATATGCCGGAGGCTTTCTCCGGGAACTGCCGCGACAGATAACCGATAGTCGAGCGTGCCTAACATCCACCGAAGGACTATCGAGAATGAAGCTGAAAAAATATCAAGTAAATTTGTCAAGCTTCGATGCAACAAATCGATTGTTATCAGTCATATATCACGTCATAAGTAGGCTGGAATGAATGGGGGACAAAGCCTGACAAGCTGAGCGAAGGCCGCTCGTCTCCGGTGGAAGCAAGGCGAGATCACTAGACTGTGTTTCGGGAGGATATCGCACACGATCTGTTTGCTTGCGATAACACAGCTTTAACGTATTGCGCGATTGTCTTGTCAGGACAGCCGCAGCGGAATGGCGAATCCACCTCCCACTTAGTATCTGGCGATGTCTACCCTAATTTACATACCCCGACTATCCAGCCGTCTTATGAGCTCCAAGAATATTATTCTCTAATTTACTAAACCTTATTGTCCCTAAGGGTCACGTGACGAGCTTTCACAACCGCAGCAGCGGCAAAGGGCGCGAACCAATCAAAGACGAGGCAGACTCCGAATCTGGTATAAATATTCTAACAGCGTCGTCACCCACTCGGCCCCAGCCCCTCCCCCAACAAGGACTGTCTGGCTGCGCGACGCGTGCGTGAAACGGCGATGTCCTTACCAGTCTCCCCGATATCTCCTATTACTCCTAGCTCCCCTCACTTAGCGGTTTCGCGCGAAGAGATCGCTAGACGGGTGGCTGCCCGCACGCGGCAAGGGAGAATCCTCCTCCCTGATACGGAAGAATGGGTCGAGGCTAGACGTGAGCCTTTGAGGAGAGTGGTGGTTAATATTCGTGCGAAGTTCGTAGGCCCCAAGGTACGTCGCGCGGCTGGCAGGCTCCGTCTTGGACGGCGGACTGATGGACGTTTGGTTGGCAGGCAAAAGGTGTTCTAGAGGTACTTGGTTCATACCTACCATGGGCAAGGGGTGTTACTCATGCGCTTGAAGGTGCTGAATACTCTCTTATCCAACGCAGTCGAGCAGTGTGAGACACCGGAAGGACCAAAGCGTATCAGATGGGGTTCAGAACGCATCAAGACGTGGATCAGATGTGATCCAGGTGGTCCTGCTGAACAGTTCTTAACCCTCGTATGTTCTACCTTCGCTTGGCGCGTCCCACTTTCTTATGATCAGCCAGGCGGGATTCAGCTATGTACTACACGAACACACTGAGTACTACCATATCAAAAAATGGGCACAACTCGAGAAACGTGCAACAGTCAAGGTACCCGCATTCACGCCACAGATCGCCCACGCCCCCGCTAACGCAGACATGTGCAGAAAATACTTGGACTAGCGCACACGGTGCTTCAAGACAACCTCGCGCTCATTCAAAAGTCTATTCGAACCACCCGCAATCTCGAGAGCCGTGAAGCGTGCCTGGAGAAGGGTCGTCGAGAGGATGCATTGAGAAAAATAGAAGCGGATCGACGACGGGTCAGGGAGAGGTGTGAGAAGGAGAAGGAAGAACGCCAAAGTGCCCCCCAGAACGAACGGGGCGGAGGCGTTGTCGGGACCCGGACCGGAACGGCGAGCCCACCATGGAGCTCCTCCTCCGCCTCCTCCGATGGTGATGATGATGATGATGATGATTAATCCTGAATGTATCATGCTTGAATAGACCTTCCAACTTACCGGTTACAGTTTGGTTCCGCATTTCACAGCTTCTTTTCGCGCTCTATCGGACTGACCATTTGGTAGGCAGGGAGAACACGGCCGACTCTCCTTATGGGGCAACCTCCTGGTAGCTAAAGGTACTCTTAGAATAGAGCAGAACCGAAAGACGGTTGCGGGGGGACTGTATGCCCCGATGGCGCGGACTGAGGTCGAATCAACTATACGTCTGGGCTGGAAATGTCACGATGACAATCCGGTACTCTTCACCACGTAAATCACTGCTGTGTGGTTCAGAATCGCGTTGGTATTGCAGGAACGTAGAATATCGTGAAAGTCCAAGTTACAAGCACTTGCCGTACCTTTACCATTTACCGTTAGTCAGACCTCAAACAAATCGAGAAGCGTTATATTCTTTCCGCGTGTGCTTCGGCACCGAACGAGATGAAAAGACGCCCGCCCAGCAAGCAACGCAACTTGGACCCAAACTCCACGATGGCTGGCCCACGACGAATCGCAAGGGTCGGGCCCTCGTCCTCTCTCCCAAGCGCACAACACGACCTAATGATCCCCGTTTACGCGCACAGGAACTCACCGACCTGAACAAGAACCCCATCGAGGTTCGTTGCCACCCCCTTCCCCGCTCCCCGCCACTCTCCTCGTGCTCCCGCTCTCCCGCTCCCCTGCTCTCCCGCTCTCCCGCTCTCCCGCTCCACCGTCGTCCGTTCCATTCACGCTAGCGCTTATTTCCCTCTCACACGATATAGGGCGTGACGGTTACCCCCGCAGAGGACAACATGCGGTTGTGGAACGTCGTCATCGCTGGGCCTGTACGTTTCGTCCGTCCGCTGGGGTTGAATACCGAAGACTAACGAGTTTGGCGCTCGTGTGCATATGTTAGCCCGATAGCCCGTACGCAAAGGGGACGTTCAAAGTGAAGATTGAGTTTCCGGAAGAGTTTCCATTCAAGGCCCCTTCTGTGCGTTGAGACTTTCTCTCTCCTTGTGGCGTTTTGGCGATGCGTGGCTGACCAGGTGGTGGTGGTTGGTAGTTGACGTTCCAGACGAAGGTGTATCACCCGGGTATCAACGATGAGGGCCATATTTGTGTACCTGTTTTGCGCGACCAGGTGCGTTTGGCACGGATGGGGGATGTGGGATCGAGTGCTGATGGGTTATTTAGTGGAAACCCACTGTGACCATATCGAGTAGTATGTTATTTCGCGCTCTCCTTACATTGTGTAGGGTGCCAGTGGATTGCCGGTGGACTGATGGTGGATCGAAAGTTCTACACACTGTTTACGATAAACTCGCGAACCCGTCGCCGGATGACCCATACGAGGCTGACATCGCTGCTGTAAGATTGGAATCCAGTCCAGTCTCTGTTCGATTCGGTTCCCGATGAATGCTGACACTGTCCAAACCTGCAGCTACTGAAGAATGACAAGGCAAAGTTCCAGTCCAACGCGAAAGAGTGGACGAAGAAGTGAGTGGACGGGTATTTGTATATGCTAAGAGAAGGGCGTGGTTATCTGACTGGCCTTTGCCTTTACCCTTGCCCTTGTCAGATACGCGACATAGACGAAGGAAGCCTGACCGCGGACCAATCGACAATTCGATTTGTTAATGCATGATGTATTGTGTATAAATCCATAAAGCAAATGATCAATGATCAATCTCGAGTCGTTTCGAGTGTGCCCACTGCTCCACCGCAAGGCTCACTTCTAGTGTCAGGGGTCCACAGATTCGTCAGGGCTGGGGCATTCGACGAAGGTTACTTTTTATAGTTAGGTATAAGATAGGGTCCATCCATACGAGTACTTGGCCCGTGTGCCGTATGCCGTATCGTGGGGTTGCTTGGGGCTCAAGCTTGTATGGTCCCTGACATGGGCTGACAGTCGCTGCTGTTGGCTGCGGTCCCGACCTCAAGTTGTCCCTGACCTCGACATAGATTGAAATTCCCGGCCAAACAGCCAAACAGCCAAACAACCCGCAAGTGGAGCGGCGAGCGCGCAGGAAGTCGTAATATTAGCTATTTTACAAGAGCCGTCGACGTCGACAAAGCCGAGGAGTAGCGCCGCGAGTCACAAGTGTCCAAGTAGTGCCGGGGCGAGGTGGTTCAGCAGCTCAGCGGCTCCAACAGTGCTCGCCCTCACTCCTCACTCGTACTCGTACTGAGATTGATAAGGGACCGAGGATGAATAGGTTCCGGTACGTACATACGCAGATAGCAGATAGCACTCGTCTTCTTCTCTCCGTCGAACAACACGCGGCGGACGCGCGAGAACAGCGCGTTAGTTCTCCTGCTCTGGCTGCTGCTGCTCGCTGTCCCGCTTCTCCGGCTCCATCTCACTTCCGCTGATAACCTCTTCCATCCTCCAACATCCCCGACAGCAAAAAGCCAGACGCCCGCAACAACCCCAGGCAAAACGACGCCCTTCCAGGCGCCGTATCGCCTCCTCCATCATCCCTGCAACACTCCCAACTCCACCAACTCCACAGCTCTCTTCTAGCTCTACCCACTATCGCGCCCGGCGACGACTTTCGCTCCTCGGTCATCATCCCTGAGTCCGTTTCACTCTTTATCACCCCGTTTTCTTCCGTCGCTCATATACCTTACCCCCTTCAGCCTTGGAAGGCGTTTTAGTATCCTCAACCGCAACGGAATCCTCGCCGCAGACAGGATTCGCTCAAAACTCGCTCAGCAGCGCGCTGCAGGCGACGAAAACCTCATCTCAGAGGAAGAGGAGGATTTCCTCATACACACTCTCAGCTCGCTCCAGATAAACAGGTCCAACAACTCGACTATTTCCTCTGCTCCTCCCGGCGAGACCAGCTTCCCTGCCAGCGTAACCTCACGTCCCGTCTTTCACTCTACGGCAGAATTGACGTCGACGTCCCTCTACCCCATGTCTGCATTATCCCCTGCCACCTTGGCGCCGCACGACCCCCCATTTTCCGGTAATGGGACCCCACGCTCGTACAAACGCGCCAGCAACAACCTGTTTGGGTCTGGTCAGTTTAGGGACAGGAGCTATATTCGTGCCGCAAAGAGCAGCAGCGGAAGCCGGAGTCCTGCGTCCCCCACTGGAGCAGGTGCGGAGCGAGCGCACCATGGCTCGTCCGAATACGACCATTTTAGCCAGATCGACGAGACGTCCGAGGTCGAGCACAGTCCTGGGCTGGTGGAGGAGGACCAGATCCGGATTCAAGTCCCCCCCGTGGTGGTCGAGGATAGGGCCGGGTACACCGCCAGTGGCTCCGAGAGGAGCAGCGCCACCAGCGACCGGAGGGTGCTACCTGGCACAGAGTTCACTATCGCCCAGGCGCGGCGTATGAGCCGAGCACTTGAACGCGCGTTGTCCTCCATGTCGTCTGAAGATGAGAATGGTGACCTGATGGATCAGGATGAAGAGACGATCCTCGCACCGCCGCTTGCGAGAAGTTTTCCCAGAGGGACTACTAGCAACCAGAACCACGGTCCATTGCTACCGTCCCAGGTGAGTGCTCCTCCCAACTTTCGTGCACGACACACGTGTTTGTGCTCGACTTAAGCCGCAATTTTGGGTTTACTTAGTCCCTGTTTACCCTCTTTTACTTACACCATGTTTTCGTTTGTACAGCAGCTCCACCCACACCCACATTCTCAGCAACTACAGCAACAACAACCACACTGGCAACAGGAGTTCCAGAGTTATGACCAGGACCAGGACCAGAACCAGAACCAGGGCCAGACGATTCGGACGGAGGATATCAGAGCCATGCTTTCCCTTCTGTCCCAGACGGAGGCACTTCGAGAATCGCCCGAGCTTGCCGAAATTATTAACACCACCACCTCCACCACAACTACCACCACGTACTCACCACCACCACACCAACAACCGCCCTTCCGAGAGTCCGAGCACGAGCTAGATTCGGACTCTGCCGCGTCTGCAACCTCCTCTTCGAACTCGCCGCACCCTCCGCGCCACGCCACCGCGTCACCCGTCCCCGACTTGTCTCAGCGCGTCCCAGGGTACGTCCCTGGTATGCATCGACCCATCACTCCGCAGCGCTTTGGCAATGGCCTCGCGAGTGGCGCCAGCGGGGAGTTCGACTCGGACGATTATTCCACCACCCCGCGTGCGACATCGCCGACAAATATGGTCCGTCACGAACGCAGCGAGCGGGAGTGGGCAGGTCCGGCGGCAGTAGGCGGAATGTCGATGCTGCCTGGGATCAGCGCGCGCGGGATGGTGATGGAGGGGGGGAGTTCAATCGAGGGTGTGCTGAGTGGGGAGAGGGACAGAAGAAGGGGGCTGGATTCGGCCCCCCTTACACTTGGAGAATTGTCGAGACGCCGTCCCGCGAGCCCGCTCTCACAGGTCCATACTGTCCCCTCTGCGCCCGGATCGAGGCCATCGACTGGTGGGAGCACCAGTGCCCAGGTCAACGCAGTCTTGTCCCACCCACATTCCATCACCAACACCAATGCGAGGATACCGGACGCCACACATTCCTCCAACGGCTCGAAGAGCGAGAGTAATTACAGTTCTGTCCATAGTCACAATCGCATGGGGAGTTCATCGTCGTCCAACCTCGACCAAGTACATGAACAGGATCATGGCGCCACTGAAGCGTACGCGGGAGAAAGCGGTCTGGCACGATCAAAGTCGATTGCATCGAGGAGTATTGCGTCCCCTGCGCTGCCCGAGTCGCCATTGATTGACGGCGAGCGGAATATGACGGGGTATTTCCATGCAGGGAGCGGGAGTCAGGATAACAACAGCATCAAGTCGATGTCCCCCATCTCTGTTGGACCGTCCTTGCTGTATAAGAGTGCGACAGCTGGGGGCAGCAGGCCGTCGACGCCGAATATCCAACGGCCTACGACGCCGGGGTTGGGTGGACAGTGGTGCAGCACGCCCGTCAGTGCAGCCGGTACTGCTGTTGCACGCAGCCCGACGCCGAATTATTTGCTACAGCGGTCACCCTCTGCCGCTGGGTACCATGTCGAGCACGAACGACCAGGGAGCGCAATGGGCACCGCGCGCGCACAGCACCATGCGCTTGCGCACTCGAACTCGATCCGCACGACACCCAGCCACACATCCTCCTCGTCCGCGTCCAACCCGCTCCTCCAGTCGTCCCTCGACAACTCTTCCCGGTCGTCCCTTGAAAGTATGGGATCGAGCTACCACTCGTCCGATGGTGAAATAGAGGATAAGAAGGCAAAGATGCTCATGACGTTACTGTTTGAGCCAGATTCGGACCGCGCCAACCTGGTCAGGAAGCGGTTAGAGGGGCTTACTGGGTCAGGTTCGAGTCTGGGCGGGCCGGGTGAGGGGAAGAAGGCCAACGGCTTCTTGTTCATGAATGGAGAGGGAGCGGAGGGAAATGAAAACGGCCATGGCCAGCCCAAAGGATCTGATTCGCCTATCTCTACGCTGGGCGATCAGGAGGACACATTGCAACTTTTGACGGGACTTACAAAGAAGGACGTTGCGACTATTCAGCAGAAGCTGGTTTCGGCGTATGTCACTCGAGAAGCGGAGAATGCACTCAAGGCTTCGCAGAGACGTCGACGGCCCAGTGTACAGTCTCGAGACCTCGTATGTGTAACTCTATCATGTTGGGGATTTACGTGATTACTAACTTCATTTTCCTTGCCTTCACCTTGACAGGCGACTAGCCCTACTCCCCGCCCTGCAGCAAACGTGACTGCCACAAATAGTGGACCTTCGGTCGCACCGAGTGCAGATGTGACCACGCAACAGTCACCCCAGCCAGGGCCAGCATCCACCACTTCTACTACGACGGCTTCGCCCGTCAAAGGTACGCAGGGCCCACCAGCTCCTATCGTTGTACCTCAGTCGGGTAGGGAAACCCCATTCAAGGCTGAGGACCAGCAGTCTGGGTCCATCCCCTCCCCGGCCGCCGCAGTGGTCAACTTTTCCAACTCGGCCCCTGATTCCCGCACACCTTCAGAGTCTGACCATGTGCAGAAGGATGCCAGTCAACCCACACCCCAGGGCCATTCCCCCGGTCCCAGAGTACGCGCCCTCGCCGAGGCGTTGTTTGGCTCTGGGGAGCCTTCGCCGGTCAACAGCAATGCGGGACAGCCGCTCTCGACATCTGTATCGAATTCGCCCAGTACGCCAGGGACACCATTCGTTCCGCAAGTGAAACAGCCCACATCTGGCACCACCTTGGAAGTGGACGTTGGAAGAAAGGCTGCTGCTGCTACTGCTGCCTTGAAGAATAGCAGTGAGGTGTCTGGTTTTGCGTTAAGGAGAAAACCGACCAAGAAGATTCAGACATCGCAGATTTCGGTCCCACAGCTGCTCTCTGCATCGATGAGTGTTGATGCCATTCCCTTGGCTTCTCCAGTGTCCACATTGGCGCCTACATCACCTGCACCTCACCAGGACGCGAGCAGTGGGAGCAACAGCAGGGGATCTGGCAGAGGATTGCTTGGTCGCCTGCGCAGTCTACGAAAATCTCAACAAAGCGGCGTACTTGAACCCATCGAGACAGCCTCTAGTACCCTGGCGCGTCGAGACTCGGTTTCTCCCACAGGACAAACAATTGTGTACCATCCATCCACTCTGCATAAGCCCGAAATTCAAAGCGTGCCCCCTCCTGGAACCATTCCCTCAAGTCCACCGCAGCAGCAATGGCCTCAATCTGCCAGGCCATCTCAAACTACGCCTGTCGTCTCCCCACCAGCGACCTCTGGGGGGCTCAAGGGCTTCATGACACGCCTTCGACAGTCGAAAGGTTCCGCTCGTAAGGAGGAAGCCAAAGGGTCCCCAGCTACTCCTGCGGTTGCCCTTCAGAATGCGGCTGCTACCGCCTCTCCGCATCTTCATCAACAGGACGCCCAACGGTCGCCAACGGGTCAGTCGCACCACCAATCTTTGATGCACCCTCTCGTCCAGCGGATGCGTGGGGCGACTTCGGACAATACCTTACCTCCCATAGTAGCGACTCCACAGGAGGAAGAGGAAGCTGTCAGAGCATTTCGACTAGCGGGAAAGTCCTTGGGACTTGAAGACGACATGATCAACGGTTTTCTGTTGCAGCGGTCCAATTCTACTACTCGAGCTGGTTCTTCTGACGGACCAAGGCACCAAGGCGCAAACTCGCCACCTGTGGGGTCCTTGCCGCCATCGCGGCAACCCTCTACCCGGGCAAATGTCAATCCTCGAGCGCGCGTCATGCGAGACGGCGTAGACCCCTTGAATGCCGTAGTGAGACGCACCATTATCGTTCCTTCGACCTCTGCATCGGCTTTCTCCAGTTCACCGAACATTTTGGCTGAGGGAAGAAATGCCTCGCCGGTCCTTCGGAAATCTTCGAGTCGTCGAAGACCCCCCAGTGCGACCTCGCAGCACTCAACCAAATCGCCAATCATGGACAGAGTACCTACCCCACCGCCACCTCGTGGCGGACGTCGCTTCTCAGAAGATAACAGGCCGCCAATGCCATCGCCCCCGGGTACGAATTCGCATCAACCCACACCGATGAACCAAATCTTGCACGCTGGAGGGTATGTACACGGTTACAGAGGTGTCCGATTATTAAATGTTGATGTTCCCTTTTTACGTCCAGATACGAGAGCCCATCTTCGACTCGACCTTCTTTCGATAACTCCGGGATGGACCCGAATGATGCAAGCAACATACGGGGAGGAGTAGGCATTGAAGTCGTCGAACTGGCAAATGGTGAAGTGATATGGTCTGTGTTAGACACTCTTCGTGGACCCAATGTGCCGCTTGACGTTGAGGATGATGAATCATCCCTCTATTTCCGAGATCGGATGTCGGTCATCTCTCATTACACCGAACCTACCGAGGAGCTCCAAATGACATTCAAGCAAGCCCTTCTACCGCCTTCTCGTGGAGCCGCACCGCAGTCCAGCAGCAAGGCCGCAGATGCCTTTAGACCGGAAACTAAGGTGAGCGGGCTTTTGTATTTTGATGTCCTTGCAACTGGCAAACAATAGCCGTTCGACACATTTATATCATAATCCTCGACTCACACGTAGCGAGCGACGAGCTGACGCATGTCTTGCTTCTTTTGCAGGTCTTTTACTCCGACGCAAACGACATTACCCGGTTAATAGAACAAATTACTAACGGCGCCGACTCCGGTAGTTTTAACCTTGTCCCAAAGCCTGTAAGCCGCTCAGGCGGCGGAAGTTTCTCCACTATGCACACCGCACGAACTGAGGATTTACCTGTAGAAGACCAACTTGACCGTTTGATACAGCGGGTAAGCGTTCCAGATTCCCCGCAACCATGTTAGGTCGTCTTGTTCGAGATTTGTCGCGCATCTCAGTACAATATTCTACATGCCAGCTTCCCATTTTTAGACAATATACCCCTGCTATCTGATTAGGGGCTCTCGATCCTCTTGTTGTAGTCCATGAACAAGATATACATCGTACATCATACATCATCCGCGCATCAATCTAGGTCAGGACCCGTAGCATACTGGCACCGTTAGAGTCCGTGTGCGTGCGCCCAGCGCCCGCAAATTAGCGATAATAGACCATAAACGAGCAGGAGACGGTCTTGTGGGAGTGGGAAATATATCGAGAGAACTGCTGGGGTGGTGGTTGAAGTTTGACGCTGGTACAAGGCCAAAGTAGTGTCATCTCCCTCCCTGGTGAGCTGTGAGAAGGCCGAGTATTCAGTCTTCGTGTAGGCAAGGAGAGACATGGGGACATACCACAAAGTGCGGCGACTGGTCCCTCCAGCAGTAGACAGTCTTTATCGACTTGCTAATCAACGAAAAGGACCATCCTTCGAATCTAGAACCAAAAACGTTCAGCCCTGAGCCCGACCCTGAACCCCTGTAAGGGTTACAGAAGGAGGGATCTCACTGGGGACGCACGACAGTTTGACATAATGCAAGAGCCGTGTTTTGGATGGGGGGGTAGGTCACGGGCGAATAAAGTTCGACGGTACTGGGCAAATTTGGCGTTGCCCATCGGACGCAAGCAATGGGCTCCCCGTTGGGGTGGTCGAGGACTTGGGTGGTGAGCTGTCGACCGTACTGATGGGGAGTGATCGTTCGGAATTGAATATAGAGTGATCGGCCGTCATTGGTCTTGCCCTGAGCGACGAAATCGCGCTCGGAGAGCTCATCAGAGATGAGGAACTGGGCAAGCGGCTGGTTGGTTGGAGCAAGAGACATGTGTGGACTATCACACAGAAGAACAGAAGAGACACTGGCCCTACTAGTGAGCTCGCTTGGGAGCTGTTATATCATATGAGACGGGGAGGACGGGAGGAAAAAGACCAGGTGATTCCTAGCGGGTGAGCGTGCGGACGCGGTAAGTAATGGAGACGTGGCAGGGCCAGGCCTAGGGTGGACGCTGCGCAATGTGGCGAGAGACAAGTGGATCACGGCCGGCTCCGAAACACACTGGTTGCAACCTGCAGGTGTTATTAAGTTGCTTCTGAGGCGTTAGTGTTTGAACTAAGAAGTCCCGAAGCACCGGAAAGGGTCGTATTACGTGTTGGTGGTTGGTCTCTCACCGAACGCCACTACCTCAGATAGCGTAGCGGACACTAAAACTAAATATGCAATGCGTGGCTACCTCGCGACGAGCAGGATGGTCACCAGCCAATAAACGGAACGGAAACAGAAGGTGAGGATGAATCGATTCTGAAGATCAACGTTGTCAAACAACTAGCGAAGGTAAGCACGATAATGGCGAGACAAGTGGAAAGGGTAAGAAGTGAAATCGCAACGATGCTCTGGCACTGCAAGGCACGGGGGTCAGCAACATGCCGGGAAGTGATACGAATGAATAGAGCACGATGATGCGAATCGTTAGAGGAACGATGAGACCTACAGAGACGATGTTTCATGCCTGCTTCAGTGCTACATTTCTATTTTGTGACCTTCCAGAGTGGTCGAGCCTTCCGTCGAGTCTTCCTAGTGACGTGGACGTTGCTCCGGCCCTCCCCAACTGCTAGCACGACTGTCTCTTCCACATCTCGTCCTAGGAATTCCTTGCGACGTGCAATCGCCACTTTGGCAAACCGGAACCGATCGTGATCACCGGAGCCTATGACGAGTGAGAAACGCCACGAACGTCAGCGACTCGACTAATAGATTGCATTGCCAAGGGTGAGGTAGCCAATCCGTGCGGACGAGATACATCGCGGGGAAGGGGGCAATGAAGTCCACACCAGTGACAAGTGACAGGGGAGAGTGGCTCACCAATGATGAACTTTGGAGTTTCAATTGCTGATTTGAAAGCTAGTAGTAGTGAGATGTCAGCTCCATAGACTAATATCACCGTACACCCCAAGGTGATCACCAGACGCACTCTCAAATGATGCTGTGGCGAAAATCCCAAGCAAAACCTCTGTTGGTTCTTCCCCACCCTCATCAGCCGCGGTTTGGAGCTGTGCTGGCAATGTCGAAGTCAAAAAATCGAAGACATCATTCCGCAGAATCTGAGCATAGGGTCCATAGACGGTTGACATAGGGATCTCTTGTGCCGGTGGGGGTGTGGCTGAAATTGGCGTTGAGACTGCTGAGCTGGAAGGTGTGCTTGATACAGCTGGACCATGCAGGGCATCAATCCAACTCAACCAATCTGAGATGGTTTCGACGTTGATTGACTCCCGACAAACTGCTAGAGCATGCGCGCATAGGTCATCCATACCACCCAGGAGACACGCGGCCGCCAGCGTGGCACGCGCGTTGGCATATGTAAGCTGTGCGAGAGCATCGTACGAGTACAACCAGCCCAGAGCAATGGAGATTGCCTAAAGAGGGGGTCAGGCTCCAGGGCAAAGGAAGTGGCGGACGTCCTCGTTGCACACCTCCAAAGTTACCCCAGGATACTGCTCAAGCGGAATATAGACAATGCCTTGAAATGGTGAGGTTGACATAAGGTGAACGAGATACGGCGAGCGAGACAAAATGATGCCATGGAGCTTGAATACCGCATTGCCGACGCGCTAGTTAATCGCAGATTGAGCAGAAAACATGACAACATCGAATGACCATGTGCGTACCACAGCTTGATCCGAATAGTTCTACAATATGTAGTTCTTGGTCACACAGAAATCAAAGAGTAATTCTCGACTGACACTCACCCCACGTTGGAAGCCCGATTCATACAGGTGGGAGACCAGACGGCTACCATGGGATAATGCAGCCCGTGCATGGTGGCTACAGGGTACAGCGACCGTCAACTCGATGATCTTTATAAACCGTAACAAATAAAAGGGGGACAATTTTTGGGGACAGGTCACGTACTCCGGCTCTGCAACGGTAGTCAGCGGCTCATTGCTATAGCCATTCGCAGCGTTTTGGCCCTTGGACGATCCAGCGACAGACGAGTCGTCCTGATAACCGTGGCCATTGGTGTGCGCATAGGAAGACATCTCGGAACGGCGCGTTGTTGGCCCTTGACGCGCTGACGGGCTCCTTATTAGTGTGTAGAATTATAAATGGTCCGAGGCTTGGAAGCCGTCCTCGATGCCCCAGATTTCAAGAATTTGGAACAGAACGGGAGAGATCCAAGACGCGGCTTCCTTTCTTCGTCCCCAGCCACCGAGAGAAAGTGTAGTCATCGACTAGGATGGATAGCTGGAGGTGTGTATAGTAACTAAAGCAGGGGCTTGCTATGCTCCCGCTGTCTTCGCCGGGTCAACCACGGGCATGACTGGCACGGAAAGAGGTAGGAATGCTGTGCAGCGAACAGGGTAGAGAGGAATATCCCACCAGTCGACGACTCCACTTTCCAATATCCCGCCTATATTTATTCGAAACACCCGGGAATGTACAGCATGGAACAGTAATGGAGAGGAAGTCAGGAGCTTGTGCCCTCTGGAGCTGGGTTAACCTTAAAGAAGGACCTCAGCTGTACTTCCGACATGACATGTCCGTATTTTGGGAGCGACTGCGAGTCTGGAATGAGGCTCGTTTCGTCGGCGAACTCCATGTCGACGTAACGGGAGAACAAATTCCTTGGTGTCCCAGCAAGCCCACCTTGAATGACAGGGTACGAAGGAGGAGGCGCTAGCCATTGTATTTCGCCTTCACCCTCTAGGTTTTCCCCTTGCGTCCTCTGCTGCCCGACGGAGGCGTTGTGAGTGCCGCTCAGTCATCCAGAAAAAACGATAGGAAGGCTGGACTTACTCGTATCATATGCGAACGATCGGACGCGAAGTAATCTAGGAAGTCGCGACCACAGATCAAACGAAATTGGCTGATTGCGGCAATGGCATCCAGTACCAACAAGTGATGTTAGAATTCAAAACACAAATGGTTCCTTCGTCCACCTCGGCCTCTCACCTCTTCCAGCGATCTGGGTATTGTATGCCACCGGGGTGAAAGGTCCTATTAAGGTACTCTGTATGCATTATGCAGAATGAGGTCATCCTCAGGCCAGTGAATCTAAGTATCTACCTTGAAGCTCGCATGGTTTTTGCAACCGAGAATCAAAATCATATACCCATGTTTGGTTCTGATGGAACTCTCCAGAGCCATTGGAAATCAATAATATCACATGGTAATCCCAAACAACCGGGAATCTTTTCGACTCCAGATGTGCCGGGGCAGTTCTGGACTCAAATAGGACGACCTATCGTGACCACCGTCCATGTGAGGGACAGTCAATATGAGACCATATGAGGGGCTCACACTCTTGTTTGGATTGGATACGAAGACGACGTAGATTGCCTCGTGCGGCATTGCCATGTAACGCGCGAGGAGCAGATAGACGTTTTCCTCGCAGTAAGACGCCGTATAGGAAGCATCCTCCAACCAAGGGATTGGTGGTCCGTGACGTTCGTCTTCCATCATTCCGCACTCTCGATGGGCTCGATGGTGGATGGTGAAGGGGGGTCAAATGTTTACAAAGTAACAAGTGCCTCTTTTGGACAAATTGCGAGGGAAGATCGACAGGGCGAGGAGGACCGAACAAACACGAAAGGAACAAGTACGAGGGCGCAGTGGAGACATAAAACAACAATAGGCAAATCTCGGATCTGGGTATCTAGCCCCTATCCTATCTTGTTCCGGCAAAAGGACAGCGCGGTAATGGGTTTTGAGAGACAGTTCTTCTAGAATACTCCCGTCAGGTGTGTGATAAGCATTGGGCGAGCCTCCTCACCATATAAAGCGGACAGCGACTCGCCCTCGCCGCAGTACCCCGCTCCCGTACGACGAAGGTAAGCAGACTTTTCTCACTCATGACGTACGCTCTCCTCGAGCTCCTTGGTTCCCCATGCATTTGTCCGGCGCTTCGAGAGCGGCAGGTTGTCGAGATCAGGCGTGAGGCTGTCTTTGCGGAACGACTGGAAGATGGCTTGTGGTGCATTGCCGATGTCGGGCTCAGAGCTTGTCGTGGATGCCCCACTGCTGATACTGAACCCCCGCGTCGTCTGGGAAGGATAACGCGGCTGAGGCGACTGTATTGGCTGTGGGGTCACCTGAGGCTGGCCGGATGACTGTGAGGATACCGGAGAGGATACCGGAGACTGAGACAGGTTGGAGCGTGCCGCTGGGCTTGTGGATGCGGCGACGACGTGCCCAGGGTACGCATTGACAGGAATGCCATTGGCATATCCTGCTCCTGCTCCTGATAGGGACGAACCGCTTGCACGGGCGAAGGAGTGCTCGGCGAAAGGGTCAAACGAGTCGAGTTCAGATCTAGGCTTAGACATTGGGCGGGAAGAAATGTGAGAGCCGGTTGATTGGGTTTTTGTGCGTAATCGTGAAATCAGGTGCACGCGAGTGGGGGAGGTGGCGGGATAGAAGTGTGGGGGTGGCGTGTTTATGTAGGCTGAGGTATGATGATCCGGGAGGCGACGGGGCGGTGGGGGAGGGGGATGTGAGGACGGAGTCAATGCTTCTTCTGTGCCAGTCCTCTCGCGGTTTCAACGCTGGTGTGCCGTCCTCCTTCCGGATGTCGTCCGGTGTAGTTGTTGCATCCAGGCGTTTACACGGGCGGGTAGAAACATGTGGTCCCATGCTGCCATGAGCCTATTTCCACGCCAAATCCATTGTAGACAAATAAATTCGAGGTATCTTTTTTTCAAACCCAAGGTTAACCGAGCAAGTGGCGGACCTATCGGGATAGAAGCCAGGCAGAACCGTGTCTCGGCGAGAGCGGTTGAGTGAACGGTGAACGGAGAGGCGTTTTGTCTGAAAAAAAGGGACCGGAAATGAATCGATTTGTGGATGACGGACAGAGGCACCCATGTTGGGTCAGCCGATTGAGAAGGCAGCTTCGGGGCGATACGGTTGGGATGTTCAAGTGTTCGTCCATGTGGATCGACGTGTGGATCACCGGTCCAACCACGGCCAAATCGCAGCTCATCCCACCCCCGTCATGACGGGCGGTCTATGCGTGGATCGGTCCTGGCTGCCTGGCTGCTGCGTTGACGGTCTGACGGTCTGAATGCTCGATGAGCGTGTGCCAGCGCCCGTGACCCATCGAATGGCTGCGGCAACACGGGTTCCGACCCGGACCGGGCAGGCGGCCTTGACGCGCCCCAAACAGGCTGCCAAACATAGTCGTCGTCGTCGTCGATTGAGCCCTGGCGCCAGCGCGGACGGTTGGGGTGGAAAGGAAGGAGGGAGAGCTAACGGATGCAAGGGCAAAAGGCGTTCTTATAGCCACTAAGAAGGCCACACATACCTCCCTGAGGTCATGGCCCACGTCATCTCTCGTCGAAAACGCGGGGCACCGTGCGTGCCCCTATCGTGCCCTCCTGCACCCCAAACGACCCTGAGCCATCCCCCACCCCGTCCCATTGGTTCCCATGGCTGGCCCCTGAAGTTCCTTGCCCCCTCGAGACGCTTCTCCCCCACTCCGAACACCCCCTATCGGAAGTTCGGAAGTGGCACGCAACCAGCATCATGCATCCGCTTCAGCCCTTAGCCCCTAAACTGGGCAAACGTTTTCTGTCGTTGCCGTTGCTGCGGTGGCACCACGGTATTCCCAAAGTAAAAGTTCTACTTGTACTGAGTGCGGGGGTACAGGAATTGAGGGCTTCTCCTAGCCAGTTCGCTATTCTACCGCTCTGTTCGAACATCGAGAATGACAAAGTCGAAGTACGGATGCGCAGTCGTTGCAGGAAGCCGCTCGGACGTCTTTTTAAAATCGGTTTGCAAGGAGGGGCAAACTGAATACTCCTTGTCAATCCTCAATCCATTGAATGTCGCTCTCCTACTGGACTCTCGGGCACTATGCACTATGCGGACACTCAGCAAGGCATGTATTGTGAATACGTAGGATTTAGGATTGATCATCTAGCAGTGTTCTTCATCGATCCCCTCCAAACGCGCTGTAGTACCCGACCATCCCCTCATCCTCAACATCAAACTCGGCCCACATCTCCATCGCCCATTCATCATCTAACCTCTCAGCCACATCGCTTTTCTCCACTTCTTCCTTTTGCGATGCCCTGACTCGCTCAAGCACCTCTTGTGCCTTGCTCCTCTTGGGTCTCATTACCTTGACCCTTCCTTTCTTCTTCAACTCACCCACATTAGCAGTAGGCTCCGCGACCTCCGGCGGTGGCGGCGGTAAATCCCACTCAGGATGCATCGCCCCCAACCGCCTTGCAAACTCCTCATCGTTGAACATCTCCTTCCACTCACCAGGGTCAAACAATTCCTCGTCGGTAATGAGTGACTCGCCGCCTCTCTCCAGCAGGAGCTCGCCGAGTCTACCCGGCGGTACATTCAGACCCCCGCCCGCGAGGAGCTGTTTACCCATCCGCCCAAGGTATGACTCAACGTCAAGGGGGTAGTTACGACTGGGTAGGTTGGGTGCGTTGGCGCCGTACGAAGGATCGAGCATGAGCCTTGCCATATGCTCGACGAGCCGGTGGTGCTTCTTCCTCGGGACGAAAAGCCGCGACGGTCCAACAACTTGATCAAAGTACTGCGGTTGGTCGGCCATTTCTGTATCCTCCGGTTGCCCAGCTTCCGCAGGCCGATGGACCAACCGCCGCTCCTCGATCAGCTCGTCCTGAAAGTCCAGGACATCCCTCACACCACGCACCACACCATCCCTCCTGTTCATGCTCCACTTGCTCTCAGTCGAGATCCAGGGCTGTAGCCACGGTAGGTCTTTCATCCAGTCCTCAAATATCGCAAGCATCGCCGTGTGCCGCTCCACCACAGCCCAGTCGGTCTGCTCCAGGTCCGCAGAGAGCACAGATGCGAGTTCTCGTATGACTGTCATGTGGAAGGCGGCTTGTAGGCTGATTTCGAATGCGAGGATAATACAGGCGCTTGCTGTTGGTCCAGGGCCGATATCTGAGAAGGCGGTGAGGCGGGAGAGGAAGG
>Ga0307515_10001694_pt1 | contig 49177 bp, 8 predicted proteins | sample 17_EM_MG_FD_194513 | JGI IMG/M metagenome (GOLD analysis project Ga0307515, IMG submission 194513) | Populus trichocarpa ectomycorrhiza microbial communities from riparian zone in the Pacific Northwest, United States - 17_EM | ecosystem: Host-associated > Plants > Roots > Unclassified | place... | reverse complement strand
AGAGGATAAAGGGAAATATTATTCTGGTGCACTAGTTAGTAGGGGATATAGGTAAGAGGGGAGAGAAAAAAGAAGGAGGAATATAGTAGGACCAAAGCATGCGTTAATATTAGGAGAGAGTATAAATATATCCTATAGAAAGGGCCGAAGAGTTATAGTGCTAGGTAATCATTAGTATAAAATATATGGAGATTAGGGAAGGCGGGTAGAGCACCTATATAGACGCTAAGGGATAGAAAATGCCTTACGGCTAACAGCTAGAGTCTAAGGTAGTATAGTAGCGGGAAAAATAGAGGAAATAGAGCATGAGGGCAAAAGCAGTAAGGGAGAAGGTCTTTTATAGTTAAGGTTAAGGTTAGGTCTTAGCTAAACTAAGGTAAGGAAGTAAGCGCGCCTTACCTATAAAGGAACCTCTATTTCCTAATACGTGGTCTCCATCTTATTTTTTACGCCGTAACGATTATAGGTAACGGCGTTAATAACTTTTTGCTCTATATTAGGGGCGATTCTTTTTATATACCCTATGCGGGGCTTATCCTTAAGGTGGTTATTAAGGAGGACCTAATCTACATGCTAACTATTCTCTACTACCTTTTTTACTAGGTTACTAATATATCTACTACTAATTCTAGTAATTTAAGTAATTACTTTTAGGGGTGTGTTTAGGGCCTTTATTATTATGGCCTACGCCCTTATTATAAGGCCGTAGTAAGGTATATTAGGCTTAAAAAATAGTAGAAGGTGTATAAAGATTATTATAAGCAATTAAGTAAATATATTTTATTAAAAAGTCAGTATAGAGTTGCTTGAAGTTAAAATCTGGTATATTTTAGTAGGGTTTTGGCGCTTAAAACTGCGCTTTTCCTAAAAAGGAAGGAGAAATTTCTTTCTAGGCTGTCCTCTATATAGGTATTACAATTCTGGAAACCTAAGGACCCGTAATTATTAGCGGCCTATAGGAACCTCTTTTAGTCCCCTAGTTTAATATAACGTAATTACCTCTACCTTACTATACCATAGGCCTATTTACGCTATTTTTGGTAGGTTTGCCTATTTAAGCGGAAATAAAGAATAAAGCCCCCCCCCTTATTCTGCATTAGGCCGTCTCTATATAATACTATTCCCCTTACTATAAGACTAAGCGCTAAGCTTACTACTTAAACTTAAAACTATAAGATCGCTATCTGTCTATAATTATAGCGTATTAAAGATTGTTTCTTCCTACTAGCTTAGGTTTGGTGAGAATGAAAATATAGATTTAGGTAAAAGAGGCTAGTATAACTGGAGATATAATTTAGGCCAATAAGCTACCTATTATTAGGACGGTCCTATTTTAGTACCTAATAATAAATGCTTTCTTAAAGGAGGCTTTCTAGATAAGAAATTTCTATAAGGAGCTATTTTTAGAATAATAGGACATTATCTCCGCTCTATGCCATTATAATATAGGTTCCCGTTATTGGGCCCTTATAGAGATATATATTATTCCTAGCTTAGGCATACCCTAGTAGTAGTAATCGCTAGAAATAACTATAAATATTCTAAATACCCTAGGGAACCTCTTGCCAATATCTTCTAATAACTTAGACGCTCCTAATAAACGTCCTTTTTTAAATTAAGAACGTTATAAAAATACTTTAGGGGGCTATTTTCTTAAGTTATAGATGGCTTAAAGCGGTGGAAAGAGAGCTTAAGTTAAATCCTGTTCTTATTTAGACTTAACTCTATACGTTTTATACGGAGAAAAGTTAGACGGAGGTAAACGGTGCTAAGCTAACCTATATAGCTCTTCTTTTATGCAATATATCTGGAGACGTAATATACCTAAGAGATTTTTTCTTTAGCTCTCTAAGACCGTATAGATATATTAAGGGTGCCTTAGAGATTACATTTAATAGTGGGATTATTTTAAACGTTGCTAACGTCTTATTCTTTTTTAAGATAATACCTATAGATATAGAGAAGCTACTTTTTAACAGAGGTAAACTTTGTTCAAATTATTCGTTCTAGAAGAGCACTGACTTCGGATTTAAAGTGCTTAAACCACCCTTTATTTTACTAACTAGGTTGAGAATTCTATAGTAGGATAAATGGTTTTTAGTAGTATAATTGGTATCTCTAGAAGGCTCTTAGATATTTAAATAGTGGTTTAGGGACTTAGAAGAGGAATACTTATTAGACCGCGATGTAAAGGTTAGATACTGTAATAACTAGCGGTATTTATTTAACTTTGTTCTTCTATTAAGCTATAGATAGCTCTGGTCTTTAAGCTTATATTATTCTTAATTTAGCAATAGGCCTATAACTAAATTTAAAAGTATAAGATTGCTTAGACTTCTTATTAATATTAATTGAGTAAAATTATCGCATTTAGCATATTAGGTTTAGCTCATTTTAGGACCAACTATGTAATCGTTTATAGGCGCTTATATAACTAACCCTGTAATTAACCTACTTTCGCCAGCTACACCTTACCTAGCGCCCCTTCAGCCTTACTACATTAAAGCCCTACTATATTAGAGCTTAGCATCTAGTAATATCTATCTCTAGAACCAGAAGTATAGTTAATTTATTAGCTAGGTGCTTATAATTGCAGGTATATAATTACTGTTTTATAAGTAGTTAAGAGTATCTTTTAAAAGTTTAGACTATCTATAGAAAGGTTACTATTAAAGTAAACCGTAACTAGATAAAGCAACCTAGAAACTAAATAAAAGACTACTAAAGTATCTACTGCATCCTTTGTGTAATAATGGCCATACCTACCCCTAGGTATACTATGTATTAAAATTGCTAATATCTATCTTAAGAATCCTATCTGTGTTAATTTGTCTATATATACGGTTGTAATTACTTTCTTTGCCAACTTAAATAGGTATAAGTACCTTAGGATTCTAAATAATTAACGCATTAAACTAATAGCTATATTACTCTACTGCCTACGGTGCAGACCTGCTAGGGATACTAGCCTTATAATATTATAATGCCGTTATTCTATATTTCCTTACTTACCTTAACCGATATCTTAAATAGGTATGGCTCGGCAAAGATAGGGATAGTAGTAATACCACGGCGGGCATAACTAAGCGTAATATTACGGTTGTAGTTAGTGTAGCTAATCCGGCAGCTGTTAGAGAAGACGTAGAGAGCTATACTATTAGCAGGAGGATTATTAGTGCAGATAGTTATACTAGGCGTAATCTATATTAGTTAGAAATGCGTAACCTTAGTAGTGTGAAGGGAAAATATAGGTATTTAAACCTAAATATCCAAGGCTTTTTAGAAGGATTTGTGTATATCCTTGCCTTCTAAATAGCTAAGCCTTTATATTAACTATAATGCGACTAAGGCTTGTAATATTTAGGTATAACCTATAAGTTATAGCCAGGAAAGTATATTAGGTAGCTAAGCTTAGAAATAATAGTAGTAATAACGCTCTTTATAGTATAGAAACCCTCTAAATATATTATTTATTCTGCTTTATAGTATATATAGGTAAAGAATATCTACGTAAGTCAGCCCGCTTAGGCGCCGAGTTAGGCCTTTACTTAGGGAATTAATATTTTTTGTTTATTACTTATATAGATACCAAGCTCTTACTTATAAAGAAGCATTAACTATTATAAGAACTTTAGGAAAGACTAAATCTACCTTTATAATCTGCGTTATGTCTAGTAGATCTAAGAATACTATACTAGAGAAGGCTTAGCCATATGTAAGAGAAGCACGTTAACGCGTAGATTTGGCCTTAGGAGTATTGTCCTATCTTTACTATAATTTGCTAGCCTACTAGCGAGTTAATTAGAGGAATTTTATTATTTCCTTTAAGAAGAAAAATAAATAGCTTTAAGTCTACTTTTCTAGCATAGATCTAAATAAACCCGTAAGCTTTGCCCCCAAATTAAAATTATTTGGAGCTCTATCTTTAGAATTAGACTTATCTTTAATATATTACTTAATTGTACTAAAATAAATTTATAGTATAAACGCGTTTTAGTTAACAGCTTCGCCATTTAAATTTTTTTTTAAGAGGGAGTTATTTTTTATAAGACGTAGCTGAATAAGCTTTAATATTGCCCGGAGAAACTCCTTAGAAATCCTATATTTATTATAAGTAGATATTATAGATGCTATTTTAGTGACGTCTAACTAGGTAGAGCCTAGTAGAGAGTAATTAGGATTCTTAACTAGCTCCTTATTATCTAATATAATTGGAACACCTAAAGTATTACCTAGTAATATACTAGAAAATAAGGATAACGATGATAATAAGGAGGAGTTGGTTACCTACTCCCGCGCTCGCGCTTGCGTTTGCCTCTAGCGCTTGCCTTTTTCTTTTTCCCTCTTCTTTATACGCTGCTAGAGCTTCCTATGCTTATTATTTAACTCCCTAATCGTTATAATCTATAAAATATCCGCTAGCAGCTCCTCCCTACTATACTCTTCCTTATTATAGCCTATAGTTGCTAGTATCTCTAGCTCCTTATCTATAGTATAGTTAACGTTAGCAGTAAGAAGGAAGATATAGCTGGGAAGTTAAGATATTTAATAAAAAGGGCCAAGCTTTACTTTAGGCTAGTATACTATAACTTTAAGGGTTTTAATAGGGCGGGTTATAAGGAGTTATATTAAAAAACTCGTTATTAATTATAATGTGGCCGATATAACTTAGCTCTAGCTAACTCTAATAATACCTAGATACTCTCCGCTTTATAGGATTCTACCCTACTTACTAAGTTTAAGGAGTACCGCCACTATATAATTTAGCCAGATTCCCGTAGTTTTATCTAGTATACTTATATAAAATCGCCTAAGTAGATAAACTTCCGGAGACTAGAGCTGTCCAATCCTATATTAAAACTATATCCGTATAAGTTGGCCCTACTTAGTTAAACCTATATAAAGACATTACTAAGCCATTCCCCTAAGCTTTGCGCTGGTAGTTTAGCCTAAAAGTTGTAACGGAACCTTGTAGCAAGTACTACAATGGGCTCGTTAATGGGCTAGGTGTGTAGGTATTGCAAGTAAGTTAATAACGTAATAATAACTGGTGGAGTGGTTGCCCAACAGATTAACTCCAATTGTATTCTGAGAATTACTATAAGGAAGGAACTATTTAGGTAGGGACTGAGGTCCTTTAAATACATGACCATACTCCTATAAAATCCTCCTTATACATAAGGTACGTGTGCTCTATCTACTCTGTCGCAGATTATATAGATTATATAGATTACATAGATCTTATCACGTAACTCGGCTACTATTCCTCGTTACATGGTTCTACTGGATCCATCCTAAACCGTGCCTATATTAACTAACTAGCTTCTTTTAACTCCTCTCTTAGTAGTCATAATATTGTACTTAAAGCGTCCGTAATACCATCTCCCTCCTTTTTATCTTTGTCCTTAAAGATTCCTAATATCTCTAAGTCGTTTACTAGAGGTGTAATATCCGTCTAATTAATTTGGTTAACATTGTTACTTATTATACCTAAAGTAACTTCTCTTTCTTCTATAGCCCGTCGCGCTCGTACTATCGCTGTTGTACTATTGCTAGGTAAAATAATGCCATCTCCGTGTTCTTGTTGTGTGAAAGAGGGGTTAGTCTATATTGCGCTGGCGAGCCCTTTATCTTAGCAACCTTCCTCTTATTTAGAGTGCACTAAAGCGAATATTTATTTATCCTGCGATATTCGCTCTGTTTCTAACACTAAGTATGCGCGTCCTATAACTCTTAATAGTCTACGAGTTCCCTAAGTAATTTGTTATAGGGTCTTATATTTAATCTACTGTTGTAAAGCTCGATGGTAAGCTTTTAAGTGCTCTTAATAAATTGCGTTAATTGTAAGAGGCGGAATAAGAGGCTGCGGCTGCTTAACAGCGTGCCCTTAAAACTCGTCTTTTGGCCTCTACTCGTCTTCTGCGTCTTAAATAGGTTTATAAGAAGGTTTATTTTAAGGAGTGGAAACTTGTAGAATAAGGTCTATAGGAACTTAGTGATAAAAAAACGGATTCTCTTTTAATAATAAAGGAAATAACTCTAAGTAATTCGGCAATTGCTCTTCCTGGGTCCCCCTTAGGTAATTTATTCTTTAGTGATCCTTCTTTAATATTACCTAACCTATTTTCTTTTAATACTCCTGTACCTTTCCTATAGCGTTCTTTAAATTCTCTAGTAGTTCCTAGGTAGTCTTATTATAGCCTATCTACTTAACCTTATACTACGTTTTATCGTTAACGTCCTTATAACTAATAATCTTTAAAACTTACCATTTGTCTTCTTCTTATCCTCTATATATGTCTGCTTTGTAGACTAGTAGCTTAACTTCTTTGTGTGCTAGCTCTAGCATTACAATATATTGTATAGGGTAGATCTTTATCTTAGCTGGTAGGTTTAACTTAAACGTAACTAGTAAAATCCTCTAATTAATTTTAAAAGGTCCTAGTCTAACGTGGTCTAACTTCTTACTTAGTTATTAACTCTTAAAATTTTTATATAGTAACTACACTTTATCTCCCTCCTTAAGATCTGGTCCCTCAGATCTCTTAGTATTATAGTATTTCTTTATTCTTTACTATACTACTTTGGCTGTTTCCGTAAGGTTTTTATAAAGATTTATTAATGTCTTTATCCTTTACTTAGCTATACTACTTATCTTCTTTACTTAATATAGTAATAGCGATATTCTTAGCTCGTATCTATAATTCGCCTTAAATAGTAACGTACCTATTCCTTTTTATAGTGTTATATTGTATGCAAACTGTGTAATTAGTAATAGTGATACCTAATTGTTCTGTGCATAATTAATATAATATCTTAGATACTGCTTTAGTGTCTAATTTAATTTTTCCGTTTAACCGTCTGTCTGCGGATAATATATGGTGGAAGTTACTACTTAAACTCCTTACTCCGCTAAAAATACCTCCTAGAATGCTACTATAAATCTTAGATCCCTATCTAATATAATTTTACTTAGTGCTCTATGTTTTATAAATACTTCTTTAATATAGATTCTAGCGACATCTTCTGCTGATATTTCTTCTGTACACGCTATGAAGTATCCCCACTTTATAAGCTTATCTACTATTACTAAGATTGCGTTATAATCTTATCCGGTAATAGGATCTCTTAATTTTAGCAACTTAATAATAAAGTCCTATAATATAACCTCCTATAGTCTCTCTGGTATTTTAATAGGTTGTAGCCCTCTATATAGCTTATGCCTTATTAGTTTATTCCTTTAGCAATCTAGATACTCTTTAGTGACCTTTCTAGCTATTCTTTAGATTCCGTTAATAATATACTCCTCTTAGAGTCTTAATACTAAGCTCGTAGCTCCATTGTGTCCTTAAGTTAATCCCTTATAGAAATCTTCCACAAATTGCTCTGCTATGCTTTTTGGGATATACTTCGCTTCTTAATTTTCGTATATATCCGTCTATAGATCTTCTAGCTATGCTTCTAGAATTCTTTATACCTAAAAGCTTTCTAATAATTTATAAGTTTTCTCTAGTTCTTTCTAAGTTATTATAATCTTCGGATAATTATACCTAATTAATCCATCTGTGTCTTTTCGCAGTAAAGCCCCTAATGGCTTTTTATTATTTTATAGTTTAGCCTTTTAACTTAGAGCATCTGCTTTTATGTTATCTGTACCCTTAGTATACTAAATCTTAAAATGGTATTCTGTAAGCATCTCTGCCCATCTAACCTATCTTTAGTTGAGTTTCTTTGTCGTTAGGAATTCTATTAGGTTCTTATAATCTATCTTAACTATAAATGGTTTTTCTGTGCCTTATAAGAATGCTCTTTATTTCTTTAGTGCTGTAACTATACCTAATAACTCCTTATTATAGATGTTATAGTTTAATTCTAGTGGTATTATCTTCCGACTATAGTATGCTACTAGGTGCTATCCATCTAGATGCTTTTATATAAAGTATACCCCTAGTATAAAGTCTAATATATCTGTTTCTATAACCGTCTCTAGTCCTAGTTAATAGATCTTAAGAACTAGCTCCTAGGTAAACAACCTCTTAACTTCTTTAAATAGTTCTTATTGCTTCTTTCCCTATACCTATAGTTCTTCTTTCTTTGTTAATCGCGTAAATGGCTTAATGTCCTTTAACTATTACGCTATAAACCTCCTATAGTAATTGCAAAACCCTAGGAATAATCTTAACTACGTAATATTCTCTAGTTCCTGCTAATTTACTATAGCCTTAATCTTCTTTGGATCTATGCTGAGTTAGCCTAGTTTAATGATGAATTTAATAAAATCGGTCTTCCTAGTAAAGAACTCGCATTTCTTAATTGCTACTGGTATCTATTCCTCTTGTAGTCTCTTTAAAACCCATTTAACGTGTTCTCTATATTCTTCCTTAGTTATTAAGTAGATGATAATATTGTCGAGATATACTATAATAAATTTATCCAAATATTCTCCTAATACATTATTGATTTGCTTCTAAAACGTTGCTAGTGCGTTTATAAGCCCGAATTGCATAACTAATGGCTTATATAGTCCTTCCTTTGACCTAAAGGCTGCTTTTTATTTATCGCCTTCCTTAATTCTAATCTGATGGTATGCCTATCTTAGATTTATCTTTATAAAGATTTGCGTATTGCCTATCCTGTTTTAGATTTTACTAATTAAGGGTAAAGGATACCTATCCTTTTTGGTAATGCTGTTTAACTATCTATAGTTAATATACAGCCTTAGCTTACCGTTTTTCTTTAGTATAAATAGTACTAGATAACCTGCTAATAATTGCGATGGTTTAATATATCCCTTTTATAAGTTCTCCTAAATAAACTCTTTTAATGCTTTACCTTTTTCTTTGGTAAGCTTATAGATTGGAAAGAACCTTAGACTTATTCCTGGTTCTAATTCTATCTTATAATCTTATACTGCATACTTTAATAGCTTTTTACTTTCTAGTAACCATAGTTTCTTGCCGTATTTATAGTATCTTTTTGGTATATAGCTTAGCCCTTTTTCTGTTTCTTTATAGGCCGCTCCTACTTAGTACTATACCATTTTGGCTTATTATTGCGTCTTACGGCGTTGAGTATCTCTAATATTGATTTGACCTGTAATCTAATTGATTTTTGGATTGTATTCCTATAACTAAGGCATTCCTAACACTGCCTTATTATTTCCTAATGGTAATATATTAAAAGACATCTTAATCTGTCTCCTTTTAATGGTTATCTAAATAGGTCCTGTTTTAAGATTAATAATGCCTCCTCTATAGGCTATTGGATCTCCTAAAATTGTTACTAATAGGTAAGGACATTCCTTTTTTCTGTGTGGTAACCCCATTCTTTTAACTACTATTGGCGAGATATGGTTCCTTATTGCTCCACTATCTATTAGTGCCTCGAACTGTTAATCTTGCCACTTAACTTGTAAATTTAGGTGTTGTCCTTAAATTCCTTTAAGGGTCTAAGGCTTTACCACTAGTTCCCTCTAATCCTATAGGCCTCTACTTTTCCTAACTATTGGCTGCTTAATCCTATTTATACTTGGTCCAACTTAGGCTAATACTTAGTTTGTTTTTTATCTTTAATGTACTATAGATAGGTATTCTCTAGATATTCCCACCATTGTTGTCTATTTAGGCATTCTTCCGTAAGGAATCTTCCTGGTTAAAGTGTTAAGTCCCCTTATTCTTAAACTTCCGTGGGATGCTAACTATGTATATACTTGGCATTCCTAAACTGTTTCTTATCTGGTGCCTAATATATTCTTATAAGGTATTTCCGGTTCTTTTCTTTTGGGTTTTTGTGTATATTATATATATTATCTACGTATGTAATCCATACTAACGTGTAGTACGCTAGGTGTCTTAGGTTAACTCTTAACTTATCTTCGTCTTTGAGTTTAAACCTCTGTTGCGTTAATCTGAACGTTACTGTCTTGTTTACTAATACCGATATTTATATTGTCTTTTTCCAGTCTATAGCTTATTCCTTTAGATCCTTTAACGTTATAATTAAGGCTCCTTTAATATAACTTATTTGTCTCTTAAATATTGCCTAATCTAGTATAACCTTTTCGTTTAACTATATGTAAAAGTCTTTCTACTTATTATTATATCGTTGCCTAAACTACTTTTGGTACAGCTTACTGAGTGTGTATAATTTGTCCGTAAGGAAGTATCTTTTTATTACTACTTTGTGACAGCCTTTTATATATCGTTCTTGGAACCTAGTTAGAATTCCTAGATTCTCTTCTTCTTTTAGTTCCGTAAGCCACTTGGCTCTAGGTATACCTACCTTTAGCCTATTGGTAACCTTTTATATAGGTGTCTTTTTCCTAAAGCGATCTAGCATTCTTAGCTCTGTAGATTGCTTTTACTATACAAAGATTTATCGCCTAAATTCTTCTATACTTTCTTATGGTTGTTGTCTTTTTAATAGATCCTTAACGTCCTCGTACTTCTTAACCAATGTATTAACTTTTTGATCTTTAGTTCGAACACCATGTTTAACTAGTAAGTTTTTTAGGTCTATGTTTCTGTCTCCTAATCTAACTACTGTTTATATTGTAGATTCTCTAATCTATAAAGAAGCCTCTTGCCTCTTGCCTATGGGTGTTCTTATTTATACTCCGAATTCTTAGTCCCTTGGATTCTTTAATCCTGAGCTTACTTCTAACTTTAGCTTAGCTCCCGCCTTAGTCCAATTAGGTGTCCGTGGTGTTCTTATCTTGTCTTAAAAGTCTTAAATCTCACTTATCTCGTCTTAAGAATCTTATACCTTTAGGAAACTCTGTCCTAAGCTTATTTGTATATTTCTAAACTAAGCTGCTGCTCTACTCTATTGGTTTTTGTCCGTTGTGGGTCCTTAAGCTGTCCTTATCCTATCTACGGAATCTTAGATTTCTCTTATCTTGTCTTAAGAATCTTAAGCCTTTAGCCTTTTGCCTTTATTAAGTGGTAAGCTAGCACTAACAGTCGTCTGCTTGCTTGATCTCTTTTAGATACTACTCCTGCCGTCTTATAAAGCGATGGATGCCGTATCTAACGGTGTTATAATACCCGTTATTAAACCTTACTTTGTAGCGGTCTTAGTCTCTACTTTAGTCGCGTTATTGAGGTTTAGATACCCCTAGTTAGTTCCTTTACTGTCCTTGTCGCTATTAATTAATAAGTACTCTAACTCTATTATTATTATTGCTAATTATTATCCGTATATTACTATAATATCTTAATCTAGCTTATAGAGTTAATCTTATTCTTTATCTAACTCTTTAGTTCCTCTATATTTTATAGATTTTGGCTCCTATAGCTAATAGCTTGCGCCGTACTTAGCGTCTTTATAAATTTGGCATGTGTTATTATAATAAAACGTAAAACTTCTAATTAAACACTCTTTTATTTCTTATAGTATACTGTCATCCCTCTATACGTATATATCTTCTGCTAGTTAGGTTCCCTTTATTATATAGTGACTCTAACTATCTTTATAATCCCTTATAAAATGACCCTATTTTCCGCAATTTATATAAGCTCCGTCTTTAAACTATTGACTTTACTATAGAGTCCGCCTAAACGTCTTCTACTACTAAGATCCCTAGTTTAGCCTTTACTCCTTAGTCCTATAATCACTAGATCCTTAACCTCTAGGTTTTTATAGTTTCTTACTCCATCTCTTATGGGCTTCTTTAGTACCGCTTAGGTCTATTAGCTCCGCGCTATACTATAGTTTCTAACTTAGCTTTTGTTGTTGCGTACTTTACGCCTTATATGACTATAGAACTCTGTCCTAACCTCTCTTAGTCTGTTCCCTTTAGAAGATCCTATTGTCGATCTTTATTGCTTAATCTATTAATTCCCTTAGGGTGTCCGTATCTTCTATTAGAATAATTATATCCTAAACTTTAGCCTTAAGTCCCTGTTTATATTGTGTTATAAGCGCCCTATTATTTTACTTAACTTATATAGCTAGCGTTTGGAACTATATTGTATACTTAATTGCTAAAGTTCGTTGCGTAATGTCTTAGAGTTTTCTTTCCGCTATGGTTACTACCTCCGAATCTCCAAACATTTATGTAAGTCGCTCTATAAATCCTTCCTAATTTAAGAATATAAACCGCACCTCCTAATTGGTGGTTGTTATTCTATTTGCTTATATCTCTGTAAGGTAAGGCTTAAACTATTTAAGTACTCTTTTTGATAAGAATAATCCCGTGTAAGCTATTCGATCTATAGGTGTCGCTAGCTTTACTCCTTCCTGCGCTACCTTAAAGTGCATTTATATAAGAAATCCTTTAAGCTTTATTCTTTCTCCTAAGAATCTCTTAATTAATGGTAACTTAACCTTTACTACGCCTATCCCGTTAATCCTTTGTTTAAGTGTTGCATTATTCTCTATTAACTGGTTAACTATCTCTTATAGTTATTTAACCGTTACAGGTTGTTACGAGTTAGTATTTGCTATACTAGTGTCGCCTCCTAACCTTAAAGTAGTTGCCGCCGTTAATGGCGTTATAGTGGCTGCTTTTGGTGGTATGTTGTTTAACTTATTGAAACCGTAACTAGGTGGTGATTGTGTAACGGAACCTTATAGTAAGTACTATAATAGGCTCATTAATGGGCTAGGTGTGTAGGTATTGTAAGTAAGTCAATAACGTAATAATAACTAGTGGAGTAGTTGCCTAATAGATTAACTCTAATTGTATTCTGAGAATCACTATAAGAAAGGAACTATTTAGGTAGGGACTGAGGTCCTTTAAATACACAACCGTACTCCTATGAAATCCTCCTTATACGTGAGGTATGTATACTCTGTCTGCTCTGTCGCAGATTATATAGATCACACAGATTACACAGATCTTATTATGTAACTCGGCTACCATTCCTTATTATATGGTTCTACCAGATCCATCCTAGACCGTGCCTGTATTAACTAACTAGCTTCTTCCGACTCCTCTCCTAGTAGTTGTAATATTGTACTTAAAGCGTCCGTAACAAAAGTACTATAATTTGTTAAATCTAACCTTAGCGTCTGCTATTAGTGCTTATATAAATTTAATTAACTTTTAGATATTAGACTTATCTAATTTGGTCTACTTATAAACGCTTATACTATTTAATCTAGCCCCTTATTTCGCATTAGGCCGTCTCTATATAATACTACTCCCCTAACTATAGCTTCTTGCGCTCCTTAGAGCTATGCCTATTTTAAATCTACGCCGCTCTATTAACTAGTTAACCCCTATAAAAAGGCCGTATATAGATGTGGCTGCGCTAAGAATAGGCAGCTCTGGGCTGTTTCTATTAAATAGCTAATAATTAGTCGGCTTATAATAAGGGGTTCCTTATATAATAGGGGTTTAAAAGAATCTTTATATATATAAAAGGTGAAGCCGGTTTTATAACCTACTATATTAGGCTTAGCGGTGCTTTTCTTTATTAATTAGGTAAACGCGGATCCCCCTGCTTTTTCTATCTACCCCTTTCTTACTACGTCTTTCTTGCTCTCTCTCTGTCTCTTTCACTCTCTCTCTTAATCTCTCTTACTCTCTCTCTTTCCGTCTCTTTTGCTCTCTCTCTTTATCTTTTTTACTCTTTCCACTACCTCTCTAAAGCCATTTAATCCTATTTAGTTTGGCGAGCCTACTTATATTAGCGCTATTATTATCTTCCCTACGCCTCCCTCTACAGACTATTTCTGTCTTTAGTCTTTATTTGTATTAGCAGCTATAAGTGGGATATATAGCATTCTAGAAGAGCTCTTAGATCTTATATAGTTATTTATTACTACTGACTTCTACTTATAGGATATCCGTAGGACCTATAAAGTATTTAAGCGCGTCTCCTGTAAGACCTTTATAGATACCTTTATATATAAAGGAAGCCTGCTAATTATTATAGACGAGCTAAACCTTAGATATGTAGTAGAACTGTTAATAAGCGTATATAGGACATTTATTATATTAATTTATATCTTCTCCCGTAACTAGGCAACCGAAAAAAATCTAGAGAGTTAGGTCTACTGGGTCCCTAAGAATCTGGCTTATATTAATTAAACTATATTTCCCCAGATTATATTATTTTAGGAGAACTAGGCTAAAATCCGGAAAACTAATTCGGATATAAAAATGCTAGCAACTATTATTAAAAACCTAGATTGCTAAGAAATTACTATTAGGTTACCTAATTTCCGCGATAGTAATTGGCGAGATACCTACTCACTGCGTAGATTTAATTAACTTTTATAGGAGAACGGCGCACTATTAGTTTACTATATAATAGCTAGGAATACCCTTAATTATATTAACCAGATCTTTAGAAGGGTTTTTACGGTAATATAAGCGGCAGAACGTGATATAGAGGTTATAGGCGTTACTATTTCCTTAGCGCATCCTCTAGAACGGAGAACTAAGGATTTTAAAGATAGGGTTTAAAAGTACATTACTTTCTATAGGGCACTCTTAAAAGATATAGACGTTAGTTTTAAGGTTTAATTACGCCTAAAACCTATAGTAGCGAGATTTACTAACCTAAAGTCATTATATAGCGGATTCTAATTATATCTTTTAACAAAGCTTTTCCGGACGGTTAAATACCTTAAACTTAACACCCCTCTATGGTGTGCGCTATAAGATACTATTTTATTTAGAGAGTTTATAAATCTATGCTATTTATATTTGCGGTCCTTAGACCTTAGTAATAATCTAGTTAAGTTAGTTAAGTTCCTTATATAACTGCTAAAATAAATAGAATTAATGGAATTGGCTAAATTACGTTCTAGCTTAGAGAATTATTAAATTCGCTTCTTAATTACCCTAGCTAATTATAATCTGTCTTTCTAGTTATACTTTTTTATATTAAGTTTTGACGAGCTATATAGAAAGGGACTATGGTGTTTTAATAAATATATAGGTGTATATCTACTAGAGCCGGAGGGAGTTAAGAAGGGTTTTTATTAGTTGTGAGAGTTAATTATAAAGTTATATATTTAGCAACTATTCTAAAGTCTAAGTAGCTAGGGGAAGCTACACTGAGGCTGATATTCTAGCTGTAGTAGATAGTTAACTAGAGCTTTCTCCCTTTATTAAGTATGCCCTTACTAGGGGGTATGGCTATAATAGAATATGCATATATATGTTTTTGTGGCGTGCACTTAAATATAATTAAAAGTCTTTTAAAAAGGATATATTATTAATAGTAAGGCTAGTTTAGGTGCTTATAATAGGGCACCTAACACTTAACTAAATTTAGCGACTTTAATTGGCATAATCCGCTATAGGGAGGAAATTATCAGTACTATATTAACGTAGGAAGAAAGCGCGCTAATTATTAACTTTATGGCGGACTGTATGCAAATAAGGATTAACTATAATAACGACTATATAAACGCTTAGACTTAAGAAGAGAGGCTACTAGAAATCTAGGTTAATAAGTGTAAGAGTAGGAGGAAATTCCTATTTAGGTAAGAAGTATATATTTAGCAAGATTGCTGCCTAGCTAAGTAGTACTATCCCTTAACCTGCTAAGGTGCAATACTAAGCTATACTATATACTAACACCAAGAATAAGATAGGGCCGTTCCGTATATAGGATTCCGTTCTGTATAATAGGGCCCTATTAGGAGGAATACCTAGCAAAGCTCCTTTAAGGACTAGCCTATAAATATATATACACATAGAAACCACGGATTTAAATAACCTTATATCGCTGTAGTTCTTATTATAGTGGCTAAGAATTAGGCCTCTAATTGGCTAATCCTTATTGATAACTAAGAGCCAGAATTAGCGGGTTAAGGGATAGCGCCTTCTTTAACCCTTCTATTTACTTGCTGTTTCTAAGCTATATAAAGATAAGGCTAGTTATATAGAGGAGAACTATTATATTATATTATATCCTACTAGTATATCGACCTTATAGCCAATATTTAATTTATATATTTATTTATCGAACTGGTTCTAAGAGATTATAATCCGTCTTTTCTACCTATAAAACTTATATCCTTTAACTTCTTAACCCGAAATCTTTAAATTTCTTTATATAGAATTACAATATCTATCTTACACGATGTATACTAAAACTATTATTAGTACTAAATATAAATGCGGACATACCGTAGAGGAGTCTTTTATTATAGCTTATAGTAATAAAGATTATAAAATTATAACTAGCACTACCACTTTCGCGTAGAGTACTAACTAATTATATAACTATCCCTTATGCCGCTAATATATATACTAGAGGACACCATAAAGTATAAACACTAATTATTAATATAGGCGTTGCGGTTATCTTCTAAAAAGGGTAAGAAAAGTAAAATATAGTTACGTTCTTTTTTAATTACACTTATACTATATTAGGATTAGGTAAAGGGGCGGTAAAACATTATTATAGTTTATATTTAGGTACGCCAAACCAAATAAAATTAATATCCGCTATTTTAGTATGCAGCGTATATATAACAGAAAGAGCTTAAATAGCTTCTCCCGCGTAACCGGTTCGTAGCCCTTTTATATACCTATTGCACTCGCTAAGCTTTGCTTTTAATTTTTATAAATCCACTATATCTAATCCTAATACCTACTATACGAATTATGCTATTAGGTACGCAGTTCCACTGCTTTTAAGAGGATTTAGTGTTTATACTAAAACAGTATACTTTAAGCTCCTTCTCTAAGTCGCTAATATGCCGCGACACGGCCTTCCGGTGGTTAGATTCTTAACACTTAATTACTGTATATCTTTAGAAGACTAAGGCAGTACAGCTAAAGTTTGCCTTTTAGACGACGGCAAGACAGTTCTTAAATTTACGCTAGCTTTTAATCTTAATAGGTACGATAATGAGGTCTTATATATAGTATAATATAAGGAAGCGGATTCCTTAATGCTCTTAAAGCGGGAAAAGGCAGTATATAAGCATCTAGGCGAATATAAAGGGATCCTTACGTGTCTTAATATCTCTAGTATAGGGTTATAGTTTCCTTTTATAAAGAACGGGAGTCTATAGCGCTATCTTAGTAATCTAATAAAGCTAATATAGTTCTCCATAAAGCTTTTATAGGTTAAGGGTGCCATAAAGAGTATTAGCTTTATCTATTTAATAGGCGTACTCCAGGCCAATATAAGTGCTAGAAATTTTCTTATAGCCGACAACCTATTGTTAGTACTTTACGACTTTTCCAGTTTAGCAATAGGCGACTAAGACGCGTTAGTTAGGTAGGAGATGCGGTACCGAAAAGTAGATAGTATAGAGCCCTTTCGCATCTCTATTATAACTAAGATATTTGCTATTAGTAGCCTTATATACAAGATTATAACTAAAAAGAGGCTATATAACGAAATTAAAGATAAGGATAAGATTAAAGGGTTATTTAAGGCGCAAATTTTCCCTTTAACGGTTAATATTTTACTTAGAAGTATTATTAATAAATGCTAGTTAGATAGATTTAAGACAGTTATAAAAGTGCTTAAAGATATATAAATAGAGGAGAAGACTCTAAAAGCGGGAGATAAGCAGTAGGATTACTTAACAATCGCTCTATATTAGGGTTTAGGACCACTATATACCCTTAAAGGTATAACCTTATCTAAAGATACGCAACTTAAAATACTTGTCGCTTTATCTTAGGTTTTACCCTATAGGAGGCATTATATCTTTACCGTTTAATATTAATAAAGACGGGCTATAATTCGTCTCGGCGGTGTTAGAGGAGGAAGATATATTAAAATAGCTACGCTAATAATTACTACCTTAGGTGCGGATCTGGCAAATATTAGGTAAAGGATTCTATCTACTTCTAGTTATAAAAAAACCAGCAGATTTTGTAGAAACCCTAAAAAAACTAGAGCGGAAACTAAATATTATACTATAACCTAATTATATAACTTAATAAAATATAATTAGTTATATATTTTTAAAATTCTCTTATATATAGTACATTATATAGTATATTAATTCCGCCTTAGTAATATATCCCTCTATGCCTCTTAAACATATTTAAATTCCTATAGATTTTCCGAATCCCCTAATAAGTATACCTCTTTTAACTCTAAGTATAAAACGCTTTTAAACCTTTCCAGCTCTTATATTACGCTATTATTTCCCTATTTCCGCGAGATTTAGCAAGTTAAATAACCCTATCTATATTTTATCCCCTTTTAATTCTATCTCTTCCCTTAAGGCATCTATATTGGTGTTACATCTATACCGTAACTAGCCGAAGGAATCTATAATTATAACCCTAGATTTTCTAGGAGATTTTTAAACTCTTATAGACGTTAAATATATAGGAGACTTCTGCTATATAGTGGACTTATAGCGTGCTACTAGTTTATGTTAGGGGTAAAGGTTCTAGCGATTATAGAGGCCTATAGAGGAATATACTTGTATAAGGGTAACTATACGGTATAGTGCAACTTAGGGGAATAGGGAAGGGAGGCCGTTTTAAAATATTCGCTAAGGCTCCCGAATAGGAGAAGGGGGAAGGGCACTTATTAAGGAAATGTGGTGCTTATAGAGTTCGATATGCAATAATTTTAGTTTAAGTAAATAGGTTTAGTGAAGCGAAAATATAATGGGCTTTGTGCGATATTAAGGTTTTAAGGATTCTTATCCCCGATATCTTATTATTATGTATAGTTGTAAAATAAGACGCTAACTAAGGTAGGTAATCTTTGTCAGTGGCGTATTATAGAGTACCCTAAACACTAAATACGCTATATATAGCTCGGACTTAATTACCGCTTAGATCTATTAAACCTTCTATCCTCTACTTTATTCCCACTTCCTCTATCTCAATGTATATATATTCTATTATGGCTATATATAGCCTACTAGCTATAAGCTTGGCTTACCAAATAATATAAATAAATTATATGATGATAATTATGTAGGACGTGCGGGGTTATTTCGCACTAGCTAGAATCGGTAATTGCTTTAATTGGAAGTACTAACTAGGGTAGTAATCTTATATAAATTTGCGCGCGATAGTAGGTATAAAGCTAATAATAATTTCCTATTATCGTAATAAGGCTCTAAGGCTCGGATACGACCCTTATATATATATTATAAGTAGTAAGAGTTTAATAGTGGTGCTATAGCGAAGGGTTATTATTTCGCTATAAAAGAAGGCTCTAAGTGAATTAGGCGAGAAGGTGACGATATAAATATAATTTATAGGTTAGAAAAGTCCTAAATGTTTAAAAGTAGCTATAATATACTATTTATATATAATTTTAGTAAAGCTTAATGTGTGCGCAGAGTTATAGTCGCTTAAAGTTAAAGTACCCCTTATATTTTCTAGTATAGTTGGTTTTCCGGCACGTATAGAGGGACATTAATAGATCTGTAGCTATGCGGAGCCTTTCCTCTGTTATAGACGCTTAGGATATATAAAAATCTAACTCTGGAATAAAGTATATATTACCACCTTAGTATATCTAGAGGTAGCAACATAGCTTGACTTATAAAGTCTTAACGTTAAGTAATTATCTTAATAATGATTTATTAATTAGCCTCAAATCTATTAATCTTTATAATTAAGATGTGCTATTATATTAATTAATTGTTCTACTATAAAAATTGCAGAGCTCTGCCTTGTTATATTTAAGATATTTAAAAATAAAATAAGTGCGAAAAGGCTAAAGAAAACGGGTATTATTGCCCTAATACTTCTCTAGCTAAAGACCTAAGCGGGAATATAATTATAATTGGGTCCTTTAAACGACCTAGTAACTGCCCGGAATATCCGCCTTTAATTATTTAGGTAAGTTAGGGGAAGATATTGGCTACGGACGTTACTAATATGTATTATTAAAGTAATCTCCAGCGCTTTATCCAGCCTATAAATGGAATTAAGGAAATAATGGTTAGGAAGAAAGGAAATAAAATTAATTAGCGGCTAAAAAGAGTGTGGAAACGGTATATGCGTGGCTCTTTAATAGTAGCGACTATTTAAATAGTTAGCTTTTGTAGCTTAGCCAAAGAATTAAACATACCCTCTAATTTTATATCTTAAAGGGCTTTTTCTGCAGTCGTATAGCGCTATATCTAATATTCTATAATCGTGTTCCTAAAGACAGGGATAGATTCTAAATTAGGATAGCAACCCTTAGAGAAAGCAGTAGATATTTTATAGTTAGGTAGATCCTTATATAGCTTTAAGCTAGTTATTATCTTATAAGTAGTAGAGCCGAGGGCAAAAAGCTTGGTCTTTGTTAAGATATCTTCGCTAGGAAGTTTATAACTGGTCTTATAACAGATAAGTAGTAGATAGTTATTAATAGCTAATCCGGCGAAATTACCTAGCTATATATTGAGATTATTATTAAGGAAAATATTATTATATAATATATTGCTATAGAACACGCTTTTTAAATAGATAAACCGCACGGTATTAAAAAGTTGTTCAACCTAATAAAGCCTAAGAGAAAGTGAAACCTATTTCTGCCTTACAACGTATTACTTAATAGATATCTAGCTTATAAACTGTAAGATAATAACATTTTCTAAGACGCCAAAATATTAAATAATACCGCTATAGTCGCGACTAAGACGCTAATAGATAAGCTTCTCCCGTTTTAAGAAGTGCAATTCTAACGGCCTAAAGAACTTAACAACGGCATTAAGACGCGCGATAATTGCCGTAATACCTACGCTAACCAGATCCTTAACATCTAAACTAAGTAGCCATTATATAACAAACTCCTATATCTTCCTCTGTAATATCTCTAATGGAATTAACTAGCAATTACTTAGAAAGATAATATAGCGCCTAGTATAATTAACTTAAAGAAGAGGAAATAAGGTCGGTTGGAGAGGAGGTGTAAGGTTGGTATAAAAGGAGTAGTTAAAGGTAAGGCGTAATAGGGGGCGCTAGGATAAGAATAATAATCTTTAAAAGGAAAGGTTATACTTAGTGTCTTCTTTCTATAAGCTACTAATTAGCGAAGCTATATATTAAGAGAAAGCACCTAACTTTATAATAAAGCGCAGATAGCGGATAGAAATGGAGTTGTGTTAAAAGGATAGGTTAAAGGCGTTAAGAGGTAAATAAGGAGTAAGTATAGGCGGGTAGAAGGGCGCAGCGCGAGGGGTTTAAGAAAGCAATGCTAGTAATAATGCAAATGCCGGCCCTAACGTAGAGGGTGAGGCTTATTAATGTTCCCGGTCTGCGAGTAGACGTATACTACTATAGACGCGATTAATAGTGCTGTTAGTCGCTAACGGAGTTAGAGAGCGGTAGTGGAGGTAAGATGGTTAAGGTGACGGCCTAGAAATGTGGCTGTATGTCTACGGTTAGGCGTATAGAGGGGTGTTAATGCGGTCTATTGAATGCTGCATACTACGAGCCGCTCGCATTTCGTTGTATATGTTTAAGAGTCGTAGGCGGGTGCAAAAGGATAGTACGCGTTATAGGACACTCTGCATCAGCTGTAATGGCCGTTGCCGCTAGAATGCGTGCTAGCGCGATTAAAAAGGTCTATGCGCAGCTATAGGCTGGGTAATAACATGCGGAATATACGGGGAAGTTCCGCACCAGCTGGGACTAACGTTTTAGCTACCTAGTCAAGCCAGCTACTTAGTCGAGCTACCCTAAAATATATTAAAATCTACCAACTTTAGCCTTTTATAACTCTACCCTTATTAAAGATATTTAAATAAAAATAAAAATATAGCTACTTATATATAGAGGTATTCTATTTATAATATTTTTTAAAATAGTATTATATATTTAAGCTAATAAATACTTAATAAAAGCCTCTATGACCTAAAAGGGACCGAATTAAGTAATAAATAGAAATAATGATGTAATACTCTTTTAAAAATATTATAAATAGAATACCTTTATATATAAGCAGCTATATTTAAATTTTTATTTAAATATCTTTAATAAGGGTGGAGTTATAAAAGGCTAAAGTTGGTAGATTTTGATGTGTTTTAGGGTGGCTTAACTAGGTAGCTAGCTTAACTGGGTAGCTAAAACGTTAATCATTACAGCGTAATTTACTTACAGTAGCTGCCACGCCTATAGCTGTATAAAGTCTTAGTAAGCGCGCTAGCCTTAGCCTTATAGCCTTGTAATTTAACCTTTAACCGCTAACTTAAACTCTATAAAGATACCTATGGAATTCGCTACCTTATAAGGGTCTAGTTGGTGCGGCTCGGCCACCCTCCTTACTAGTGGGGGCGGGCTTGAAGTATTTTACGCTTTAATCACCTGCTGTAAATACCGCTAATTATGCTGCTGATGAACCCGTTCTGTGCTAAAGTTATAGTATAGGCGTTAGTAGAAGGTAGCCCTATAGCCGAGCGCAAAACCACTTAGACTTACCTTAGGCAGCAGTCTTGGCAGTAAGCTTTATATAAGGATAGTGTGCTATTATCGCTATAATATTCCGTATAGTAAAGTATCTTATATAGATTGGTTTATTTCTTTAGTCGCCCTAGCTCTGACCGAGCACCTCCACTATAGTAAGAAGCGCTAAACTATTGATAATATTGTAAGTAAATGAAGCCTATATATAGACTATGCCTTATAATTTAAAATTAAATTAATATATATATTGGTTACTCTACCAGATTTTTTAATATAAAGTTATTTATATAACTTGTACGTTAAACCTCTATCCTACTATATAGTTACTCTAAATCAACCTAACTCTAACCCTCTTATACTTGCTATCTATACTAGTCGGCCTAATAACTAATATGTAGTACTCCTTAACATCCAATCTATCTCTATTCTTGCTAGACTTCTTCCTAATAACAATATATTATTCCTTAAAAAGATCCTTATCCTCCTTAATATTATACTATATCTATCCTCTTTTCGTCCTACTAAAATCTAAGATAGTGTAATATTTCCTATCTGGTTCCATTATATAATCCTAAAACTCCCCTATATTAGCAATTAGTATAAGTTCGCACCCCTTATTAAACTAGAGGTTATTAATCCAATTAACTATGCTAAAAGGGATGTCTATAAACTAAATACCTCTATTATATACCATCTATGACTATAATAGCACATTCCGGTTTTTATATACAATCCGCTCCATCTTATTATTAGATATCTGCTATAAGAGATTCCTATAAAGGTACTTTTTAAAGATACTATATCTGCTTTAATACCGTAAAGCGCCTAAAATATAGGCCTCTAGCCCTAATATTATAATAGATCTGTCGGTCTTCTCTATAAGGTTACGCTTTAAGTAGTCCTTAAAAAGAAAGTGAATAAATTTTATAGTACGTTGGTCGCCTGACCTAAGGAGCTAGTTTAGGAAGTTTAGATTAAGTATAAAGAACTTCCTTTAAAATAAGCTAAGGAGCAAAATATCTAAGTTAGGAAGATATTGGCCTATTAGATATTGCTTAAGCTCTTACCTTTTTAGTCTAGTAAGGTTTTTATAGTAAACCCCTTTACTACATTCCTAGTATATTTAATTACTACTAAAATGGATAGTTTGTCGTGACAAAACCCTTTCTTATATTACCTATGCTCGCATATTAAGCCGAGCCTTCTCCATATTGTTATCGAAATTATCTATACTAGTGTAGATATAGAATTGCCTGCCTAAGGCATCTTAAATAAGGATATACTTAGTGCTTACATTCCGCTTAAGGAATCCCGCTTTTAAATTAACAGCTAAAGTTATAGCAATTGTGCAGTAAGCCAAAGAGAAGACCTTCTCTATACGCCCAGATTCGCGTTTCTAATCTTCTTTATTGCCTTAGATTATATATAGTAAGTTAATCTAGAGGTATAGTACGTAAAGTTCTCGAGTTACTTTAACAGCGTTCTAGAAAGTCTTTAGTAGGTTAGAGATACTAAATCCTCCTAGCCGTTAGTTAATGTTATCCTTAGTTATATAAAATTGGTTCTTATCTTTAATTGGAAGTTCGCCCTAGTAATAGGATAAAGCAATATATTTTCCTCCGTCTATTTATATAGTATAATTAAGATATAAGATATTAGGATTATAATCTGGATCATCTAGATTACCGACATAGAGGAGTCTTATTAGCCATTCTGTGTTAAATTTAATATAATGCTTATTGTAATTGTGGGACTTATTACACTAATAAAGCTATGCGCGAAGTAGTATAAATTGTGTAGGACTTTTAGCTTTGGGTAAGACTGGGAAGCTAATCTAAATGTCGTTATTAGGATTAACCAAATATTCTATATGTAAAGATATATAGTAAGTAATGGCCCTGCCTAGCGTATATAAGGAGTTAAAGACACTAACCTAAATTAGAACACAACCGGAGAATGCGTAATCCCCCCTCTTCTATTTTCAATACTGACTATTCTCTAACTATTTAAATATATAGTTTATTATTATTGTAGTAGCGTTTAAGTATATAGAGGAGTAGAGCGCAGAGCTGATAATTTTTTTCAGCAGTACGGACTTTAGAAAGATTAACGTTGTAGCTAGTAGTTATAATAGCACTATAGTAGGTATAATACTGGACTGGGGTAACCTGGCTTAGTAGCGTACTGGATAGCGAGCTTTTGACGAAATCCTAAGCAAATGTATTGTCAAAGGTATAGAGCTAGTCATTGGGCTATATTTGTATTAATACTAGCTTAAGTAGTTATATATAAGGGGTATTTATAGGTCTACTTATAAACTATACTAATAAATAGGACAAGGTTAGTAGTAGCTGTATATCTTAGTATTCGCAGGTCTACTTATAAACTACACTAATAAATAGGATAAGGTTAGTAGTAGCCGTGCATTTTAGTATTCGTAGGTCTACTTATAGACTACACTAATAAATAGAGTAAGGTTAGTAGCAGCTGTATATCTTAGTATTCGTAGGTCTACTTATAAGCTACACTAATAAATAGGGTAAGGTTAGTAGCAGCTGTATATCTCGGTATTTATAGGTTTACTTATAAGCTACACCAATAAATAGGATAAGGTTAGCAACAGCCGTGTATCTTAGTATACGTAGGTCTACTTATATGCTACACTAATAAATAGGACAAGGTTAGTAGCAGCTATATATTTTAGTATTTGTAGGTCTACTTATATGCTATACTAATAAATAGGACAAGGTTAGCAGCAGCCGTGTATCTTAGTATTCGCAGGTCTACTTATATCCTATACTAACAAATAGGATAAGGTTAGCAGCAGCTGTATATCTTAGTATTTATAGGTCTATTTATATACTATACCAATAAATAGGACAAGGTTATTAGTAGCCGTATATCTTAGTATTTATAGGTCTACTTATAAGCTATACTAATAAATAGGACAAGATTAGCAGCAGCCGTATATCTCGGTATTTACAGGTCTACTTACTTCCTATAACTAAGTATGTTAGTAGAATATCTACAATATACTCTAGGAATATTTACCCTCTATACCTACACTGTTAGCTAAAATATTATTATATAGTTGCTATTAAACCCTACTATAAACGACCTATCCTTCTATATATCTTAACCTATTGGAATAAGTTTAACTATAGATACGGCATCTCCCTGGTTAATAGAGGATAATATAGCGGTCATGGCCTACTGTCGCAACAGGACACTAGCGTAGTTGGATGAATCTCCTTACGCAGCGACTACTACTGTAGAAGGTAGCTCTATGCTTATATATATATCTTCCTTTATATTAGGGAGCCTAGTTATAGTTAAAGAGGGACTATATAAAACTCTATGCACCAAAGGCTAAAACGCTAGTAATGTTAGCGAATACTATCTAAGGTTAGGGAGATGGAACGAGAGATATATAGCGAGAAACGTTAATACTATGTAACTTATTAAGGAGGGATCGTTAGCTTAGCGCTAAAATAGCTGTATAGCTAGACCTAACCTTTCGTTTTCCGTCGAACTGGGCTATTTAAGCTTATCTTATTAGCAGCGACAATACTCTCTTAGGTTTTAAATAATGCGGTAAGAAAAAAATTAAGGGTTCAGCTTAGCGTGGGCATAGAAAAACTCGCCGTGGTTAGAAAGTTTAACATAGTTAGAACTTTAAGTTTAACTTTCTGACTATACTTAGCTTTTAACTATGTTGAGTTTTATGCATATGCAAGCGCATATATAAATTTTTTTTATTAGAATTTGTTAGTAGGGGGGTACTTAGGCGGTCCCTCTAAGCTTGGCAACGTGCATATAATATGTCACGTAATACCGTATAGGCTATTTTGTAGATATCTTTAGGGGCGATTAAGCTCTATAAATTCTTCCTTATAGAGTATCTTATATCTATTCCGCCTTATATTAGTTAGTGGTCTAATAGAATTTAATATAACCCTTAAGTTGTATATATAGGGTATATGCTTTCTACTAGCTGTAGAAGAGACGAAACAGTTAGAGCACGTGTTGTATACCTTATCTATAAAGATATCTGGAATTATAACCTATAGAATAAAGCCTTAAGGTATCTATAAGAGTTTAAAGAAGATAAGGGTATCGTAGTAATTGTTAAGCGCTTTATAAAAAGCCTAGCTGCTAATAATGCAACACCTAAATGTGGATATAGTAGGGTTAAGGGTTTGGCTAAGGATATTAAGGAAAAAATGGTGTAGGAAATTAATAGCAAATAATATAATAGACGATTGCAATAAGTATTATATTAAATCTAACACAGAATAGCCAATAAGACTCCTCTATATTGGTAATCCGGATGATCTAGATTATAATCCTAATATCTTACGTCTTAATTATGCTATGTAAATAGACGGAGGAAAATATATTACTTTATCCTATTGCTAGGGCGAACTTCTAATTAAAGATAAGAACTAATTTTATATAACTAAGGATAACATTAACTAACGGCTGGGAGGATTTAGTATCTCTAACTTACTAAAGACTTTTTAGGACGCTGTTAAAGTAACTTAAGAACTTTGCGTACTATACCTCTAGATTAACTTACTCTGCGTAATCTAAAGTAATAAAGAAGATTAGAAACGCGAATCTGGGTATATAGAGAAGGCCTTCTCTTTGGCTTACTGTATAATTGCTATAACTCTAGCTATTAATTTAAAAGCGGGATTCCCTAAGTGGAATGTAAGCACTAAGTATATCCTTATTTAAGATGCCCTAGGTAGGCGATTCTATATCTGCACTGGTATAGATAATTTTAATAATAATATAGAGAAGGCTTGGCTTAATATGCGAGTATGGGTAATATTAGTGATTTATTTGGACCGGCGCGGTGTAGATCTAAGGTTAGATCCAATCTACTTCCTTAATATTTAATTTAGCGCCAGGATTGCCGTGGCGCTCTATTATAAATATATACTATTTATAGTAAGTCTTAGTATATATTTAGTGGTAATATAGAGCGATAGAGGAAGTTTAAACTTATTAAAATCGTTATTAAATTAACTCCTAACTCTCCTTAGTGCCTTCCTCTAGAGCCTTATTCTTATCAATAACTTCTACCTCTATAGGATCTTCCTAAAAGCCCTTAATAGCAGTAAACTCTTACTTAAAGCCCTTACCCTAAGTCTCCTTAACTAGTAGTGGTGGTTGTAGTAGCTTCTTAATAGCTGCCCAAGTAGCTACAGCCTCTGCTAGTGATATAATTGGAGCTTAAGGCTTTTTCTCTATTCTACTAACTTTTTAATTGTTGAATGTTCCTTTCTACGGAGGCCCGTACGAGTGCTGAAGACACTTATTTGCCTTAACTATATCTATTCGCAATCGTGAGCGACAATCCTCTAGTAGAATCTTATAGCTGCTAAATAGCCGCTCGCACTTATCTAATATAGGAGGTACTGTAAGAATATTAAGGGTAAAGTGAGTAAGATTAGGCTAGCTCTTGGAGCGATTAATCCAGTATTATATAACGTTAAAGTATTCACTCTCGCTAATAGCCTTGTAATTAGTTTCCAAATATTCTTATAAAAGATCCTTTAGCAGTAGTTAAAAGGGCTTAAATTAAGAGACTTTTAGGCGTTTATAAGCTCGGGCAGAGGTATAGATCTTCTTGCTTTATAACTCTAGAGAAGCTCTCTTAGATAGATTTAAGGATATAAAAACGTAGTTGCCTTTGTATTCTAGCTAAAGCTCTTTTACTAGAGCCTTAACTATAGTAAGCTATTTATCTTTCTGAGCTTTATCCTCCTATTACTGCTTAAACTATAACATTTTAAGCGTTGGATTAAGGACGATTGCTATATAGTAAGCTGTAGATTTGTCAGCTTTCTTATAGTACTTCTTACACTTTAACTAAGCTGCCTCTAAGCAACTAGCTAAGTACTTATAACTCTATAACTCTATATAATTAACCTTTTATATCTCCGCAGAGAGCTTAAGAAACTTCTGCTTAGTAAAATCAAGCTAGTTTAAGAGCCAATCGAGTGTTTAGAAGTGGTTAGTAAGCCTAGTAGAGTTGCCTTTTACCATAAGTATAGCCTTATAGAAAGTCTCTAAATGATTGTATAGATGCTTAAGCTTCTTCTAGTAATGACTTTGGAGTATATCGTCCTTTAAGAGAGGCTTTAAGCTGGAGGAGGGAGTATAGTTATAGCAGAACTGTTAAACACGTCCTTTGCAATTTAGAAAGCAAGTAATAGCCATAAAGAGAGAGTTCTATTGTGTTTAATTATTTTAAACAAGCTTATAGAAAGTTAGTATATTTAAGAGTTAAATTAAATATTGCGACTAGTAGAGATTCCCTGCGCGATTTTCTACCGGCAAATAGAAAATCTAAGACCGAGCCAATTAAACCCTTAACTTATAATATTAGAGGGAAAATTAAAGCTTAGATCTTAACACTAAATACCTAGATAAGATCTTATTACTTACTTCTAAGCTATTAAATTTAGCTAATAAACCTCCTAATTAAATCCTCCTAAAGACGCTGTGACGCTAGGGTGTTTGCCTAATAAAATGGACGATATTATAAAGTAATCCAACTACTCCGCGCTTTCGCTAAAGCTTCTCTACCTTGTTAAAATTAAGGTCGCGATAGGTAGTAGCTAGTGCCTTATAAATCTTTTCCGAATCCTTTCCTATAATAAAGGCTTAGGTGTAGAGGTTGGTAATATAGCTAAAGCACCGTAGTTGACGGGCCTTCCGTTTCTTTACTAATATATTTAAATAGAGAGCTTAAAGGATTGCGTCGATATATATATCGTTTAACTCTGCATTGTCGGCCATAAAATACCTAATATTTCCACTAATATTGTACTTCGTAAACAAAGCAATTAGTACGGCTGCTTAGTTCTTACTACTGTGCTTACTAAGCACCTCTTAAAGGCCTAAAACAGCTTGCCGACGCCTTCCTCTCCTGTTGATAAAATAAGCAACTACACTAAGAACTGTATGCGCATTTGGTGACGTCTATAAGTTAAAGGATATTAATATTGCACTTTAAGCTTCCTTAAGCTCTCCCCTTAATTACGCCTTCCGATTTTTATACTCTTTTATTACCTAACCACGAATTGTATTTGCTGCCTTTAGAAGCAACTTCTTAAGGCCTAGGTATAGGAAGTTAAGGAGCCGACGGAAATACTTGTTTTTGAATTGGAAGAAGGCAATATAGTAGCAAACGATCCACCGAATTAGAAGCTGTTTAAAGCTCTCAAAGTTGCGATTAAGTTCAAGCGATCGCTGTCCTGGATACTCCTTAATCGTCGGCTGATTTGACTTAAGAGGAGGCCTCTCTTTAAGCTCGCCAGTAGATCTATCTATATTATAGTCGTCTTGTAAATAATCTAAAGCTATACACCTTCCTTTTAACACATATATTAGCTCTTGCCTTTAGCTCTACTTCTTATAAAGCCAGCAGTAGAAGAAGGTTGTAGATTTAATAGATCCTTTCAAAATAATATCCTCACCCCACTTCTATATTGGTGAGGTTCTTTGCTTAGTAGCCTTCAGCTTCTTTATTAAAGCTTTACATCGAATATATTGCTTACCATAGAGCTTAAACTCGTCAAAATCGTTTAAATCGTCGGCCTTTAGATTAATGGATTTTGGGGTAAGGATAACGTCGTCGGTAGGCGCGCCTAATTGCGAAGGAAATACCTGCTGCATTACGATTAAAGACGTCAAAAAGTTGATATAGATGAAGGTAAGCAGCAACAGTAGTAGGAGCATACTTGGAGCCCCTAAATTCTATGGCAACTACTTGTATTCTAGGTGGTTAAGTTATTATAGAAGCATCCGATTGGCTTCCTCGTACGCTTTAATAACTTACCGCTCCTTCCTCCTCAGCCTCCTCTTTAAATTAAGTATAGATCTGGCGCTCCAAGCGCTCCACGGCCTTAAATCTACGCCACGCTAGCTGCAAAACCACCGGATCCACAGCTAATGCAGAGAGGCGCCAGCCGGCCGCTTTAAATAGGCGCTGGTCTAAATAGATCACTGGGTAATACAAGAAAGGGTTTTATTATGACAAACAATCTATTTTAGTAGCAATTAGATATACTGGGAATGTGGTAAAGGGGTTTACTGCGAAAACCTTACTAGACTAAAAAGGTAAGAGCTTAAGCAATATCTAATAGGCCAACATCTTCCTAACTTAGATATTTTGCTCCTTAGCTTATTTTAAAGGAAGTTCTTTATACTTAATCCAAACTTCCTAAACCGGCTCCTTAAGTCAGGCGACCAATATACTATAGAATTTATTTACTTTCTTTTTAAGGACTACTTAAAGCGCGACCTTATAGAGAAGACTAACAGATTTATTATAATATTGGGGCTAGAGGCCCGTATTTCAGGCACTCTATAGTATTAAAGCAGATACGGTATCTTTAAGAAGTACCTTTATAGGAATCTCCTATAGTAGATATCTAATAATAAGATAGAGCGGATTGTATATAAAAACCGGAATGTGCTATTGTGGTTATGGATGGCATATAATGGAGGCATTTAGTTTATAGATATCCCTTTTAGTATAGTTAATTGGATTAATAACCTCTAGTTTAATAAGGGGCGTAAACTTATACTAATTACTAACGTAAGGGAGTTTTGGGATTGTATAATGGAACCAGATAGGAAACATTATACTATTTTAAATTTTGATAGAATAAAAAGAGGATAGATATAGTATAATATTAAGGAGGACGAGGATCTTTTTAAGGAACGATGTGTTATTACCGGGAAGAAGTCTAGTAAGGATAAGGATAGGGATAGATTAGATGTTAAGAAGTACTATATATTGGTCGTTAGGCCAACTAGTGTAGATGGCGAGTATAAGAGGGTTAGAGTTAGGTTAATTTAGAGTAACTACGTAGTGAGATAGAGGTTTAATGTGCGAGTTATATAAACGACTTCGCATTAAAAAATCTAGTAGAGTAACCAATGCATATATTGATTTAATTTTAAATTATAAGGCATGGTCTATATATAGGCTTTATCTACTTATAATATTATCTATAGTTTAACGCTTCTTACTATAATAGAGGTGCTTAGTTAGATAGGGCGACTAGGAGATAAACCGATCTATATAAGATACTTTACTATATAGAATATTGTAGCGGGCTATAATAGCACACTATCCTTATGTAAAGCTTACTGCCAAGACTGCTGCCTAAGGTAAGTCTGGGTGGTTTTGCTATACGCTTGGCTATAGGGCTACCTTCTACTAACACTTACTCTGTGACTTTAGCACAGAACGAGTTTATTAGCAGTATAATTAGCGGTATTTATAGCAGGTAATTAAAGCGTAAAATACTTTAAGCTCGCCCCTACTAGTAAGGAGGGTGGCTAAACCGCACTAACTAGACCCTTGTTAAGGGTCTACTTTCTAGGATTAAAGAATAGAGGAAATAGGGGAACTATAGTTGGTGTTAGAATAAACGGTCTTAAGTGTGGCGTTATAGCGGTGATGCACTACCTCCGCTGCTCGGCGTTTAGCTTAGCGCGGTTACTAAGTTAACTAAACTATACCGAAACCCCTAAACCCCTCAAGATAACCACCGTTTAACTTTAGGATATAGCCTATCTTATACTATAATATACGGCTATGTTTACACCGCAGCCTCCTCTAAAAGAATCTCAGCATACTATACCGCCTTTAAGCCTCGTAGGCGCGCCTTTAACGCCTTTACTAACTGACGAGAAAGCCTTTACCTAAGCTCCCTAAGTTATCGCGCTTCTTAGAGATATCTAAGCGGGAAGACACAGCAATTAAAACCCGTGGATATCCTTTTAGCTTATATAAGGGGAATATAATAAGATAAAGCGTCGGCTTAGGCAAGACGAGTCGCTATTTGAGTTTGTTAAGGATAAGATATAATACGTAGCCTCCGGTAGGGAAGAGGTACTAGCTGATAATGCCAGTCGGATAGATATGACTATAGCGGCAGAAGAAATTAACTTGTTGTTCGCATGCCTACTTAGCAGTACTAAAGTAAAGCGCTTTTAAGCTTCTGTATAAATAAAGGCTTTATAGCAATAGGTAAAAGAGCCGGATAAAAGGCGGTATCCGGAGCGTATATATTTATTATCTCGCTGCTAAATTAGCAGTTTATACCATGCGAGCTCGCTTAGAGGCATATTCTAGGCACTATCCTCTTAGCGGAGGCATCTATAGCGAAAATATCCTCTTGGGATGCCCCCACTAAGCCTATAGTAGAATGGCCTGCTTAGCGCTCCTACTTCATTTTATTTACAGAATACTGCTACTTTCGCTGCGTTTTAGACATTAACTTATAGGTAGCATTACTAGATATTAATGTCTAAGATATAAAAGGATCTATATTTACCGGTTGGCGATACCTATAAGGCTACTACTTAATATCTTAGAGCCTTACTATAGGCACCTTAAAATAGAATAGTCTGAATATCTAAGTGCATTTTCTTACTGCATACAGCTGTTTTCACGTATCTTTGCTGCCAATATATCTACACTAATATACATAAATCCAGCCTTATTTAAGTAGAGGTAAGTATTAATAGTTTATATACCTACCAAAGTCCACTTTCCTTAGCTCTGTTCCATGCCAATAGCTTAAAGAAATATCACTCTGTAAAAGGCTATAAAACTACAAATTCCTACAAAAGAAGAGCCAGCATTTTGCCTTAAATTTATAAAATCATTCCTTACTATCCACAGAAAGCAGCTAACTCATCTCTAAAGGTATACTATATGTATTTAGGAAACACTCTCGTATAGTTACAGTCACTTTTACTCTAATAAGTGCACGCGCAAGTGTAATATGGCTAGATAAAACGGCGTATAGTGTGCGGAAAATAATTTAAATAATGTCTGGAATACGAGGACATTGCAGGGTATATATGGCTGTGATTTAGAGTATAGGACGCCGGAATTAATAGAATAAGCCTTTTAAAGTTAGGAGTGCCCGACGTAATACTCTTTATTTATAGTTATAAATATAGCTAAGTTAAATAAAACCTTACTCTCTTTCCAAATTTCTCCAGCCTTAGACAGAAAAACTCGAGAATATTATTTCTTAACACTATCTTTTAAATTATTATATGTCTACGATCGACGCTTTATTATATTATTCTAGCTAATATCTCCTGCCTCTAATGGACATTTCCCCTTTTTAGGCTTTAAACGGTTCTTTCTTAACTTAATATTATTAGCCAAATATCCACCAGAGAAGCCTTTAATTAAGAGTACTTATAGCGGCTTTAAATTCTTGCCAGATATCCCGGGAGGTACTAGCGTTTACTATTTATATATAAATAGGGTGATCTCTAGGTCTATATCCGCGCCAGTCTTTAATATATCTAAAAGGAACCTCTAGCTTTAGTTAGTATTTATAGATTGCTTTTAGTTAGTCGTTAATACGCCCTAAGAGTTTCGTATCTTTAAGAGTGTGTACTATAAGTGTGCCACTTTGGAGGCGCAATCGTAGAAGTTAGAGATGTATGTCCTCGCTAGGCTCGAAGCAATTAAGTAGTATTATAATATTTGCAAGACTATACATTGTAGCAAAATAGCGAGGCTTATTCCCTTTCTTATTAAGTGTAGTAGTTAGACTAGAAATAAGGCCGTTAAGCACTGTGTTAAGATTAGGGCCGATATAAATAAGAGTAGCTAGAGCGAGCGTAAAGATAAGACGAGAATACCTATTGAGAAGACATTCTAGATTTATTCGGACTTAAGATACTATAAAAGCAATTAGGCAGAGCGGAGAGTTATTAGTAGAATTTCCTATTGCTTAAATAATCAGTATTGCTGCTTAACTTGGGGCCGAGCGCTAGAGAGGAGGCAATAATATTAAGGAGGTTCGGGGGATTAAGTAGACCCTAAAAATTAAGTAACTAATTTTAGGCGTTAAACAAAAGACTTTTTTTGAATTAGTCGGATACTCCCTCAGTCACTACTTGTTGTAAGGAGTAAGGTGTATGTTTTGGGCCCATGCGCGGCGTACAGTCGCTTTAGAAAAGGATGGGTTTATATTAGAAACTATAATCTAGTACAGAAATTTACTAAATCCTTACCTATTTAAACCACTTTTCTATACCCGCGTATAATACTACCTATCCTCTATACCAACACATCGCCGTCGCCTATTTTTTAAAGCTATAGGTAAGCCCGCCTGGTCGACCAAATAGAAGTTAATTGTATATAATATATTATACTTTAATACAAATGGACGGTTTAAAAGAATGGATTTTTATATATTATAGAGGTATTATAAAGGTATTATAAAAGGGATATTATAAAACACGTGTATTATTTATTATAGGAATAATAGGCACAGTTCCTTATATACTAACGCCTATAGACAACTCCAGTTTCCTATAACTGCATAGCGCTAGTATACGACTCGGCCACTTAATCCTATACCACTATTATTATTAACACTTAACATCGCCAACACTCTTATCTTCACTTTATTTGAGCTAGTAAAATATCGCACTAACTAGATTTTACGCTCTATACATCCTTTTTCCTCCTAGCTACTTACAGGTTGTATTTCCATTTGTAATACTTAATCCTTAAAAAGCAAGATAGTTATATAGCTAGACCTTTAGATACCTAACGAGTTAAAGACATACAAAGTCCTCCACTTTCTATCCTTTCTAATGTCAACACTTTCGGGCTATATATTTATCTTCTCTCCTAAGTTTCTTTTTTAAAGCCATTTCTAGTGCATTAAGTAAAAAGTATAAGGCGGTAGACTAATCCTAATACAAGAAGTGGTATAAAGCTGACGAGTTAAAGAGCATTAGAAAGGCTATTATTGGTTATTTAGTGCTCTATCTGGGTATTAAAGGTAAGTTGCTTTATATAGTAATATAGGAGACTAAGCATCCGAGTAGAACATCTACAGAAAACCGACCTTTAAAATTATATGCAAGGCTACCACCGGCTTTACTCTCGGCTATTATAAAGATAAAGATAGCTAACTACAGCCTATAGATCTATATGGATATTAAAAGAACGTAGTACTAATAGGGAGAATTATGTATAAGGGCATGGTGGGCTAGTAACCGGTAAATACTTATTAAGTCATTAAGGTGTGCTTATAGTTACTTAGGTGGAGGGCGTTAAGCTAAGGTTTAGAGCCTAAGCTCCTCTAAAAGTCGCTCCTAGCGTTATAATAATAGTAGAGGTCGTATAAGGCTATCAACAAGCCAGTTAGTATTTTAGGTTGCTCTTCCGCAAGAAATATAGCGTGTAATTAAAACTATTAATTATAACTAAATACAGGAGAAACTATTAGTATTAACCTATATACTCATTATATTATAACAAAATCTCCTTTTTAAACTATAACCTATACTTATTCTAACCCCACAGCGTAATATTATAAAGGTTATTAAATAACCTCTTTATATTATCTATAGAATAAGTATCTCCTAGCCTTAGTGGTCCCAAAAAGAACATATTAAATTCGTCTAGTTTCTTTAAAATTTCCTTAGCCGTCATAACATGGAGAAGCCAAGCATCGATTTAAATTTCCACTTATAAAGACTGGCATAGAAAGAGGCTAACCTTCAAGCTGCCGCTTTTAGAATTCCGCTGCTATCTAGGCTGCTAATTATATCGCCGGATCTTTATTTATATAGTTGTGTTTAACTTCTATATTAAGGAACATAGGGTAGTAGTTCATGAAGGAGGCGGTCTGGTTAATAGACTTAGTGACAGTTAGGGCCGCTTACAACGTAAGGAGGGCATATCGGCTGATATTGAGGCCAATAGTATAGTTAATTTCCTTATTAAGGTCTTTAAATAAATCAGGTTCGGAGGAGTAAGGGCAAAGCTTAGGCAGAGATATTTTAATAAATGCGCTGTAGTAAAACCAATATTAGTAAAGCTTGCACCGCATAGATAAATCTATACCACGTTATGGAGTTGGGATAAGTAAACATATATGTTAAACACTGTAATATTCTCGTTCCCTAATTTATTCTTCTTTTGAAAGTGGTGGAGGCGCCGGAGTAGGTGTAGGATTGGGCCCACGACGACCGAGATCCAGTGCGACTCTATAGTATTAGTAGATCGCTATTTCTTAGCTATATCAAATGCATCTATTAATATGTTGTTAATCAACTCGGTATCTACCGCGGTAAGAGGGATTAGGAAGCTTATAAAGGGAGATACGCTATAGCGGGCCTAATACTCTTTGTTAGTAATTAACATTTACCTTACTAATGCGACAATTAGTAGCAATATACCTCGCAACGCTCCTAGAGTGCCTGTACAGATCCAAAGAGCATAATTTCAAGATTCTCGGCCTGCCTTATCCCTCTTCTATACTGATAAATATGCCTAGTAAAGAGTCTAGCGCTGGTCTAGCTCTAGGTTAGTTTCTATTAATTCTATTTTAGAACCCGCTATAGATCCCGTTCTAATGCCCGGTTTTAGATCTTACTCCTCTTCTAAGACCCCTATCTTTGTCCGACCTTAAATTTGCCTCGCTATTCCCTTAGTGCCTGCTGTCTTAACCTTTATATCTATATGCTATCTATAGCCTTTCCTTTATAGCGACTATCCTTTTAGGCACCTTGTTACTTACAAAATCCTCTCTTACGCCTTAGATACGAGCATAATACCGTCTAATGATAGGTAGCGTAATAGTTGCATGTATAAGCTGTAAGGGTCGTATTAACTGGGAACTGCCTAACCGTTAACTACTATTAGTTGAGAGAACAAGTATAAAGAGGGGAAATTGATATTATCTTAATAAAGTCAGAAGATAATGTAGCAGAAGGGCTTATAAACTAACTACCTAGGTAGAAATATAAAGCATTTGCATATAAACTAGGGTTAGTTATACTTCTAAGTATAAATACCGGAACCAAATTATAACCTTCCTATTATGGCAATTAGTGCAATTTTAAGGAGAAATGTACCTTTAAGAAGCTAAGGGGTGGTGTTAAGGTCACGCGCAAAGCTATATAAGAGTCTCTGACGTTACTATAACGAGAGGACTATATAAACCCTAAGGCCCTTAACACTTTATACGCAGTATAGGAATCTTTTTAGCCCCTTACAATGTCCGCTAAGAGTCTAAATTCAGTTTTGGTCCAGATGATAAAATTAGGCGAGTTTAGTAATCTTAAGTTTGTTTATAATAGATAGGAGTTTAAGGTCTATAAAGCCGTTGTTTGTGTATAGTCTCCCGTAATTAAAGCAGCAATTTAAGGGGGGTTTAAGGTGTGTTTCTGGCTAGTAACCCTAGGACACTGTAGGGCTTGCTTAACTCGGTAACGTAGGAATTAGACACTAATGTTATTACAATAAATAACTTTTAGCCGAATACTATAAGGCGGCTAATCTAATTTATATATACTGGCGATTATAATGATTATAAGGATAAATATAAACCTCCCGGCCAAAATGCTTATATAGGTAATAGCGACGAGATTAATAAAGGTAGGACAATCGACTCTATTAGCTAGATAGTTTCGGATATACTAATATCAGAAATAGTTGGCTTGCTAGGAAATTAGCTTTAATTTAGTGACAGTAAAGAGAATAGTATAAACCCTACTCCGAAAGCTCTAGCTACGCCTTTACTGCCAGAATCAACCGCTACTATTTCCCTGTTTGAATATATTAATGTTAACTCTATCGGCGATTATTACGGTATTGATAAACTCGTTTCGCTAGCGAATATAAAGATTAAGTATCTTCTTCGGAGTAATAGTGGGGATTAATCTTGGGTTGCGAGCCTACCTAGCGCAATTAATATAGCTGTTTAGTTAATGGGAGATAATAAGCTACTAGGAATCTTAGCTTCGGCGACTATAGCAAATATCTTAAGTCTTCTAGGTTTAGATCAATTTACGAGTCTAGGCATCCTAATAGACTTTTCGATTAAAGTTCTGCATAGCTGTGCCTAAGAGATTTAAGCCCTAGCTGGGCAATGCGAGGAAAGTAAGCTTTAGCTACGTAAGGCGGAAGAGCAAATATAGTAAAGCAAGCTAGAGATATTAACATTAGGAGAGTGCTTAGAAGTCTTGAAAAAGACAAGCTAGTACAGGAACTTAAACTATAGCGCCGAATTTCTATGTTTTATAGACCTAAGTAAGTGTCTTCTTTGTTGCGCTAAGTGCCGCTATAAGCACTACGGTTAATAGAGCGTAGAGTGCGATATATTAAGTAATTGCTAAATTAACTGGGAATTTATAATACCTATAGTGTCCTATATATGAGATAACTAAAGATACTTAGAGGTAGAAGTTTAACCTAGTAAACTCTATAAACACAATAATGTAAAGTCCTAAAAGCTCCTCCGCCAGTTTCTACTACCTAATAAAAATTGGCTTTGCCTATACAAGCCTATACTACCTAAAACCACCTAAAACTAGTAATATACTAATTAACGAAGTTGCCTTAATAAACTCCGCCCGCATAATCTAAAAAATTCTAAATATCTATTTACTTTACTATTACTTAAGGACCTTTAAATTTGCTAAATCCAGCTTCGTTCCTTAAGGCCCTTTAAAAGGACGCAGTATACAAAGGGCTAGAAGGGGGAAGCGTTGAAGGTTTAGTAATAGCTATAACTATTACAACTTAATGGTAATAAATAAGAAGTAGAAAGGATTTGCAGCGCTAATAGGAGATTAAGGGCGTGGTCTTAAAGGCCTATATCTACTAGAAAATTATTATAATAGATTTAATATGCTTAACTCTTGCTTTAGTTATCTATACGATCTAACATTATAGTAGAGCCTGAAATGTTAGGCTCCTAAGAGAGCGATTAAGCGGAGTCGCGAAATGCATCTAGCCCGTTTGCAATGGGCTTTACTTTAATTATTGTTAATTACTATACCCGTTATCGCAACAAAGCGCAACAGACAACGCGCTTAGAGGCTAAACGCGTATGATAAACGTCGAATAAGTGGGTAAGATCTATAACAGCCACGAGCTACTAGCTCTGAAGAAATCCGAATATAGTATTTACGGTTTTAAGGATCGAAAGGAAGCGAATGCTAGAAGTATAAAGACTGGCAAACCATTTACCCTAGCCTTAACGCCAAGCCGGGTTTTCTGCGTCGGTAAAATAGTCTATAAGCGGCCTAGCGGTAGGGTATGCGGCTAGGATAACACTAATGCTGACCTTAACGTAGATCTCAACTTTAAAATAATGGTCAGTTAATAATATATCTTATAGATACCTGCTGCAGTAGCAAGCTGCCACTTATAAGAGGTGTAGAGCTTTTCTATAATAAATAATATTTGCGGTTATAGTGGTTGTTATTACTAGTAGGCCGTGGTGCCTAGAGGCCGCCCTTAAAATCTTAGTGCGCGCGACACGCATAAGCACATGCTTACTCTAGTATTATTTTTTAAAAAGTTTAACGCCTCCCGCATAAGGGTGTGGCCAGAGCGGGTCGGCTATTTTCCCTACTAGCGGTGGCTATATTAAGTAGTAAATCACTTAGATTACCGTTAGATATTATTCGTAAGCGTGCCCTCGCAGCTTAACCGTATAGAGTTCCTTCTCTAATTGCCACTTATTTAGGGCTTTAGGTGACGATATTATATATAGATGCTAAGGCCTAAGGACTTATTTCCGTAACTGGAAGCATTTCTCTATTAATAAAATAGCCTTATCCTTATAACCTTGGCCTTTTAACGTAAATGCGAGACTGTTTATACTGGCTAGTATAGAAGGATGCTCCCACCCTCACACTTATCTCCACTACTTATACCTCTAGCTCTTTAGCCTCCTTCCACCGCCCTTAATTTTTATACGTTAACGCCAAGTTAGCCTTACTAGTTAGCGTAGAAGGATATTTCTACCCTAACGTATTCCGTCTCGTCCCTATTACCTATAATAGCAGGCCTTTAACCTCTTTTAATTATCCCTAATTTCGGTATATTATAGGGTATACTAGAAGGTTCTAAGCTAGCCAAAACTCCTTTAAGAGCTTAAAATTCCCTACAAAACACTACGCATATAGGTTAGACTATCTATACTTATAAGCTTGCGTAACTACTAATTGTTAATATAGATATACTAAAATAGGCACTAAACTCCTTCTCTATATCTAGTTCTAAAATATACCCAATAGTTACCGACCCTTACCCTAAAGAGAGTTTTCGTAAATTGCTTAAAGATATTTATAGTAATTAGTGTTTCCGGCAGTATATCTGGGAACTCCTTAAATAAAAGTATCAGTATTGCTTTTCCGCTACTATAATTCTTTACCGCTGCTTTAACTACCTCTTCTATAATTTAGACCTTATCTCTTCGTCGATTAAGTAGAATTATTATTATATCTTTTCCGTTTTCCCAATTCCCTACTACTGCTTTAACCACCTCTTCTGTAATTTAGACCTTATCTCTTCGTTAATTAAGTAGAAGTATTATTACGTCTTTTCCGTTTTCCTAATTCCCTACTACTACTTTAACTACCTTTTCTATAATCTTAACCCTAGCTCCTCCCTGCTCTAGAAGAACCGCCATTACCTCTTTTCTGCTCTATGCCGCAGCTATAAGCACCTTTTCTATAATATTAACTTCCTCTCCTCGCTATTTAAGAAGAACTACTATTACGTTTTTTCCGCTCTATACTACCGCCTTAACCACCTTTTCTGTAATTATAACCTTAGCTCCTCCCTGCTCTAGAAGAACCGCTATTACCTCTTTTCCGCTCCATACCGCGGCTATAAGCACTTTTTCTGTAATATTAACTTCCTCTCCTCGCTATTTAAGAAGAACCGCTATTATGTCTTTTCCGCTCCGTACTACCGCCTTAACCACCTCTTCTATAATTATAACTTTAGCTCCTCCCTGCTCTAGAAGAGCCGCCATTACCTCTTTTCCGCTCTATGCCGCGGCTATAAGTAACCCCTCTGCCCTCTGCTCTAGAAGAACCCCTATTACCTCTTTTCCGCTCCGTGCCGCGGCTATAAGCACTTCCTCCGCTCTCTGCTTTAGAAGAAGTACTATTACCTCTTTTCCGCTCCATACTGCCACCTTAACCACCTCTTCTGTAATCTTAACTTTAGCTCCTCCTTGCTTAAGAAGAATAGCCATTACCTCTTTTCCGCTCCGTGCCGCGGCTATAAGCACCTCCTCTACTCTCTGCTCCAGAAGAAGTGCCATTACCTCTTTTCCGCTCCGTACTGCCGCCTTAACCACCTCCTCTATAATCTTAACTTTGGCTCCTCCTTGCTTTAAAAGAACCGCTATTACCTCTTTTCCGCTCTATACCGCGGCTATAAGCACCTCTTCTATAATATTAACTTCTTCTCCTCGCTGTATAAGAAGAAGTCCTATTACTTTATTTCCACTACAACTATTCCCTACTGCGGCTTTAACCACCTCTTCTATAATCTTAACTTTAGCTCCTCCTTACTTTAGAAGAACTGCCATTACCTCTTTTCCGCTCCATGCCGTGGCTATAAGCACCTCTTCTATAATATTAACTTCTTCTCCTTGCTGTTTAAGAAGAAGTCCTATTATTTCATTTCCACTACAACTATTCCCTACTGCGGCTTTAACCACCTCTTCTATAATTGTAACTTTAGCTTCTCCCTGCTCTAGAAGAACTGCTATTACCTCTTCTCTACTCTGTGCCGCGGCTGTAAGTACCTTCTTTACCCTTTGCTCCAAAAGAACTGCTATTACGTCTTTTCCACTCCGTACTGCCGCCTTAACTACCTCTTCTGTAATCTTAACTTTAGCTCCTCCCTACTTAAGAAGAATAGCTATTACTTCTTTTCCGCTCTATGCCGCGGCTATAAGCACCTCCTCTACTCTCTGCTCCAGAAGAAGCGCCGTTACCTCTTTTCCGCTCTATACTGCCGCCTTAACCACCTCCTCTATAATCTTAACTTTGGCTCCTCCCTACTCTAGAAGAACCGCCATTACTTCTTTTCCGCTCCGCGCCGTGGCTATAAGCACCTCCTCTGCTCTCTACTTTAGGAGAAAGACTATTACTTTTTTTCCACTCTCTATATTCCCTGCTGCGGCTTTAACTACCTTTTTTATAATATTAATATCGTCTCCTCTCTGCTCCAGAAAATCGGCTATAGTATTTATATTATATAATATCGCAACTCTGCTTAGATGTATTGTGTTTAAGGAAGTGAAATTATAAAAGAATTCCGCCATTGTATAATAAGGGAAGTTGGTTAGGCCGAATAAGAATAATATAGCGTTATGGACCACTTACTGGATAGTCTTTATATAATCTACACGCAGATTATTAGTGTCCTGCGTATTAGAGGATATGCTAAGTAACGCGTATATTATATCCCGTTAGTCGCTTGCTTTACTTTCCCTAAACTTTAGTAAAAGAGTATAAAGATCTCGCTTCTAGCTCTACTAAAACTCTTTTCTTAACGAACCTAGTATTATATCTAAGATGGCTTAACAATAAGGTTCTAGTTTCACGCCTATTAGTAATAGTATAAGGGTAAAGATACATGCTGAGATAGACTTAGTACCGCTATAGACTATAGCGGCTTTCGCGTTAGCGACTTCTTGCAAAATCCACACTCTCTTAAACTAAGGCCGCCCTAAGAGGCACTCTATACCTTTACGCTGTTAAGTTACTAGGCCTAGATGCTAACTCCTTAAGGTAGGTTGTATTAATAATTAAAGGTCTATCTAGCGCTTATCTATAAGTTTTTAGTCCTTATATATATACTTAATACTCTCTTCCTGTAATTGCTTTAGAGAGTCTATAAGGATGTTTATATTATATGTCGCTAGCCCTAGCCAGAGAATAACCTAATCAGCCTAAGAATATATATTCCCCATTTATTGAACCTAATGCCCTCGTTCTTTCTCATTGCTTTAGTTAATATAAATAGTATTAACCTAAAGCATCTGGTCCGTATTATGCAAACAAAGATACTAAAGCGCTAAGTATAGGTTTTTAGTAATACTAAGAGTTCTCCCATTTATCTTTATGTGTTTAGATATTTCTGTATAGCCCTATATATATAATAAAGCTTTATAGGAAATTGCGCTATTGCTGTGGAGCTAGGCTTAATAAAGCTCGTACTTAATCTCGGACTCTCTACTTTTAAAAAGTCGTAGTAGCCGAAAAGTAGGCCCCTTAAGATCAATTGGTTTGTATTTAAAAATATCCATCTGTCTCCTATAGAAGAAATAGCTTAGGTATAAGCTGTAATGTTCTAATACTAAGTAGGTGGGGTGTTACGCAGATTATTATAACGGTATTAATAATATAGAACCTACTAAAACAAACATTAAAGTCTAACGCGTAAGAGTAAAGCTTTCCCGACGAGAATAGATGGATATTACTTCGAACCCTATACTAAGCGGCTAGGTTTGTAGTTATTTGGATATAGTAGGCCTAAGGGAAGAAAAAGCATTGTTAAAAATTAGCCTTAAAGAGCGTGGCGCAGCAAAGGCGGAATTAGCCCTAATACTCCTATTAGGATAATCTTCAAACTTACAGTGCTTATACAACGCTTACTTTAATACTTGTGTCTCCTAGGCGTAGCCTTAAAGGGGTTATTTAATAAATAGGAAATAGTCTAAACTTGTCGCTCTAGATATAAGAACAATAGCTTTTCTAGGGCCTTGGCTAGCCCTATTTACTAAATAATTTCTTCCTAACTACGCCTAAGAGAGTTATAAGTATATAACCCATTAAATAAAGTCGTTTTAAGGTCCTATTATCATGTTCCCTATTTGCCACTTATTTAGAGCTATAAGTAATGACGCTGTATATGGGTGCTGGGGGCTAAGGATCTGCTTTAGTAGCTAAAGGCATGTTTTTAACAATAAGATAGCCTCGTCGTTACGGCCTTAAAACTTAAACGTAAATGCGAGGTTGTTTATGCTAGTTAGCGTATCTAGATGCTCCGCCCTAAGCACCCTCTTTCTCGTCTCTATTACTTATATAAATAGCTCTTTAGTCTCCTTCTACCGCCCTTAACTCCTAAACGTCGACGCTAGGTTGGCTATGCTAGTTAGCGTGTTTAAATGCTCCTCCCTAAGCACCCTTGAACTCGTCTCTATTACTTATATAAATAGCTCTTTGGCTTCCTTCTACCGCCCTTAATTCTAAAACGTCGACGCTAGGTTAGCTATGCTGGTTAGTGTAAAAGGATACTCCTTTTTAAGCACCCTCTTTTTTGTCTCTATTACTTGCACCTTTAGCTCTTCGGCCTCCTTCCGCCGCCCTTAATTCTAAAATGTTAACGCTAGGTTGGCTATACTGGTTAGTATAGAAGGATGCTCCTCCCTAAGTACCCTTTTAAACGTCTCTATTACTTATATGTTTAGCTCTTTAGCCTCCTTCCACCGCCCTTAATTTCTGTACGTCGACGCTAGGTTGGCTATACTGGTTAGTATAGAAGGATACTCCTTCCTAAGTACCCTCTTTCTTATCTCTATTACTTATACCTCTAGCTCTTTAGCCTCCTTCTACTACCCTTAATTCCAAAACGTCGACGCTAGGTTGGCCATACTAGTTAGTATAGAAGGATGCTCCTCCCTAAGTACCCTCTTTCTCGCCTCTATTATTTATATAAATAGCTCTTCGGCCTCCTTCTACCGCCCTTAATTCCTATACGTCGACGCTAGGTTGGCCATGCTGGTTAGTATAAAAGGATACTCCTCCCTAAGCACCCTCTTTTTTGTCTCTATTACTTATACCTCTAGCTCTTTAGCCTCCTTCTACCGCCCTTAATTTCTATATGTTAACGCTAGGTTGCCTATACCAGTTAGTATATTTAAATGCTTTGCCCTAAGCACCCTCGAACTTATCTCTATTACTTATACCTCTAGCCCTTTAGCTTCTTTCTACCGCCCTTAATTCCTATACGTCGACGCTAGGTTACCTATGCTGGTTAGCGTATCTAGATGCTTCGCCCTAAGTACCCTTAAACTCGTCTCTATTACTTATATAAATAGCTTTTTAGCCTCCTTCTACCGCCCTTAACTCCTAAACGTTAACGCTAGGTTGCCTATGCTACTTAGCGTAAAAGGATACTCCGCCCTAAGTACCCTTTTTTTTGTCTCTATTACTTATATAAATAGCTCTTTAGCTTCCTTCTACCGCCCTTAATTCCTATACGTCGACGCTAGGTTACCTATGCTAGTTAGCGTAAAAGGATACTCCTCCCTAAGTACCCTTGGACTTGTCTCTATTACTTATATAAACAGCTCTTCGGCCTCCTTTTACCGCCCTTAATTCTAAAACGTCGACGCTAGGTTGGCTATGCTGGTTAGCGTAGAAGGATACTCCTCCCTAAGCACCTTCTTTCTCGTCTTTATTACTTATATAAATAGCTCTTCGGCCTCCTTTTACCGCCCTTAATTCCTATACATTAATGCTAGGTTACCTATGCTGGTTAGCGTATTTAGATACTCCGCTCTAAGTACCCTCTTTTTTATCTCTATTACTTACACCTCTAGCTTTTCGGCTTCCTTCTACTGCCCTTAATTCCTGTATGTTGACGCTAGGTTGGCCATGCTGGTTAGCGTAGAAGGATACTCCTTCCTAAGTACCCTTAAACTCGTCTCTATTACTTATATATTTAGCTCTTTAGCCTTTTTTTACCGCCCTTAATTCCTATACGTTAACGCTAGGTTAGCTATGCCGATTAGTATATCTAGATACTCCTTCCTAAGCACCCTTAAACTTATCTCTATTACTTATACCTCTAGCTCTTCGGCCTCCTTCTACCGCCCTTAATTCCCGTATATCGCCGCTAGGTTACCTATACTGGTTAGTATAAAAGGATACTTATCCCTAAGTACCCTCTTAAACATCTTTATTACTTATATATTTAGCTCTTTAGCCTCCTTTTACCGCCCTTAATTCCTATACGTTAACGCTAGGTTAGCTATACTAATTAGCGTATTTAAATACTCCTCCCTAAGTACCCTTAAACTTATCTCTATTACTTACACCTCTAGCTCTTTAGCCTCCTTCTACCGCCCTTAATTCCTGTATATTAACGCTAGGTTGGCTATACTAGTTAGTATATCTAAATACTCCTCCCTAAGCACCCTCTTTCTCATCTCTATTACTTATATATTTAGCTCTTTAGCCTCCTTCTACCGCCCTTAATTTTAAAACATTAACGCTAGGTTGGCTATGCTGGTTAGCGTATTTAGATACTCCTCCCTAAGCACTCTCTTTCTTATCTCCATTACTTATATAAATAGCTCTTTGGCCTCCTTCCACCGCCCTTAATTCTAAAACGTTAACGCTAGGTTAGCTATGCTAGTTAGTATAAAAAGATACTCCTCCCTAAGCACCCTCTTTTTCGTCTTTATTACTTACACTTCTAGCTCTTCGGCCTCCTTCTACTACCCTTAATTCCTATATGTTAACGCTAGGTTGGTTATACTAGTTAGTATATTTAGATACTCCGCCCTAAGCACCCTCTTTTTTATCTCTATTACTTACACCTTTAGCTCTTTAACCTTCTTCTACCGCCCTTAACTCCTAAACATTAATGCTAGGTTGCCTATGCTAGTTAATATAAAAGGATACTCCTCCCTAAGCACCCTCTTAAATATCTCTATCACTTATACCTTTAGCTCTTTAGCCTCCTTTTACTACCCCTTAAGGTTATATGCTAACGCTACTATTGCTATACTGCTTAATATTTCTTCTTACTCTTTACTAAGTAGCTTCTTTCTTACTTTTATTAACCTTATAGATATCTTCTTCGCGTTAGATATACTTCCTTATTCCTATATATACTATGCGGCATTATATAGTATTAGAGCCCACTCCTTAAGTAAGTCTTCGCTTTTAGGCTGCTATGCTAATACTAACTTTATATATAGAAAAAGCGCTTAGTATTTTACCTAATTCTTATACCGCCTTATTGAAAACTCCTTATAAAGATTTATAATATACTACTACCTTTATCCTTCTAGTTACCCCTAACCTTTTAGCTACTTTTAGGTAGCTAGCTGCACTAGTCTATATATCTTAAATATAGTAGCATTAGTGGTAAAGTAGATAAATGAGTAGTTTTTTAAAGTAAGAATATTATCTTTAAACCCGTTGTTGACGCTAGCTTCTAATACGCTATCTTTACTATTACTCTCTTTACTGTTTTTACTATTCGCCCCTAAGCTTCTATACTTATTTCCTATTTCGCTTTAATTCCAATTTAGCGCTTTAGGAATTCCTTACTGGTTAAAAAAGCTTATAAGTAATAGTAGGTTAGCTGCTAATCGCCCTATCTAAAATATATAATTAAATGATATTTACTAGGTTATAATAATAGAGTTTTTAGCCTCTTAGTCTCTGTGAAAATGTCCTCTATTATAGTTTAAGAGACTTATCTTTACCTTATCGCCCTTCTAGAACTTTTTGATATACTACTATACTAAACATCTTAGTGCTCTTGTCTTGATATACGTAGAGGCCTGGATAATAGTAAGTGGTATAAACTTAAGTACTACCGCTAGCTCGGTAATATCTATCTTATTACTCTATTTTCCTAGCTTTATTTTAAAGAGCGCTAGCGCTTACCCTTTGTCCATTAGCTCTATAGCAATTATATTACTCTCTTCTACTAGTTTTAACGCTATATCTATGCTTTATATTGTAATAAGGATTAACCTATTCCCGCTTAGAGGTAAATACTAAAAGAGTAGTTGCGTAAAACCACTACTTAGGCTACCTTCCTGCGCCTCCTAGCCCGTAGTTTAAGGCTTAAAAAGGAAGTTGGTATTGTCAATATTGTCTAGAATAAGCACCCACTTTCCCTTCTTTTTATCGCGTAGCCAGTTGTGAATGAGCTTAAAGATATTCGCCTTTAGATTCCTTTAGCCGGGAATCTTAACTTAGTTTACAACTTCCTGAAAACTTTACTTAAAATAGGTAGTATTACTCCCGTATACCTAAAAAACCTACCTATCTCGCGATTTGTCTCTAACCTAGTAGGTATATTTAATCGCAAGCTGCGACTTCCTGCGCGTAAGTTAGCAGTTAGAACTAAGCTCTAAGCCTTTTTAAATTATACCCTACTCCGCCTAGGCCGATAAGCGCAGCCCTAGACGCTAGTATAGATAGCTTTTTATGGATCTAATTGAGCAGTATTCGCCGATTGACGTAATTAGGGTCGCGATAAAAGGGGATAGTAAAGGAAGGGCTTGGAGGTGTTTCTGGTCGTTTTAGGAGATTGCCGTTAGCATTGGCAAGCTTAGGCCTCTTCTAATTAGTTATTTTACTAGGCGGGAGATAAATCTCAGCGCTAATTAGCCTATAGCTTTGCCCTACTTAAAAGCCGCGGTTACTGTCTTTAAAAGAAATCATTATACTATTTTATGCTATGTTAAACGCGTAGGCAGAGAATCGTTCTAGGTTACAGAGTTAGTCACAGGCCGGCGTCTTATGGTACAGTTGTTTATAAAATATTAGTAAAAATCGCCTGGCTATAATAAAACGCATTACCCCCCTATTAAAACAATATACCCCCTATAGCTCTACGAATATAGCTCTATATTTTATAAATAGAGGCCTATTTTATAGCTCTATTCTAGGGCTATAAAACAAGCCCTTATTTATATAATTTAGGGCTGTTTTAGTAGAGTTATAGGGGGTGCTTATTTCTAGGAATAGAGGTATTAGATTAGTCAGCGTAGAGCCTTAATTTAAGTTTTACAGTCGTTATAAAGCACCCCCTATAGCCCCACTAATATAGCTCTACATTTTATAAATAAAGGCTTATTTTATAGCCTTAGAATAGAGCTATAAAATAAGCCTCTAATATATACAAATTTGATTAATATTAGTGGAGTTATATAGGGTATATTGTTTTAAGGGGGGGGTAATACATTTTGCTGTAACCTAGTGGTTTTTACTAATATTTTATAAACGACT
>Ga0307515_10001693_pt1 | contig 49203 bp, 55 predicted proteins | sample 17_EM_MG_FD_194513 | JGI IMG/M metagenome (GOLD analysis project Ga0307515, IMG submission 194513) | Populus trichocarpa ectomycorrhiza microbial communities from riparian zone in the Pacific Northwest, United States - 17_EM | ecosystem: Host-associated > Plants > Roots > Unclassified | place... | reverse complement strand
GACGCGGGCAGCAGCATCTCCTGCTCAGGTTCGTAGGGGCGGTAGCTGATGGCCATGCCGTTCAGCATTCAAGCTTTATGCCAGTTCCTGCCCCACGTCCGGTCTTCTGCCGCCCACGCTCCTAGGGTCTGCCGCGGCCGGCGGCGCCGCGGCGGCTTCGCCGAGCGTGAAGAAGAAGCTCGCACCCTGGTCCGGCGCCGATTCGGCCCAGATGCGCCCGCCATGGCGCTGCACGATGCGCTGCACGATCGACAACCCGACGCCGCTGCCTTCGTAGTCGTCGGGGCGGTGCAGGCGGTGGAAGGCTTCGAACAGCCGGGCCGCCTGGGCCATGTCGAAGCCCGGGCCGTTGTCGCTGACGTGGTACACGCGTTCGCCGGTGCCGGCCTCGCTGCCGATCCGCACCAGCGCCGGTTCGGTGCGGCGCGTGAATTTGAAGGCGTTCGACAGCAGGTTGATGAACACCTGGCGCAGCAGCGAAGCGTCGGCCACGGCCGGCGGCAGTTCGCCGATGCGCACGTCGACGGCCCGCGCCGGCGCCGCCTGACGCAGTTCGTCGACGACCTCGCCCACGAGCGCCGCCACGTCCACGGTCTGCAGCTTCAAAGCCTGGCGGCCCAGCCGCGACAGGCGCATCAGGTCGTCGATCAACTGCAGCATCTGCTGCGCCGAGCGCTCGATCTGGACCAGCCAGCGCAGCGGGTCTGCCGGCAGTTGCGGGCCGATCCGGCGCACCAGCAGCGCCGCCAGCCCCTGCACGCCGCTCAGCGGCGAGCGCAGGTCGTGCGACGCCGATCGCGTGAAGGCGTCGAGCTCGTGGTTGGCGGCTTCGAGCTCGGCGGCGTGCTCCTGCACCCGCCGCGCCAGCGCCGCGTTCTCGACGCGCAGCCGCCGCATCTCCAGGCCGCGGCCCAGCACCGGCAGGATCGCGCTCAGCTTGAACGGCTTCAGGATGTAGTCCAGCGCGCCGGACTGCATGGCCTCCACGGCGGTGCCTATCGTGCCTTCGCCGGTCATGATGATGCCGATCAGCATCGGGTCGATCTGCAGCGCCGCGCGCAGCACCGCGATGCCGTTCATGCCCGGCATCATCAGGTCGGTCAGCAGCAGGTCGAAGGGCGACTGCTGCAAGGCGGCCAGCGCCGCTTCGCCGTTGCTAAAGCCGACCGTGGCGTAACCATGGTCCTGCAAGGTGTCGCACAAGGCGCGCATCTGCGCCACCTCGTCGTCGACGACGAGCAGCCGCGCCGGCGTGGTTTCGATCATGGTTCCTCCCGGGTCGGATGGCGCGGCGGGCGGGCCTGCGTCGCCTGGCCGAGCGCCGCGCGCAGCTCGCGCAGCTTCGGCGGCTTGCTCAGCACCTGGTCGACATCGCCCGGCACGTCGCCATCGGCGAGCAGCCGCTGGCCCCAGCCGGTGAGCAGGATCACCGGCGTGCCGTCGCCGGCGGCCTTGACCGCAGCGGCCACCTTGCGCCCGTCGACATACGGCATGCCCAGGTCGGTGATGACGGTGTCGAAGGCCTCGGCCGGCCGCTGCGCGGCGCGGAACGCATCGATGCCGGCCTGGCCGCCGTTGGCGACGGTGACGACATGGCCGTCGAGTTCCAGCGTGTCGCGCAGTGATTCGAGCAGCAGCGGGTCGTCGTCGACGATCAGGATGCGCAGCCGCGAGGCCGGCCGCGACGGCGCCGGCACGTCCAGCGCCGCCGGCGCCGTGGCCGGAATCGGGAACACGAGGCGCATGGTGGTGCCGCGGCCGACGGCGCTGTCGATCTCCACCTGCGCGCCGTGCCGCTGCGTGACGCCGAACACCATCGCCAGGCCCAGCCCGGTGCCGCGCTCGCCCTTGGTCGTGAAGAAGGGTTCGAGGCAGCGCCGCCGCGTGTCGTCGTCCATGCCGACGCCGGTGTCGACCACTTCGACGACGGCGTGGCGCAGCGGCTCTTCGTCGGCGGCGCGGCCGTCGGGCCCGGTGCAACGCGTGCGCAGCGTCAGCACGCCGCCATCGGGCATGGCATCGGCGGCGTTGAAGATCAGGTTGATCAGCGCCTCGCGCACTTCGCTCTCGACGCCCAGCATCGCCGGCAGTTCGGGGTCGAGTTCGGTGACGAGGCGGATCACGGCGCCGCGCTGCTGCGGCATGTCGCTCCAGCGGGCGCGCGTCAGGTCCAGCACCTGCTGCACCAGCTGGTTCAGCCGCACCGGCGCCAGCAGCAACTGCGGCTCGCGCTGGCGGTAGAACTCACGCATGCGTGCCACGGTGGCGGCGACATCGTCGATGGCACGGGCGATCGTCACCAGGTAGCCGCGCCCGCGTTCGCTCAGGCTCGGTTCGCGCTCGAGCAGGGCTTCGGTGTACAGCGCCACCGGCGAGATGGCGTTGTTGATGTCGTGCGCGATGCCGCTGGCCATCTGCCCCAGCGCGCGCAGCCGCTCCTGCTGCATCACCGTCTGCTGGGTCTGGCGCAGCTCGTCGTAGGCCTGCTGCAGCGCGGCGTGCAGCTGCGCCTGCTGCGCGGCCAGTGCGACATGCGCGCTGAGCTGGCGCAGGAATTCGCAGTCGCCGCTGCTGAAGGACTCGGCCTGCCGGCGCGCCACCGCCAGCACGCCGAAGACCCGGCTCTCCGACTGCAGCGGCGCCAGCACCAGCGCGCCCAGCCCGGCCTGCGCGAGCCGCTGCGGAAACGGGAACGGCACGGCCGCGACATCCGGCTCGTAGACCAGCTCGCCGCGCACGCAACGCAGCAGCCCGTTCTCGTCGATGTCGATGCGCGAACGCTCGGCCAGCGCCAGTGCCGGTGCCTGGCCATTGGCGCCGACGCCGATGACGGTCAGCACCGGATCCGCCGCGTCGTACTGGCACACGCACGCAAAGTCCACCGGCAGCCGCTCTTCCAGGCTGCGCACGGCTACCTGGTAGATGCTTTGCAGGTCTTGCCGCTCGCCGATGGCACGCGTGATCTGGTCCAGCAGCTGCATCCGCTCCAGCTGCACCTGCAGGCGGCGCTGCGCGAGCTTGCGCTCGGTGATGTCGCGCGCGATCTTCGACGCGCCGATCACCTGCCCCTGGGCGCCGCGGATCGGCGAGATGGCCGCCGAGACATCGATACGCGAACCATCCTTGCGCAGGCGCACGGTCTCGAAGTGCTCGACGTTGTCGCCACGCTCGACGCGCCCGAGGATCTCCGTTTCCTCGCTGCGGCGCTCGGGCGGCAGCAGCATCAGCACGTTCTGGCCGATGGCCTCGGCCGCGGTGTAGCCGAACAGCTTCTGCGCGCCGGGGTTCCAGCTCGTGATGACGCCGGCCAGGCTCTTGCTGATGATCGCGTCGTCGGACGACTCGACGATTGCCGCCAGCCGCGTGCGCATCTCGGCCAGCTGGCGAAAGCGCGACTCGCTTTCGCGTAAAGCGTCCTCGGCGCGCTTTTGCTCGCTGACGTCCTGCAGCGTGCTGAACCAGCGCATGCGGCCGTCGGTGCCGGCCGTGCCCGGGATCGGCTCGATCACCTGGCGCACGTGAATCCAGCTGCCATCGGCGCGGCGCAGGCGGTACGCGACGTCGCTGCGTTGGCCGCTGACGCCGGCCGCGATGCTGGTGCTGCGGAAGATGCTGCGGTCGTCCGGGTGCAGCAGGCCCATCCATTCGCGCGTGCTCTGCGGCATGTCGTCGGGCGCCACGCCGGCCAGCAGCGGCATCGTCTCGGACCAGGTCTCGAAGGAACCGTCGGGGCGCGTGATGACGTGTGCCAGCTTCGTCATCACCTGGGCGCGGTGCAGGCCGGCATCGCGTTCGCGCAGCACGCTTTCCACGCGGGTGCGCTCGGTGACTTCGGCCTGCAGCGCCGCGGTGCGATCGAGCACGCGCTGCTCGAGTTCGTCGCGCGAGCGCTGCAGCCCGGTGGCCTGCTGCTGTACCCGGTCGGCCATGGCGTTGAAGCCGCGAGAGAACTGCCCCAGCTCGTCGCCGCGCGGATCTTGAACGCGCGCCGTCAGGTCGCCGCCGGCAATCGCTGCGGCGACGCGGCCCAGCGCGCGCACGGGCGCCAGGATGCGCGCCGCGAACACCGCGCCGATCAGAACGGCGGCGCCGATGATGGCCGCGGCCACCAGCACCCGGGTGCGCGCGGCCTGCGCCATCTCGGCGGCGATGGCGGCCTCGGGGACCATGTAGAACACAGTCCACGGCACCGTCGCGAAACGGCGCGCGACACCGTAGTTCCAGACCTGGTTGACCGGCGCGAAGCCGCGAAATACGCCCAGGTCCGGCCGGTCTGCACGGGCACGGTCGAACTGCTCGGGGAAGGCACGCACGTCTTCCAGCAAGGCGCGCGTGCGGTCGCCGAAGCGGCGCTCGGCCACCAGCCGGTCCAGCGTGGCCGGGTCGAGCACGCCGGCAGGACGGAAGACGATGTCGTCGCTGTAGGTGTGCGCGATGCGGATGCCGTCGTGGTCGAACAAGACCGCAAAGCTGCCCGGGCCGGCCAGCGCATTCGACGCCTTGACGGTGTCCCACAAGGCCGTCGCGCGCACCCACAGCACGGCCACGCAGACCACCTGCCGGTCGGCGTCGAACATCGGTGCCAGGTAGGCGATGGTCGGCACCGAACCGCTGCGCGGGGACGACAAGAACGGGTCGGAGATGACCGGCTGGCCACGCAGCGCCGCCTTGACGACGGGCCGGTCGGCGATGTCGATGCCGGTCAGCGGCGCCTCGGTGGCGACGATGATGCGGCCGGCCGCGTCGACCAGCGCGGCGCCGCGGATGCCGGGGTCGCTGGCCGGGTAGGTCGACAGCAGGCCCAGCACCGCCGCCTGGCGCGCGGCGCGATCCGGCGGCGCCTGTGCGCAGAAGGCCGCGGTGTCGGGGAAGCGCGAGATGCGGTCGACCGAGCGCTGGTAGTCGCGATGGAAGGCATCGAGTTCGTGCGCGATCTGGTCGCCGCGGGCTTCGAGCAGACCCTTCACGCTGGCGAGCAGGCGCGCCTGGTCCTGCTGCAGGTCGACATAGGCCCATATCGCCAGCGGCAGCAGCGACGCCACCACAAGCAGTGCCGCCACCTTCGCGCGCAGCGGCCAGTCGGCGAACCGGAACGATGCTGTCATCCGCGCATCCTCATCCTGGGAAGGATCAGGATAGGCCCACCACTGGCCGGGTCTACCTGTCAGGTTCGACAGGGCGAGCCCAATCTCCTCCACAACCTTGTGTACCGGTGCGGCCGCCGTGGTTGCAGCCAGTGTGCAACCAGAGTTTTCCGCGACGCTCTAGCATTGCCCCAGCGCCCGCGCCATGCGGATCGCCGCCAGCATGCTGGCCGGATCGGCCTTGCCCTGGCCGGCGATGTCGAAAGCCGTGCCGTGGTCGGGGCTGGTGCGCACGAAAGGCAGGCCGAGCGTGACGTTGACGCCTTCTTCGACGCCGAGGTACTTCACCGGGATCAGGCCGTGGTCGTGCGTCATCGCGATGACCAGGTCGAACTCGCCGCGGCGCGCGCGCATGAAAACGGTGTCCGGCGCGTAGGGCCCGCTGGCGGCGATGCCTTCGGCGCAGGCGGCCTGCACTGCCGGGGCGATGATCTGCAACTCCTCGCTGCCGAACAGGCCGCCTTCGCCGGCATGCGGGTTCAGCCCGGCCACCGCGATGCGCGGCCGGCGCTGCCCCCAGGCGGCGCTGGCGGCATGCGCGATGCGGATCGTCGACAGCACGGCGTCGAAGCTCACCGCGTCGATGGCCGCGCGCAGCGACTGGTGGATCGTCACCAGCACCACGCGCAGCTCCGGGTTGGCCAGCATCATGCGCACCGGCGGCAGCGGCCCGCCAGCGGCGGCCAGCGACTGCAGCATCTCGGTGTGGCCGGGGAACGGCACACCGGCGGCGGCCAAGGCTTCCTTGTGGACCGGCGCGGTGACCAGCGGCCCCGCCTGGCCGGCCTGGATGCAGGTCACGGCGTGTTCAATGCAGCGCGCGGCCGCGGCGCCGCAACGCGCGTCGATGCGGCCCCAGGGCAGGCTGGCCAGGCCGGCCGGCAGGCCCGGCGGGGCGATGACCGGCAGGCAGCCCGTTGGCACGGCCAGCGCGTCGGCCGGCGTGTCGATCACGGCCGTCATCGGTGCGCCGGCGCGGCGCAGCACGGCCGGATCGCCGACGGCGATGCAGCCGTCGAACGCACCGCTTTCGAAAGCCTTGACGATGATCTCGGGGCCGATGCCCGCGGCATCGCCCATCGTGACAAGCAAAGGCTTCATGCGGGGTTGTCGATCTCGATGAAGCGGTGCTCGAGCCCGAAGCGCGCCGCCAGCTGCGCCGCCACCGCCGGCGCGCCGTAGCGTTCGGTGGCGTGGTGGCCGCAGGCGAGAAAGGCGACGCCGGTCTCGCGTGCCAGGTGCGCTTGTGGCTCGGAGATCTCGCCGGTGATGAAGGCGTCGGCGCCGGCGGCGATCGCCGCTTCGAAATAGCTCTGCGCGCCGCCGGTGCACCAGCCGACGCGGCGCAGCGTGCGGCCGTCGCCGGGCAGCAGCAGCGGCGGGCGCTGCAAGGCCTGCTCGACGCGGGCGGCCAGTGCCGCGGCGCTGCCGTGGCCCGCGCCGATGAAGCCGAGATCCTGCTCGCCGAAACGGCCGTCGGCCACCAGCTGCAGCTGCAGCCCCAGTTGCGCGTTGTTGCCAAACTCGGCGTGCGCATCGAGCGGCAGGTGGTAGGCGAAGAGGTTGATGTCGTGCGCCAGCAGCCGCTTCACGCGCTCTTTCAGCCAGCCGGTCAGCCGGCCGTCCTGGCCGCGCCAGAACAGGCCGTGGTGCACGAGCAACGTGTCGGCGCCGGCGGCGATGGCCGCGTCGATGAAAGCCAGGCTCGCAGTCACGCCCGAGACGATGCACCGCACCTCGCGCGCGCCTTCGACCTGCAGGCCGTTCGGCCCATAATCCCGATACGCTTCCGGCCGCAGCATCGCCTGCAGGAAGGTCTCGACTTCGCTCAGCTCGGCCATTGCCGACGACTCCTCCGACAGGACATGTTGCGCAGAACCTGGCTCGTATTCTCGCAGGCGGTCACCATCGCCGTGGCGGCCCTGTTCGTCGTGACGACGCTGAAGCCCGAGTGGCTGCAGCGCGGCAGCGACGGCCTGGCGCGGCCGGCGCCGACCATCCTGCAGGCCGCCGCGCCCGCGGCCGGCCCGGCGGGCACGGCGCCGGCCGGTTACAGCGCCGCCGCCCGCCGCGCCGCGCCGGCGGTGGTCAGCATCGTGGCCAGCAAGATGGCCAAGCGCAACCCGCACACCGAAGACCCGCGCTTTCGCTTCTTCTTCGGCGACGGGCCGGCGCAGCCACAGCAGCAGACCGGCCTGGGCTCGGGCGTCATCGTGTCGCCCGAAGGCTATCTGCTGACCAACAACCACGTCATTGAAGGCGCCGACGAGATCGAGGTCCAGCTTGCCGATGGCCGCCAGGGGCGCGCACGCGTCATCGGCGCCGACCCCGAAACCGACCTCGCGGTGCTGAAGATCAACCTCGACCGGCTGCCGGCAATCGCCTTCGGCGACGCGCATGCGATGCAGGTCGGCGACGTCGTGCTGGCCATCGGCAACCCGTTCAACGTCGGCCAGACCGTCACGGCCGGCATCGTCAGCGCGCTCGGGCGCAACCAGCTCGGTTTGTCGACCTTCGAGAACTTCGTCCAGACCGACGCTGCCATCAACCCCGGCAACTCCGGCGGCGCGCTGGTCGACACCGCCGGCAACCTGGTCGGCATCAACACGGCGATCTTCTCGCGCAGCGGCGGCAGCCTGGGCATCGGCTTCGCGATACCGGTGGACACGGCGCGCCAGGTGCTGGAAAGCCTGGTCCGGGACGGCCAGGTCACGCGCGGCTGGATCGGCGTCGAGCCGCGCGACCTGACGGCCGAGATCGCCGAGACCTTCGGCCTGCCGGTCAAGGAAGGCGTGCTGATCACCGGCGTGCTGCAGGACGGCCCGGCCAGCAAGGGCGGCCTGCGCCCGGGCGACGTGGTCGTGCGCATCGCCGGCGCGCCGGTGCTGAACACGACACAGCTGATGTCGGCGGTGGCAGCGCTGAAGCCCGAGGCCGACACGGTGGTCGGCCTGCAGCGCGGCGACAAGGCGCTGGAGGTGACGCTCACCGTCGGGCAGCGGCCGAAGGCCGTGCGCCGGCCGGGCTGACCTGACCGGACTGTCGTCAGGCGGCGGGCTTGTCGCCGGCGGCCTGGGCTTCTTCGGGCGCCTTGGTGTGCTTGATGAACAGCTGCGCCGCGATGATGCCAACCTCGTAGAGCAGGATCATCGGCACCGCCAGCGCCAGCTGCGAGATCACGTCCGGCGGCGTGACCACCGCGGCGACGATGAAAGCGCCGACGACGAAGTAGCCGCGCACCTTCTTCAGCTGGTCGATGGTGACGATGCCCATGCGCGCCAGCACGATGACGGCAATCGGCACCTCGAACGCGACGCCGAACACGAGGAACAGCGTCAGCACGAAGCCGAAGTACTGCTCGATGTCAGGCGCCGCGGTGATGCTGGTTGGCGCGAACGACTGGATGAAGCGCGACATGCCCGGGATCACGATGAAGTAGCAGAAGGCCACGCCGACCAGGAACAGGATCGTGCTGCTGATGACCAGCGGCAGCACCAGCTTCTTCTCGTGCGAATACAGCCCCGGCGCGACGAAGGCCCAGACCTGGTACAGCACCACCGGCAACGCGACCATGAAGGCCGCCATCAGCGTGATCTTCAGCGGCACCAGGATCGGCGAGATCACGTTGGTGGCGATCAGCGTCGTGCCCTTGGGCAGGTGCGCCACCAGCGGCGCGGCGAGCAGGTCGTACAGGCCCGACGGGCCGGGCCAGACGGCCAGCACGGCAAACGCGATGCCCATCGCGACGACCGAGCGGATCAGCCGGTCGCGCAGTTCGATCAGGTGCGAGACGAACGGGGCTTCGGTGCCTTCGAGTTCGTCTTTGGGCTCTGGCGACCCGCTCATGGCCGCGGCCCGATGCCCGGCGGCCGGAAGCGCGCCACGCGCGCCGCGCCCGACTGCGCCTTGGCCTTCACGCCATGGCGCTGCTTGTACCACTGCGGCATGGCGCCGCGCTTCAGCCGCCAGTTCTTCTTCGGGTGGCGGTAGCTCGGCGGCGGCGGTGCCAGCGCTTCAGTCAGGGCCTCGCTGCCGCTGGACGAATAGCTGTTCGAGGCTTCGTTCCACTCGCTGCTGAGCGCCGAACTGGCCGAGTTCATCTCCTGCTGCACCGTCTGCTCGACGTTGCGCGCCGCGTCTTCGAACTGGGTCTTCATCTTCTTCAGTTCGTCGAGCTCGATCGAACGGTTGACCTCGGCCTTGACGTCGGCCACGTAGCGCTGCGCCTTGCCGAACAGGTGGCCGACGGTGCGCGCCACCTTGGGCAGCTTCTCGGGCCCGATGACGATGAGCGCGACCGCGCCGATCAGCGCGATCTTGTCGAAGCCGAAGTCGATCACCGGCGTGTCAAGACTTGGTCTTGGCCTCGACGTCCACCGTGTTGGCGTCGGTCGTGCGTTGCGTGGTGACTTGCTGCGGCGGCGCGGCGGCCGCGTCGGCCGCTTCGTTGGCGCCCTTGACGCCGTCCTTGAAGCCCTTCACCGCGCCGCCGAGGTCGGCGCCGATGTTCTTGAGCTTCTTGGTGCCGAAGATCAACACCACGACCAGCAACACGATCAGCCAGTGCCAGATGCTGAAGGAACCCATGATCTTTACTCCTGAAGCGGAACCCGCAATTCTAGGTGACGGCCTGATTACCCTTTGAGCCAGGGCCTGGGGCCACCCATGACGTGCATGTGCAGGTGGTAGACCTCCTGCCCGCCGTCGCGCCCGGTGTTGATGACGGTGCGGAAGCCGTTCGTCACGCTCAAGCCAAGCATCAGCCGCGGCGCCAGGCCGAGCATGCGCCCGAGCATCGCTTCGTGCTCGGGGCCGACATCGGCGTGCGTGGCGATGTGCGTCTTCGGGATCAGCAGCACATGCACCGGCGCCCACGGGTGGATGTCATGGAAGGCGAGCAGTTCGTCGTCTTCGTACGCCTTCTTGGCCGGGATCTGGCCGGCGACGATTTTGCAGAAGATGCAGTTGGGGTCGGCAGCACTCATTGCGGCATCGGGCGGCTGTTGTTGAGATTCATCCAGCCCCGCACCACGCGATACAGGAACCAGACCGAGATGATGGTCCAGGCGATCCAGCCCGGAACGAAGAAGAACAGCCACAAAGGCGCCGTGATCAAGTACAGCGCGCCGGCCCACAGCACGGTGCGAATGCGCCAGGCGAAGTGCGACTGCTGCCAGGTGCCGGCGGCATCGTCGCGCTTGACGAGATCGATGATGAAAGCCACCAGCAGCAGCAGCACGCTGGCCTGCGCGCCCGGCAGCACCGCCGACACCGCGACGATGGTGTGCAGCAGGTAGCTGACGTGGCCGATGCTCCGCAGCGAGTTGTCGCGTTCGGCGACTTCGACGACCTGGTTCATGCATCATCTCCTTCACGTTCGCGCGCCTTGCGCAGCGCAAATTCCTCGAGACCCGAGAGGCCTTCGCGGCGGCGCAACTCGGCCAGCACGTCTTCGGGCCGCAGGCCGAAGTGCGACAGCGCCACCAGGCTGTGGAACCACAGGTCGGCGACTTCGCCGACGATGCGCTCGCGCTCGCCGTCCTTGGCCGCCATGACGACCTCGGTGGCTTCTTCGCCAATCTTCTTCAAGATGGCGTCGGTGCCTTTGGAAAACAAGCGCGCGACATAACTCTTGTCGGGGTCGCCGCCGCGGCGGGAGTCGATCACCGCCGCCAGCCGCGCCAGCGTGTCGTCGGATGAGCTCATTTTCTGTAGATGCTTTCAGGGTCTTTCAGCACCGGTTCGACGCTGTGCCAGGCGCCGTCGTCGTAGCGCTGGTAGAAGCAGCTGTGGCGGCCGGTGTGGCAAGCGATGCTCGGTTCGTGGCCGCGCTGCGTCACCTTCAGCAAGACCACGTCGTTGTCGCAATCCAGCCGCATCTCGTGCACCTGCTGGATGTGGCCGGACTCTTCGCCCTTGTGCCACAGCCGCTGGCGCGAGCGGCTGAAGTACACCGCTTCGCCGCGGCGCGCCGTTTCAGCCAGCGCATCGCGGTTCATGAAGGCGAACATCAGCACGTCGCCGCTGCCCTGCTCCTGCGCGATGACGGGCACGAGGCCGTCGCGATCCCACTTGATGCTGTCGAGCCAGTCCATGGCGCCGAGTTTAGTGGGTCGCCCCCTCGAAGCCGCGCTCGGCAGCGAACCACCCCAGCACGGGGATGGTCCCCGGCAGCACCGGGGCCACCTGCACCGGCAAGGTCTGCCAGGCCATGGCCTGGCGCTCGCGCATCTCGAACGCGCCGGTCCAGTCGTAGACCTTGCAGAAGTGCAGTCGCACCCGCGCATGCGGGTAGTCGACCATTTCCACCTGCCACGGCTCGGCGTGGCCGATCGTGATGCCGAGCTCTTCGTGCAGCTCGCGCCGCAGCGCCTGTTCGACCGACTCACCGGCTTCGAGCTTGCCGCCCGGGAACTCCCAGTAGCCGGCGTAGACCTTGCCTTCGGGGCGGCTGGTCAGCAGAAAGCGGCCTTCGGCGTCGATTAGCACGCCCACCGCCACGTCGACGGCCTCGCGCTCAGCCATTGGCGTGCCGCCCGGCGTGGTCACGCGCGAACTGGTGCGCCACGCGCCCCGAGCGCGAGCCGCGTTCCAGGGCCCACACCAGCGACTCCTGCCGCGCCAGGTGAATAGCCTCTTCGCTGACGCCGAAGGAGCGCAGCCATTGCGCCACGATGGCCAGGTACTCGTCCTGCGTGAACGGGTAGAAGCTGACCCACAGCCCGAAGCGTTCGGACAGCGAAATCTTCTCTTCGATCACCTCGCCCGGATGGACCTCGCCATCTTCGGTGTGCTGGTAGGTCAGGTTCTCCTTCATGTATTCGGGCAGCAGGTGGCGGCGGTTGCTGGTGGCATAGATCAGCACGTTGTCGCTGGCCTGCGACACCGAACCGTCGAGCATGCTCTTCAGCGCCTTGTAGCCGGGTTCGCCTTCGTCGAAGCTGAGGTCGTCGCAGAAGACGATGAAGCGCTCGGGCCGCGCGGCCACCAGGTCGACGAGGTCCGGCAGGTCGACGAGATCGGCCTTGTCGACCTCGATCAGGCGCAGGCCCTGTGGCGCGAACTCGTTCAGGCAGGCCTTGATCAGCGAACTTTTTCCCGTACCGCGCGCGCCGGTCAGCAACACGTTGTTGGCGCCGCGCCCGGCGACGAACTGCTCGGTGTTGCGCAGCAGGCGTTCCTTCTGCGGCTCGACTTCCTTCAGCTCGGCCAACCGGATGGTCGCGACATGGCGCACCGGCTCCAGCACGCCGGCGCTGCTGGGCCCACCCCGGCGGCGGTAGCGGAAAGCCACCGACGCGCCCCAGTCCGGCGCGGTAGGGGCATGGGGCAGGATGACTTCGAGCCGCGCCAGCAGCGATTCGGCGCGCACGAGCAGGTGTTCAAAAGCGGCATTCATGGCGACGAGTGTAGGGCGGGCAGTTCGCGCACCTGGTCTTGCGCGACGACGAAGACCCGGTCGCCCGGCCCCCGCGGCAGCACGTGCATGCCGGTAAAGGCGCCGAACGCCGGCAGCACGCCGACGGCCGGCCCGAAGTGGAAACAAGGCAGGCGCAACCGGTCGTGCGCACGCCCGCCGAGCACCGCCGCCGGGTGCACGTGGCCGGCCAGCACGTAGTGGCCGTCGACGGGGTCGGGGTGGTGCATCAGCGCGAACGGGCCCAGGTGCAGCGGCTCGTCGACGCATTCGACGCGCCACTCGGCCGGCGGGTCGCCGGCGTGGCGGTCGTGGTTGCCGCGCACCAACGTCAGTTCGACATCGGCATGGTCTTCGCGCCAGCGCGCCACCGCGGCCCAGGTGGCCGGCGCGCGCGAGCGTGCCGAATGCAGCAGATCGCCGAGGAAGACGATGCGCCGTGCGCCGGTGGCGGCCAGCAGCGCGCTCAGAGCGTCCAGCGTCTCGGTCGTCGTGCCGCTGGGCACCGGCACGCCCAGGCGCCGGAACGACACCGCCTTGCCGATGTGCGCGTCGGCGATCAGCAGCGTCTCGCGGTCGGGCAGCAAGGCCGCGCGCTGGGCCAGCAGGCGCAGCCGCGCACCGGCCAGCTCGACGTCCAGCACCGCCGTCAGGACGTCAGCCGCTGCAACGCCGGTTCGAGCTGTTCGGTCGGCAGGCGGCGGAAGCCGGTGCGCGCGTAGCGCTGCAGCCGGCCGACGATCAGCGAGGTCAGCGCCGACGACAGCGCGTTGGCATCGACCGTCGGCGTTGGCGAGCCGGCGGCTTCGGCGGCGCTGCGCAGGCTGGTGCGCAGCTGCGATTCGACGCGGTCGAAGAACTGGTTCATGCGCGCGATCAGCCGCTCGTGCTCGAAGACCAGCGCATCGCCGACCATCACCCGCGTCATGCCCGGGTTCTTCTCGCCGAACTGCAGCAGCATGGCCACCATCTTCTGCGCCTGCACCGCACCCGAGCTTTCGCGTTCGGTGATCTGGTTGACGAGCGTGAAGACGCTGGATTCGATGAACTCGATCAGCCCTTCGAACATCTGCGCCTTGCTTGCGAAGTGGCGGTACAGCGCGGCTTCGCTGACATCGAGCTTGGCCGCCAGCGCCGCGGTGGTGATGCGCTCGGCGCCCGGCTGTTCGAGCATGCTGGCCAGCGTCTGCAGGATCTGCACCCGGCGTTCGCCCGGGCGCGGGCGTTTCCGCGCTGCCGGCGCGCCGGCAACGGGCTCTACCGCTGCCTCGGTGGTGGATTCGGCCGGGATCGTCTCGTCGGGCAGGTCGTCGGGCATCGAATCGGTGGCGCGGCAGGGTTGTCGGGAATTCTGGCACACAGGCCACCGGGGCCCGCGTGCAGGTAAACGCTGACACACGCATGCGGCGTTGTCCGTCATCCCGGGGGCGGATGCGCCTACAAATCCGGGGCGCTAGATTGCGCAAAGTCCCGGCATGCCACTCACCACCCACCGCCCCATCGGCGAGCCGGCACAGGCAGCCCACGCAACGGGCTTGTGCCAGGGCGTCTGGCTTTCACCGGCCGGCGTGACCAGCGGCGGCGGCGCGGCACGTTTCCAGGGGCCGGTCGACGGTGCCTGGGGCGGCCGCTGCGAAGGCCGTGGCGAGGTCGACGCCGGCAGCGGCGGCTTCCACGCCGAGCTGGCCCTGACGGGCGGCAACGCGGTCAACGCCGCCATCGCCGCTGGCGGCCATCGCCGCGAATGGCTGCGGCTGGACGATCCCGGAAGCACCCCGCGGGCATGGCGCTCGCTGGATCTGCTGCTGTCGCTGACCGGCGAACTGCAGTGCGACGGCGCCCGCCACCGCGGCTGGGGCGCCGACCCCGCCGGCAGCGCTTTCGTCGGCAGCGAAGACGCCGGCGGCGAGCCGCTGGTGCTGACGCTGCGGCTGGACCCGCTGCAGCCCGGCGCCGTGGCGGCGCAGGCGCGGCACCGCATCGAGCTGCGCAACGGCGCCTGGACGCCGCTGCCGCTGCGCTTTGCCACCCGCATCCAGGCCAGCCTGGGCCAGCCCATGCACTGGGTCGTGCAGGCGTACTGGGCGCTGGCGGCGCCGCCCGGCACGCGCGTCGCCTACCGGTGCGACTGCGACGCGGGCCCGGTTCCGCGCGTCAGTTCGCGCAGCGTCGTCACGCGCCGGTCGACATAAGGCGGCGTCATCGTCACGCGCGTGGCCGCCGCCACGCCCCAGGTGGCGGTCCGCGTGAAGCGCTGCATCCAGACAGTACCCATGCCGACACGGCGCGCCGACTTCAGATGCTCCAGCGTGTCTTCGACCAGCACGCAGCGCGCCGGCGCCACGCCCAGCCGCACGGCCACTTGGCGCAGCATGCGCGCATCGGGCTTGGGCCGCAGCTGGCCGAACATCTGCATGCGCTCGATCGGAATCACGCCGTCGAACAGCGGCGCGATGCCGAGCACGCCCAGCACGCGCGCCGTGTAAGCCGCCGGTGCATTGGTCAGGATGAACTTGCGACCGGGCAGTCGCGCCAGCGCCGCGAAGTCGTGGCTGTGTCCACGCACCCGCTCTTCGAGCCCGGGCAGGATGTGCGTGTGGTGCAGGAAGTGCGACAGCTTGACGCCGTGATGGCGCACCAGCCCGAGCAGCGTGGCGCCGTAGCGCAGCCAGTAGCGGCGGCGCAAGGCGTCGGCCTCGGCTTCGGAGATTTCCAGTTCACGCACGATGTAGGCCGTCATGCGCTGGGTGATGTCGCCGAATGCGGCATGCGACGCGTCGTGCAGCGTGTTGTCCAGGTCGAACAGCCAGACGCGGTCAGCGGCCATGGCCGGCCTTTCCGACGTTTCCAACCTTCTGCGCTTCGCGCCGACCGAGCATGCCGATGCTCGCCACCATCAGCAGCGCGCCCAGCCATTGCGTTGGCGTCAGCTGCTGGCCGAGCAGCAGCGCTGCCAGCAGCACGGCAGTCAGCGGCTCGACCAGCGTGGCCACGGTCAGCGCCGTCGGCGACAGCCGCGCCGCGCCCCAGGTGAACGCCAGCAGCGCCAGCGCCGCCGTCACCAGGCCGAGGTACAGCAGCCAAGCTTCGGGCGGCACTTCGCTCGGCCAGGCCAGCCGCGTGTAGAACGCGCTCAGGCCCATGACCGCCGCGGCAACCACAGTCAGCCCCATCGTCGCCGGCCCCGCGCCGAGTGCGGTCGACAGCCGCCCGCTGACGAGCGTGAAGCCGGCATAGAGCAGCGCCGACGCCACCGAGAAGGCAATCCCGGCAGCCAGCGCGGACGACCCGGCGGCACCGGCCGCGCCGTCGTGGCGCCAGACCACCAGCGTGGTGCCGGCAAGCGCGGCGGCCAGCCACAGCGCCAACGGCGCGTCCAGCCGCTCGCGGCCCCGCAGCACGGCCAGCAGCGTCACCAGCACCGGCGGCAGGCACAGCGCGATCAGCGTCGGCACCGCAGCGCCGATGCGCGCGATGCCGAGAAACCAGCACAGCACGTACAGCGCCATGCAGGCGCCGGCGGCCAGCAGCAGCCCGGCCTGCGGCAGCACGCGGCGCAGCGCTGCCGGCCGCGCGAACAGCGCCATCAGCAGCAACGCGCCGACGACGAAACGCCAGAACGAGATGCTCTCGGCATTCAGCCCGAAGTGCACGATCAGCAGGTTGACGACGAGCGCGCCGGTGCCCCACAGGAAACCGGCGCCGCAGGCCGCCGCCATCGCGGCGCCGCGCGAAGGGTGGTCCACGCTGGCGCTCAGTGCGAGCGGATCATCGTGCCGAAGGCCTGATCGGTCAGGATCTCCAGCAGCGTGGCATGCGGCACGCGCCCGTCGATGATGTGCACGGCGTTGACGCCGCTCTTGGCGGCATCCAGCGCACCGGCGATCTTCGGCAGCATGCCGCCGCTGATGGTGCCGTCGGCGAAGAGCTCGTCGATCTCGCGCGCCGACAGGTTCGTCAGCAGCTGGCCGGACTTGTCCAGCACGCCGGGCGTGTTCGTCAGCAGCATCAGCTTCTCGGCCTTCAGCACCGTGGCCAGCTTGCTGGCCACGAGGTCGGCGTTGATGTTGTAGCTCTCGTTGTGCTCGCCGAAGCCGATCGGGCTGATGACGGGGATGAACTGGTCGTCCTGCAGCGCCTTCACGACGCTGGGGTCGATGGCGGTGATCTCGCCGACCTGGCCGACATCGTGTTCCTTGCTCGGGTCGTCCTTGTCGAGCATCTTCAGCTTCTGCGCGCGGATCATGCCGCCGTCGCGCCCGGTCAGGCCGACCGCCTTGCCGCCGGCGGCGTTGATCAGGCCGACGATGTCTTGCTGCACCTCGCCGGCGAGCACCCATTCGACGACTTCCATCGTCTCTTCGTCGGTGACGCGCATGCCCTGGATGAAGGTGCCCTTCTTGCCCAGCCGCGACAGCGCTTCGTCGATCTGCGGCCCGCCGCCGTGCACGACGATGGGGTTCATGCCGACCAGCTTCAGCAGCACGATGTCTTCGGCGAAATCCTGCTGCAGCGCCGGGTCGGTCATGGCGTTGCCGCCGTACTTGATGACCAGGGTCTTGCCGTGGTATTTCCGGATGTAAGGCAGCGCCTGCGCCAGGATCTCGGCTTTTTCGCGCGGGGTGATATGGTCGACTGGGGTGTCGGCGGGCGTGCTCATCGGCGGCATCCATCTCGGGGCCAGGGAATGCGGCCGATTGTAGGGAGGGTCATCCCCGAGGACCGTTGGCGCGTTGAAGATCGCAGGAGCCACGCATGAACAAACTGATCGTTTTCGCCGCTACAGCCCTGGTCTCGCTGGCCGCACTGGCGCAGCCGGCCAGCGCCGACGGCGAGGTCACCAAGGTCGACAAGGCTGCAGCGCGCATCACGCTGAAGCACGGCGGCATCAAGTCGCTCGACATGCCGCCGATGACGATGGCCTTCCGCGTCGCCGATCCGAAGGTGCTGGACAGCGTTTCCGTCGGCGACAAGGTGCGCTTCGCGGCCGACAAGGTGGGCGGCAGCTACACCGTGACGACCCTGGTCAAAGCCCCCTGACCCCGCGGCCGGCGTACAGTGCCGGCCATGGCCGGCCACATCCACGATCTCAGCCCCTTCCGGCACAGCCACGCTTTCGCCGACGCCAGCGTGCGCCGGCGCGAACAGGCGCTGACCTGGGTCACCGCCATCACGCTGGCGGCGATGGCCGTCGAACTTGCCGTCGGCTGGTGGAGCGGCTCGCTGGCGCTGCTGGCCGACGGCTGGCACATGGGCACGCATGCGCTGGCGCTGGGCGGCGCGGTGCTGGCCTACCGGCTGTCGGCGCGCGCGGCCGGCCGCGCCGGTTATGCCTTCGGCGGCTGGAAGATCGAGGTGCTGACGGCCTACAGCAGCGGCCTGCTGCTGCTCGGCGCGGCGTTCTGGATCGGCGCCGACGCACTGGCCACGCTGCGCCAGCCGCGGCCGATCGCCTACCACGAGGCCATCGCGGTGGCGGTGTTCGGCCTGCTCGTCAACGCCGGCTGCGCCTGGCTGCTGTCGCGCGGCTCGCAGGGCGAGCGCGGCCACCGGCATGACCACGGCCACGCCCGTCATCACCACCACGACCACAACTTCAGCGCTGCCTACATCCATGTGCTGGCCGACGCCTTCACATCGGTGCTGGCCATCGCCGCGCTGGCCGGCGGCCTGTGGTTCGGCTGGTCCTGGCTCGACCCGGCGGTGGCCTTGCTCGGCGCCGTCGTCATCGGCCAGTGGTCGCTCGGCGTGCTGCGCAACAGCGCCAAGGCGCTGGTCGACGCCACCGCCGACCCGGCCATCAGCCAGCGCATCCGCGACCTGGTCGAAGCCGATGGCGACGCCAAGGTCGCCGACCTGCACGTCTGGCAGGTCGGCGCGACGGCCTGGTCGGCCGCGATCTCGGTGGTAGCCGACCGGCCGCTGCCGGCCGCCGACTACCGCGCGCGGCTGGCCGCGATCGAGCCGCTGCGCCACGTGACGGTGGAAGTGCACGCCTGCACCGGCGCGTCGCGCGGGTGACGGCCGGCGCCGGCCGGCGCGCCGACAATGCCGGCTCCCCGCAAACGGAGACCCAACGCATGACTGCCACCCTCGCCTCGCTCGTCAACCACCAGGTCCGCCTGGCCGCCCGCCCGGTCGGCCTGGCCACGCTCGCCGACTGGCAGTTCACCGAAGAGCCGGTGGCCGAGCCCGGTGACGGCGGCGTGCTGGTGAAGACGCTGGCGCTGTCGCTGGACCCGGCCATGCGCGGCTGGATGAACGAAGGCAAGAGCTACATCCCGCCGGTGGCCATTGGCGAAGTCATGCGCGCCGGCGGCATCGGCGTCGTGCTGGCGTCGAAGAACCCGGCCTTCGCCGTCGGCGACCACGTCACCGGCACGCCCGGCGTGCAGGAATACTGGGCCGTCGCCGGCGACCAGCTCCGGCGTTCCGGCCTGGCCAAGATCGACCTGCGCCTGGGCACGCCGACGCAATGGCTGAACGTGCTCGGCATGCCCGGCATGACGGGCTACTTCGGCCTCATGGACGTGGGCCAGCCCAAGGCCGGCGAAACCGTCGTCGTCTCGGGCGCGGCCGGCGCCGTTGGCCAGACGGTGGGCCAGATCGCCAAGATCAAGGGCTGCCGCACGGTGGGCATCGCCGGCGGCGCGGCGAAGTGCGAGTTCGTCGTCAAGGAACTCGGCTACGACGCCTGCATCGACTACAAGGCCGGCAGCGTGAAGGACGGCCTGAAGGAACATTGCCCGAACGGCGTCGACATCTACTTCGACAACGTCGGCGGCGAGATCCTCGACGCCGTGCTGGCGCGGCTGGCACGCAAGGCGCGCATCATCATCTGCGGCGCGATCAGCCAGTACAACAACACGACGCCGGTGCAGGGACCGAAGAACTACCTGTCGTTGCTGGTGCACCGCGCGCGCATGGAAGGCATCGTCGTCTTCGACTACGCCGAGCGCTTCCCGCAGGCCATCGCCGAGATGGCCGGCTACCTGAAAGACGGCCGCATGGTCAGCCGCGAAGACGTGGTCGAAGGCGGCGTGGCCGCGTTTCCGGGCACGCTGACGAAGCTGTTCACCGGCGAGAACTTCGGCAAGCTGGTGCTGAAGGTGGCGGACGCCTGAGAAGGTGTGAACGCCAAGGCGGCGCGTTGGCGCGCCGCCGTCGTCACGGCTTGAGCACGATCGCCATGCCACGGGTCATGTTGCTTTTCAACAGCCCTTGCAGCGCCTGCGCCTTCTGCGGACGCGTCATGAAGCGCCAGGGGTCGGGTGCCTCGGAGGCCGGCGGGCCGACGATGAAGCCATCGCTCAGGCTGGCGCTGTTCAGCACGCGGCGGTTTGCCGCATCGAGCAAGGTCAGCCGCAGCTGTATGAAGGGCGCCAGGTAGCCCGAAGCGACGGCGCCGGTGGTCGTGTTGCTCGTGCGGCCATCGGCGCTGACGTAGAAGCCTATGCCCACGACACGGTTGTTGCCCACGACCTGGCTCGAGCCGGTGCGGAACTCCATCGCACCGACGTTGCTGGTGATCAGCAGCACGTGGCTCAGCGAGGCTTCGCGCGCCGTTTTCACGATCCAGTCCGGCAGCTCGCCGTGCTGGCCCGCAGCCGTGCCGATGGCGCGCTGATCGTCCACCGAGGTTTGCTCCGGCGGGCGGTACAGGCTCACCTGCGCCTGCGGGTAGCGCTCCAGCACGGCTGCCTTGGCGGTGGCGCTGACGATCTCATCCATCTGAACGTCCTTGAACAGGACTTCTTCCGTCTGTCGTGCCACCACCCGCACCGAATCGCCCAGCAGCGAGAAGATGCCCAGGCGTTCGATGGCCGCCTCGGCGCGCGCCGCGCCGGGCGGCAGCACGGTGGCAGCGAGCGCCGCCTGCAGGCAGCGCCTGCGGCCCCAGCAGGGGGGCTTGTCGGTCTTCATCGTTGTTCTCTCCCGGGGTCGCGGTCTGTCAAAAGTGGATGCCGCGCATCAGCTGCTGCATCGCCACCGCCTCGGCGCTCAGCTGCGGCTTGGCACTCTTGTCACCCTTGGCGGCCGACGAATCCGGGAACATGCGGAAGGTCGTGTTCATGCCGATCTGCGCCACGCGCGGCATCAGCGCGTGCAGCAGCTGCCCGGTGACGCCCAGCCGGGTCGCGATGCGCACCGGCTTGGCGATGCAGGCCTGCGCGATCATGTCGGCGGCCTCTTCGGGCGCCAGGGTCGGCACGTTGTTGTAGATCTTCGTCGGCGCGATCATCGGCGTGCGCACCAGCGGCATGTTGATGGTCGTGAAGGTCACGCCCTGGTCGGCGAACTCGCTGCTCGCGCAGCGCGTCCACGCGTCCAGCGCCGCCTTGCTGGCGACGTAGGCCGAGAAGCGCGGCGCGTTGGTCAGCACGCCGATCGAGCTGATGTTGACGACGTGGCCCTTGTGCTTCTTCACCATGCCCGGCAGCAACCCCATCGTGACGCGCAGGCAGCCGAAGTAGTTCAGCTGCATCGTGCGTTCGTAGTCGTGGAAGCGGTCGTAGCTGCTTTCGATGGCGCGACGGATCGAGCGGCCGGCGTTGTTGACGAGGAAGTCGACGCCGCCGTGGTTTTCGATCAGCAGCGCAACGAAGCGGTCGCAGTCGACCATGTCGGCGATGTCGGCCGGGTAGGCGACGAAGCTGTAGCCCTTGGCCTTGGCTTCCTTGCAGGCTTCATCGAGCTTGTCCTGGTCGCGACCGCAGATGATGGTCGTGGCGCCGGCTTCGGCAAACTTGTGCGCCGCCGCCAGGCCGATGCCCGAGCTGCCGCCGGTGATCAGCACCACCTTGCCCGACACGGCGCCCTTCAGCGAGCGGTCGATGAACAGATCGGGGTCGAGGTGGCGCTCCCAGTAGTCCCACAGCACCCAGGCGTAGCTGTCGAGCTTCGGGCATTCGATGCCGCTGCCCTTCAGCACCGCGTCCAGCTCGCGCCGGTCATAGCGCGTCGGGAAGTTGATGAAGGTGAACATGTCGTCGGGCAGGCCGAGATCCTTCATCACCGCATTGCGGATGCGCCGCACCGGCGCCAAGGCCATCATGCCCTTCTTCACGCTCTTCGGAATGAAGCCGAGCAGCGCGGCGTTGACGAACAGGTTCATCTTCGGCGCATGCGCGGCCTTGCTGAAGATGTCGAGCACGTCGCCGACGCGGTAGCCCTGCGGGTCGACAAGGTGGAAGCACTTGCCCTTCAGCTCGGCCTTGGCATGGCTGATGTGGTCGATGCAGGCAACGACGAAGTCCACCGGCACGATGTTGATGCGCCCGCCTTCGAGGCCGACGCTGGGCAGCCACGGCGGCAGGATCTGGCGCATGCGCTGGATCAGCTTGAAGAAGTAGTACGGCCCGTCGATCTTGTCCATCTCGCCGGTCTTGCTGTCGCCGACCACCAGCGCCGGCCGGTACACCGTCCACGGCACCTTGCATTCCTTGCGCACGATCTTCTCGCTCTCGTGCTTGGTCATGAAGTACGGGTGGTCCAGGCCCTCGGCCTCGTCGAACATGTCTTCGCGGAACACGCCTTCGTACAGGCCCGCCGCGGCGATGCTGCTGACGTGGTGCACGTGGCCGGCGTCGACCGCCTTCGCGAATTCGACCAGGTTGCGCGTGCCTTCGATGTTCACCTGCACCTGGCTCTCTTCGTCGGCCGACAGGTCGTAGACGGCGGCCAGGTGGTAGATCGCGTCGACCTTGCCTTTCAGCGCCTTCAGCTCGTCGCCGGCGACGCCAAGCTTCTTGGCCGTGAGGTCGCCGCTGACCGGCACGGCGCGCGCCTTCGTGACGCCCCAGTATTCGTACAGCGCAGCGAGCTTGGCCTCGCTGCCCGGGCGCACGAGGAAGTGCACGGTTGCGCCGCGGCGGGCGAGCAAAGCCTTGACCAGGCGTTTGCCGATGAAGCCGGTGGCTCCGGTGACGAAATACTGCATGCGCTGCTCCTGGCGGTGTTCGATTCGGACGGCCGCCAGCATAGAGCCGTCTCACTAGACTTTTAGGCTGCATCCCCCAGGGAGGAACCCTATATTCGGCATCGTCCCCTACAAAATCCCAAAAGGAAGCAAGACCATGGTCAAGAAGCTGAAGAGCCTGTCCGAGAAGAAGTCGTCCCCCGCCGCCGGCCTGCTGGACAGCGCCTTGGCCGGCTCGGTGAAAGAGTCCGCGCAGCAGATCTGGCTGGCCGGCATGGGCGCCTTCTCGAAGGCCCAGGCCGAAGGCGGCAAGGTCTTCGAAGCGCTGGTCAAGGAAGGCCTGAACCTGCAGAAGAAGACGCAAGCCGTGGCCGAAGAGAAGATCGGCGAAGTTACCGGCAAGATGAGCGCGATGGCCGGCAGCGTCACCGCCAAGGCCGGCCAGAACTGGGACAAGCTCGAAGCCATCTTCGAAGCGCGCACCGAGAAGGCCATGAGCAAGCTCGGCGTGCCGACCGCCAAGGACGTGCAGGCGCTGACCGCCCGTGTCGACGAACTCGCTGCCGCCGTGGCCAAGCTGGGCAAGGCGCCGAAGGCTGCCGCGGTGAAGACCGCCGCTGCCGCCGCGAAGACCGCGGCCGTCAAGGCCCCGGCCAAGCGCGCAGCGCGCAAGACCGCGGCGATCTGACGCCATCACGGCTTGACGACAGGGCGCTTCGGCGCCCTTTCTCATGACTACGACCACAACGATCGGTCTTGCCCTGGCCGGCGGCGGCCCGCTCGGCGCCATCTACGAGATAGGCGCGCTGTGCGCGCTGGAAGAAGCCCTGCCCGGGCTGGACTTCAACGGCCTGGCCGGCTACGTCGGCGTCTCCGCCGGCGGCTTCATCGCGGCCGGGCTGGCCAACGGCATGACGCCGCGCCAGCTCTGCGCCTCGTTCATCGAGAACGACGGTCCGGGCGACGACGTCATCCGCCCGTCGCTGTTCGTGCGCCCGGCCTTCGGCGAATTCGCGCGCCGGTTGGCCGCGCTGCCGGGGCTCGTCGCGCAGGCCGGATTCAACTATGTCTTCGAGCGGCGCTCGCTGCTGGCGGCAATCGAACGGCTGGGCCGCGCCTTGCCGGCCGGTCTGTTCAGCAACGCCGCGCTCGAAGAGCAGATGCGCCGCGTGCTGTCGGCGCCCGGCCGCACGAACGACTTCCGCCGCCTCACGCACAAGCTGGTGCTGGTGGCGACCGACCTCGACAGCGGCCGCTCGGCGCCGTTCGGCCAGCCGGGCCTGGACCACGTGCCGATCTCGCTGGCCGTGGCCGCCAGCGCGGCGCTGCCGGGGCTGTTTCCGCCGGTCACGATCGACGGCCGCAGCTATGTCGACGGCGCGCTGCAGAAGACGCTGCATGCCAGCGTGCTGCTCGACATGGGGCTGGACCTGGTGCTGTGCCTGAACCCGCTGGTGCCCTTCGACGCCAGCCACGGCCGGCACCGCATCGGTGCCGGCCGGCGCATCCCGCGGCTGGCCGATGGCGGGCTGCCGGTGGTGCTGAGCCAGACCTTCCGCACGCTGATCCATTCGCGGCTCGAACTCGGCATGAAGGGCTACGAAAACAGCCACCCGGGCACCGACATCCTGCTGTTCGAGCCCGACCAGCGCGACCCGGAGATGTTCCTGGCCAACACCTTCGGCTATTCGCAGCGGCGGCTGCTGGCCGAACACGCCTACCAGCAGACGCGCGCCGACCTGCGCTCGCGCCGCAGCGCGCTGGCGGCGACGCTGGCGCGCCATGGCATCACGCTCGACGACGCCGCGCTCGACGACCCGGCGCGCCACCTGATCAGCCGCGGCCTGCCGCCGCGCAGCCGCGCCGCACGGGTACTGCAGCGGCTGGACGAGGTGCTCGACGACCTGGAACGCGCGCTGCCGGCGGCGCAGCGCTGATCAGAGGTAGCGCGCTTCCAGGTGCGCCTTGAAGTGCGCCGGGTTCAGCGCCTCGCCGCTGGCGCGGCGTGCCAGCTCGTCGGTGGTCCAGCGGCTGGCCTGCAGCCAGATGTTCTCGCGCAGCCAGTCGAACACCGCGCCGAGATCGCCGCCGCCGATGCGCGCATCGAGGTCGGGCATGGCGCGGCGCATCGCCGCGAACCACTGCGCCGCGTACATCGCACCGAGCGAGTAGCAGGGGAAGTAGCCGAACAGGCTCTCGGGCCAGTGCACGTCCTGCATCGGCCCGTCCTTGAAGTTGCCGCGCGTGTCCACGCCCAGCAGCTCCATCATCTTCGCGTCCCACAGCGCCGGGATGTCCTCGGCCTCGATCTCGCCTTCGATCAGCGAACGCTCGATCTCGTAGCGCAGGATGATGTGCGCCGGGTAGGTCACCTCGTCGGCGTCGACGCGGATGAAGCCCGGCTTCACGCGCGTCATCAGCCGGTGCAGGTTCTGCGCGTCGAAGGCCGGCTGCTTGCCGAACGCCGCCTGCACCAGCGGTGCCAGCCGGTTGACGAAGCCGGGGTGGCTGCCGAGCTGCATCTCGAAGCTCAGCGACTGGCTTTCGTGGATCGCCATCGAGCGCGCCTGTGCCACCGGCTGGCCGAGCAGTTCGCGCGGCAGGTTCTGTTCGTAGCGGCCATGGCCGGTTTCGTGCACCGTGCCCATCAGGCTGCCGAGGAAGTCTTCTTCGCGAAAACGCGTCGTCATGCGCACGTCTTCGGGCACGCCGCCGCAGAACGGATGCGTGCTGACGTCCAGCCGGCCGGCTTCGAAATCGAAGCCGAGCAGGCGGATCACCTGCTCGCACAAGGCGCGCTGCGCGGCAACGGTGAACGGACCCACGGGTTCGATCACGACCTGCTGCGACTGCTTGTCGCGCACCTGGCGGATCAGCCCCGGCAGCCACTGCCGCACGTCGCCGAAGACGCGGTCGACCTGCGCCGTGGTCATGCCGGGCTCGAAGCGGTCCATCAGCGCTTCGTAGCGCGTGATTCCACTTCGCCCGGTCAGATCGGCCAGCAGCCCGGCCTCTTCGCGCGCCAGCGCCAGCACCTCTTTCAGGTTCGGCAGGAAGCCGGCCCAGTCGTTGGCCGGGCGCTGCTGGCGCCAGGCGTGTTCGCAGCGCGAGGCCGCCATCTGCTGGCGCTGCACCAGCGACTCGGGCAGCGCGTTCGACGTTCGCCATTCACGCTGCATCTCGCGCAGGTTGGCGCGCTGCACGTCGTTCAGCGGCTCCTGTTCGGCGCGCGAGATCTGCCCGGGCAGCGCCGGGTCGGTGCGCATGCGGTGCAGCAGCGCGGCCATTTCCGACAGCGCGGCGGCGCGCGCTTCGTTGCCCTTGGGCGGCATGTTGGCGGCCTGGTCCCAGCCGGCCAGCGACTGCAGGTGGCCGAAGTGGTGCATGCGGGTCCAGGTGCCGGCCAGGGTGTCGTAGGCGGGGGTGGCATTGCTCATCGAAGGAATCCCTTTCGCTCAGATGCGTATTTTGACGGCACCACCGTCATGGCGAAAACTGGCCCGGGAACACCCACAGCAGCGCGGCCGTCATCGTGATGTAGCGCGCCAGCTTGCCGACCGCCATGTAGAAGACGCAGGGCCAGAACGGCAGCTTCAGCCAGCCCGCCAGCGCGCACAGCGGGTCGCCGACGCCGGGCAGCCAGGCCAGCAGGCAGGACTTGGCGCCGAAGCGCTGCGCCCATTGCAACGCCTTCAGGTCCATCGGCTTGGCGTGGCGAAAACGCTCGTAGGCGACCTCGGCGCCGTAGCCCATCCACCAGGTGATCGCGCCGCCGATCGTGTTGCCGACGGTGGCCACGCCGATCGCCGGCCAGAACAGGTCGGGGTTCAGCTTGACGAGGCCGAACACCGCCGGCTCGCTGCCCAGCGGCAGCAGCGTCGCCGACACCAGCGCGACCACGAACACCGTCGACAGGCCGAAGCGCGGCAGCGCCAGCGCAGCAAGCAACCCAGCAAACCAGGCTTCCATCGGCGCCGATTATGGACAGCTGCCGGGTGCCACCAGGCGGGTCCGGCGCGCCGCTATACTCCTGCCTCCTTTTTCAGCACGCCCCTCCCCGCCCAGCCCATGAAGATCGGCACGATCCCGCTGCCGAATCGCCTGTTCGTCGCCCCGATGGCCGGGGTGACCGACCGGCCCTTCCGCCAGTTGTGCAAGCGCCTGGGCGCCGGCTACGCGGTCAGCGAAATGGTCACGTCCAAGCGCGAGCTGTGGAGCTCGCTGAAGACCTCGCGCCGTGCCGACCACGAAGGCGAGGTCGCGCCGATCGCCGTGCAGATCGCCGGCGTCGACCCGGCCGAGATGGCCGACGCGGCGCTGTACAACATCGACCGCGGCGCGCAAGTCATCGACATCAACATGGGCTGCCCGGCGAAGAAGGTGTGCAACGTCTGGGCCGGCTCGGCGCTGATGCAGAACGAGCCGCTGGCGCTGGCCATCGTCGAAGCCGTGGTCGCCGCCTGCGCGCCGCGCGGCGTGCCGGTGACGCTGAAGATGCGCACCGGCTGGTGTGCCGCCGAACGCAACGCGCTGCGGCTGGCGCGCGCGGCCGAAAGCGCCGGCATCGCGATGCTCGCCGTGCACGGCCGCACGCGCGAACAAGGCTACAAGGGCCTGGCCGAATACGACACGGTAGCCGCGGTGAAAGCCGCGCTGGCCATCCCCGTGGTGGCCAACGGCGACATCGACTCGCCGGCCAAGGCGCTGGCCGTGCTGCGCCACACCGGCGCCGACGCGTTGATGATCGGCCGCGCAGCACAAGGCCGGCCATGGATCTTTCGCGAGATCGCGCACTTCCTGGCCACCGGCGAAGAACTGCCGCCGCCGGCCACGCGCGACGTGCAGCGCTGGCTGCTCGAGCACCTGAACGACCACATCGCGCTGTATGGCGAATTCACCGGCGTGCGCAGCGCCCGCAAGCACATCGGTTGGGCGGTGCGCGCGCTGCCCGGCGGCGAGGCCTTCCGCGCCGCGATGAACACGCTCGAATCGGCCGACGCACAGGCGCGCGCGGTCGCCACCTTCTTCGACGAACTGGCCGATCGCCACCCGGTACTGCCCGCGGCCAACGACGAACTCGCTGTCCTCAGCGCATGAGCAAAAAACACATCGACGACTGCATCCGCGCGACGCTGGAGCAGTACTTCAAAGACCTGCGCGGCACCGAGCCGCACGGCGTGCACGAGCTGATCCTCAGCGCCGTCGAGAAGCCCATGCTCGACGTGGTGATGAAACACGCCGACGGCAACCAGAGCAAGGCCGCCGAATGGCTGGGCATCAACCGCAACACCTTGCGCCGCAAACTCATCGACCACAAGCTGATCAAATGACGACCGCACTGATCTCCGTCTCCGACAAGACCGGCATCGTCGACTTCGCGCGCGCGTTGCACGGCCAGGGTGTGAAGCTGCTGTCCACCGGCGGCACCGCGCGGCTGCTCGCCGACGCCGGCCTGCCCGTCACCGAGGTTGCCGAAGTCACCGGCTTCCCCGAGATGCTCGACGGCCGCGTGAAAACGCTGCACCCGCGCATCCATGGCGGCCTGCTGGCGCGGCGCGACAGCCCCGAGCACATGGCGGCGCTGCAGGCGCACGGCATCGCCACCATCGACCTGCTGGTCGTCAACCTGTACCCGTTCGCGCAGGCCACGGCGCGGCCCGACTGCACGCTGGAAGACGCGATCGAGAACATCGACATCGGCGGCCCGGCGATGCTGCGCGCGGCGGCCAAGAACTGGGCCGACGTGGCGGTGCTGATCGACCCCGCCGACTACGCGCGCGTGCTCGCCGAACTGGCCGATTCGTCAGCCGGCGGCGGCAGCATCACGCGCCAGACCAAGTTCATGCTCGCGAAGAAGGTCTACGCCCACACCGCGGCCTACGACGGCATGATCACCAACTACCTCAGCGCGCTCGAAGCCGGCGCCGAGGACAGCGCCGGCAGCGTGCCGGCGCGCAGCACCTTCCCGGCCGTGTACACGCTGCAGCTGACGAAGACGCAGGACATGCGCTACGGCGAGAACCCGCACCAGGCGGCCGCGTTCTACCGCGAGCCGAAGCCGGGCGAAGGCCTGCTGTCGGGCTGGACGCAGCTGCAAGGCAAGGAGCTGTCGTACAACAACATCGCCGACGCCGACGCGGCGTGGGAGTGCGTGAAGACCTTCGACGTGCCCGCCTGCGTCATCGTCAAGCACGCCAACCCGTGCGGCGTGGCCGTTGGCGCCACCCCCGTCGAAGCCTATGGCAAGGCCTGGAAGACCGACCCGACGTCGGCCTACGGCGGCATCGTCGCCTTCAACCGGCCGCTGGACGAAACCACGGCGCGCCGCATCGGCGAGAACAAGCAGTTCGTCGAGGTGCTGATCGCGCCGCAGATCACGCCCGAGGCGCGTGCCATCTTCGCGGCCAAGCAGAACGTGCGCCTGCTCGAAGTACCGCTGGGCACGGCGATGAACGCGCTGGACTTCAAGCGCGTCGGCGGCGGCATGCTGCTGCAGACGCCGGACGCGAAGAACGTGGCGCGCAGCGAACTGCGGGTAGTGACGAAGCGCGTGCCCAGCGACGCACAGCTCGAAGACCTGCTGTTCGCGTGGAAGGTGGCCAAGTTCGTGAAGAGCAACGCCATCGTCTTCTGCGCCGACGGCATGACGCTGGGCGTCGGCGCCGGCCAGATGAGCCGCGTCGACAGCGCCCGCATCGCCCGCATCAAGGCCGGCAATGCCGGCTTGTCGCTGCAGGGTTCGGCGGTGGCCAGCGACGCCTTCTTCCCGTTCCGCGACGGGCTCGATGTGGTCATCGACGAAGGCGCCGGCTGCGTCATCCAGCCCGGCGGCTCGATGCGCGACGAAGAGGTGATCGCCGCCGCCGACGAACGCGGCATCGCGATGGTGTTCACGGGGACGCGCCACTTCCGCCACTGAACAGCCGGCCGGGCCGCCCTTGACGGGGCGGCTCAATCGGGCCGCAGCACCGCGATCGTCTTGCGCCCGTGCCGGCGGTAGACCTGAAAGTCGCTGTCCAGCGTCAGCACGCGGCTGTGTTCGTACAGCTCGCTCATCCGGATCAGGCACGCGTCGGCCAGCGAAGCCGGAACGTTCTCGCGCCTCTCGAACAGCTTGCGCACGGCACTGGCCTCCTCGACCAGCGACATCCCAATACTGACCACGCCTCGCTCCAGCAGCGCCAGCGCCTTGGCCGGATCGAAGCCGGCGCGGGCCAGCAGGAAACAGGTTTCGGTGACGACCGCCTCGCAGGTCAGGAACGGGCCGGCGTGCAGCGAGAACTGGTCCCGGGCCCAAGCATGGTGGTGTTCGTCACGGCAGTGCAGCGCGACCCAGGGGCCGGTGTCGAGAATCAGCGTCACCGCCACGTCACACCTTGCCGAAGTCGTCCATGTGCACGGGGTTCGTGGCCAGGTCGCCCGGCCCGCCTTCGAAGCAGCCCACGAGGTCGCCCGCCTGCTCGAGCGCCGAGACGAACTTGCCGGCACCGGCCTGGCGAGCGATGTAGGCCGCCAGCGCGCGGCGGACCAGTTCGGATTTGGTCAGGTGCTCGCGCTGCGTGGCTTGCTCGATCTCGCGTTCCATCGCCGCGGAGATCTTGATCGTCAAGGTGGTCATGGAGGGTGTACGACGTAGCGGCAGACGATCTTACCTCGGGCCTGCCAGAAGCGCGTGGTCAAGTCCTCACGCCGGCACCGGCTAGCATCGCCCCATGTCGCGCGCGGACGCCATGGGCTTGCTGCTCACCTTCATCGCCCGTTTGATCACGGGCGCGCAAGGCCATTGGAAGGGAAGCCCGCCGAAGGCCGAGCAGCGCATCTACTTCGCCAACCACCAGAGCCACCTCGACTGGGTGCTGATCTGGGCGGCGCTGCCGCACGACCTGCGCACGACGACGCGGCCGATCGCGGCCAAGGACTACTGGACCTCGTCGCCGTTCAAGCAGTGGCTGACCAGCGAGGTCTTCCATGCGGTCTACGTGAACCGCACCCGGCCAAAGGCCGGTCCAGATGACAGCACCGATGACCTTCAGGATCCACTGGAGCCGCTGGTCGACGCACTGACCAAGGGCGACTCGCTGGTGATCTTTCCCGAAGGCACGCGCAGCAACAAGCCCGAGCCGCAGGCCTTCAAGAGCGGGCTGTACCACCTGGCCGAGCAGTTCCCCGGCGTGCAGCTGATCCCCACCTGGATCGACAACGTGCAGCGCGTCATGCCCAAGGGCGAAGTCGTGCCGGTGCCCATCCTGTGCACGGTGACCTTCGGCGCGCCGCTGCAGTTGCAGCCCGGCGAAGACAAGCGTGAGTTCCTGATGCGGGCGCGCGCAGCGGTGGTCGGGTTGCGGCCGGTCGTGACATGAGCGCGCCTGGCCGCTCCAAAGCGCTCATCCCGGAGCGCGCAGCGCGAAGGGTTGTCCGATGAGCCAGTTGAGAGCGCTCACCGTCGACCAGCAGGTCGGCCTGCTGTTCGTCATCCTGTTCGGCGCGCTGCTGCTGGCCACGGCGGCGGCCACGCTGGTGTCGATCCGCCGTGCCGACGACGAAGGCAGCGCGCGCCAGCAGCGGCTCAAGCGCGACCTGCGCGCGGTCTGGCTGGGCGCGGCGGTGTTCTGGCTGGCCTGGATCTCGGGCCCGGTCGGCGCGACGCTGACCTTCGGCGTGTTCTCGTTCCTGGCCTTGCGCGAGTTCATCACGCTGGCGCACACCCGGCGCAGCGACCATCGCAGCCTGATCCTGGCCTTCTTCATCGTGCTGCCGCTGCAATACGTGCTGGTCGGCGCGCGAACCTTCGACCTGTTCAGCGTCTTCATCCCGGTCTACGTGTTCCTGGCCATTCCCGTCATCAGCGCGCTGGCCGGCGACCCGGAGCGCTTTCTCGAACGCAACGCAAAGATCCAGTGGGGCATCATGGTCTGCGTCTACGGCCTGAGCCATGCGCCGGCGCTATTGCTGCTGGAGTTCAAGGGCTACGAAGACCGCGGCGCCTTCCTCGTGTTCTTCCTGGTGATGGTGGCCGCGGCGGCGCAGATCGCGCAGGAGGCGGCCAGCCGCTGGCTGCGCCGGCGCCCGGTGGCGCGGCAAATCGACCGCTCCTTCTCGTACCGCGCCTGGGCCATCGGCGCCGTCGCCGCGGCCTTCGTCGGTGCTGCGCTGTACTGGATCACGCCGTTCAAGGCACCGCAGGCGCTGGCGATGGGTTTCATCGCCGCCGGTGCCGGCACGCTGGGCGAGTTCGTGATGAAGGCGCTGAAGAAGGATGCCGGCGTGCGCTACTGGGGCAACCAGAGCTCGGTGACCGGCGCCGTCGGGCTGCTCGACCGGGTGGCGCCGCTGTGCTTTGCGGCACCGGTGTTCTTCCACTCCGTGCGCTGGTACTTCCAGCTCAAGGTGTAGACGCTGTAGGCCGTCAGTCGATGGCCGCCAGGTCCACGGTCTCGACGTTGTCGACCATGCCTTCGCCGTTCATGCTGATCACCACCAGTTGCGGGCCGTCGGGCCCGGCTTCGGTGTAGGCGGCGATTTCGGGCAGCGCGGTGGCGGCGGTGCGCTCGGCCAGCTGTTGCTGTTCGAGTTCGTACTTCGCGATCAGCACGCGCGACTGGGTTTCGTTGAAGCGCTCGCGGGCCAGCAGCACGTCGCTGGTGGCACCGGCTTCGCCGGCGCGGTCGAGCATGCCCTGGGCGCGCCACTCGGCGAGTTCAGCACGCACCTCGGCACGCGTCAGCGGCTCGGCCTGCACGGCCACCGACCCGGCCATCAGCAAGGCGGCGGCAGCGGCGGCGAACAGGCGGTGTTGGTTGATGCGCTTCATGGAAAACTCCGGGTGGGTTGTCGTGAAGCCATCTTGGCCGCGCCCCGCCGCGCCGTCTGTCGGCCGCCGGCGGCAGGCCTTGTCGGACGCCGCTGACAATCAAACCGGCAATCGAGCGCTGATCGTCGTGCCCGCGCCGGGCGCCGAGCGCACGCTGAGCTGGCCGCTGGCCGACTGCACGCGAAAGCGCATGCCGGCCAGGCCGTGCGACGCCCGCGGCGTGGCGGCGGTGTCGAAGCCGGCGCCGTCGTCCTGCACGCTGACCGTCACCTCGCAGTCGCCGGCCGCCAGCAGCACCTCGACGCGGCGCGCGCGGGCGTACTTGGCGGCGTTGGTCAGCGCTTCCTGGACCAGGCGGTAGACGGTGAGCTGCGCGGCCTTGTCCAGCGCCACGTCGGCGATGCGCGCGTCCACCGCGAGCTGGCTGCTGGCGGCGAATTCGGCGCACAGGATCTCCAGCGCCGGCTTCAGCCCCAGGTTCGCCAGCGACGACGGATGCAGGTCTTCGATGATGCGGCGCTTCAGCGCGATGCCGGCGTCCAGCGTCTGAACCAGGTGCGTCAGGCGCTCGCCGACTTCGGGCGGCGCGGTGGCGAGCCGGTTGCGCATGCGCGCGACGTCGAGCTTGGCCGCCGTCAGCAGGCCGCCGAGTTCGTCGTGCAGCTCGCGCGCGAGCCGGCCGCGCTCGTCTTCGCGCACGCTCTGCAAGTGGCGCGCAATCTCGGTGATGTCGGCTGTGCGGCGCTCGACCTCCTGCTCCAGGCGGTCGCGCTCGCTGCTCAGCGTGTGCTCGCGCAGCGCACGCTCGGCCGCCAGCCGTCGTGCCTTGGCGATGAAGCCGATCAGCACGAGCAGGCTCACCAGCACCATCGCGACGATGCCGACACGGCTGGCGCGCAAGGTGTCGTCGAGCACCCGCCCGGCTGCGTCGAGGCGGCGCGTCTCTTCGTCGGTGACGGCGCGCGACAGGCGCTCGATCTCGACCATGGTCTCGCGGCCGATGTCGGTCAGCGTGACCTCGCGCCAGGCCTGCTCCTTGCCGGCCTCGAACATCTGCACCGTGGTGCCCATCTCGGCCATCTTGCGCCGCACCAGCTCGGCCAGCTTGCCGATCTGCGGTGCCGTCGCGGCGTCGTCGGCATACGCCGCCTCGACCTTGCGCAGCTGCTGCTCGAGCTGCGGCACGACCTCGCTGTAAGGCTGCTGGTAGGCCTCGCGGCCGGTCAGCAGGTAGCCGCGCTGCGACGACTCGGCGCCGAGCAGCAGGCGCTGCAGCCGCGCGATCTCGCCGCGGTTCACCAGCACGCGGTCGCGGTTGGCCAGTGCCACCTCGGTGCGGCGGAAGCCGAGCTCGCTGACGACGAGCAATGCCGCCGCGGTGCAGATCGCCAGCGGCACCGCCCAGCGGCTGTGCGGCACGCTTTCGAAGCTGAAGCTCAAACGCATGCCGCCATCCCGCTACACTTGTCGATATCAGGCCAACACGCGGAGACGCCGTGATCATCCGAGTGGGTATCGTCGACGACCACGCCATCGTCCGTACCGGTTTGCGCCAGTTCCTGTCGGAACAGGTCGACTTGCGCGTCACCGGCGAAGCCGCCAACGGCGCCGAAGCGCTGGAGCTGGTGCGCGCCGGCGATGTCGACGTGCTGCTGATGGACCTGTCGATGCCCGGGCAAAGCGGCGTCGAGGCGCTGGCCGCCATCCACGCGCGCGCCCCCGATCTGGCGATCCTGATCCTGAGCGGCTTCCCCGAATCGCACTACGCGACGACCCTGCTGCGCCAGGGCGCCAGCGGCTACCTGAACAAGGAATGCGACCCGGAAGAGATCGTCAAGGCGATCCGCACCGTGGCGCGCGGCCGGCGCTACATCACGAGCCAGGTCGCCGAGCTGCTGGCCGACGGCATGGTCGGCGGCGGCGACAAGCTGCCGCACGAATCGCTGTCCGAACGCGAACTGCAGGTCTTCCTGCGCCTGGCCCAGGGCGAGACCGTCGGCCACATCGCCGAAGGCATGTTCCTCAGCGTCAAGACCGTCAGCACCTACCGCACGCGCGTGCTCGAGAAGCTCAAGCTCGGCAGCAACAGCGACCTGACCTATTACGCGCTGAAGAACGGGCTCATCCAGTAGCCCCGCGGGCGCGCTCATTGCGGCGCAGCAGCCCGCAACGACTGGCAGAAGGCGATCAGCGGCTCGATGTCGCGCGACTTGTCGAACACCCGCACGGCGCCATACGCCAGGCACTGGCGCGCCAGGTCGGGCGACGCGTAGTTGGTCAGCACCACCCGGTCCATCGAGGCGCCGCCGGCCTGCAGCGCACGCAGGATGCCGGTGCCGGAGCCGCCGCGCAGGAAGATGTCGATGATCGCGAGGTCGCATTCGTGTCCGGGCTCGGTGAGCCAGCCCAAGGCGCTGCTTTCGTCATCGGCCCAGCCGACCACCGTCAGCGGCACCATCTCTTCGAGCGCCGAGATCAGATTCTCGCGAATCACCGCACTGTCCTCGACGATGAAGGCTTTCAGCAAGGGCATGGAGCGGTCGCAAGGGCGGCGCGTAAATTCAACAAAGTGTAGCGGCGAGGCGCAGCGGGCCTCGTAGGAGATATCCGACAGGCCGGCGGCCGGTCCTACAAGCGGAAGCGAAGGCGGCCGATGGCCGCAGAGCAGGCACCCGGGGACCATGGGTTTCGACAATTCCAGTCGCTTTCCCCGGAGGACCGCCCCATGACAACCTCGGTCGACGAACGTGACCTGACAGCCGCCGAGCGCGATTCCTTTCGCAGCGCCACCTTCACGCCACCCCGGCGCCGCTGGCCCGGCATCCTGGTTGCGCTGGTCATCGGCGGCGGCATTGCCGCCCTGGCCGTGTCCAGCCTGTACGACAGCCGCAGCATTGGCCAGCGCATCGACGCCGGCGTCGATGCCACCGGGCAGAAGGTGCAGAACCAGGTCGACGACCTGCGGCTGGCCGCGTCCGAAGCCGCGCGCGACAGCGCCCTGGTCGGCGACCGCGCGACCGGCGCGCTGACCGACTCGGGCATCACCGCGGCCGTGAAAACCTCACTGGCCGCCGACCCGGCCTTGAGCGCCATCAAGATCGATGTCAACACCGATAGCGGCGTGGTGCGCCTGGACGGCCCGGCGCCCGACGAAAAAGCACGCGAGCGCGCCACCGTGCTGGCCGCCGCGCCGCAAGGCGTGGTGCGCGTCGACAACCGGCTGGTCGTGACGACGCATTGATGCCGTAGGCCCTCTGTCATACTGCCGCCCGTCATTCGGCCGCCCACCCCGGGCGGCCTGACGTTTCAGCGGCAGCATGCGCATCCTCGGCATTGACCCGGGTCTTCAGAGAACGGGCTTTGGCGTCATCGAAGCCCAGGGCGCGCGGCTGGCCTACGTGGCCAGCGGCACCATCGATACCACCGACGCGCCGCGCGGCGACCTGCCGCTGCGGCTGAAGATCATCTTCGACGGCGTCTGCGAGGTCGTGCAGCGCTACAGCCCCGAGCACGCATCGGTCGAGATCGTCTTCGTCAACGTCAATCCGCAAAGCACGCTGCTGCTCGGCCAGGCGCGCGGCGCGGCGCTGGCGGCACTGGTCTCCGGCGGGCTGCCGGTGGCCGAATACACGGCACTGCAGATGAAGAAGGCCATCGTCGGCCACGGCCTGGCGAACAAGGCCCAGGTGCAGGAGATGGTCAAGCGGCTGCTGAAGCTGCCGGTCCTGCCGGGCAAGGATGCCGCCGACGCGCTCGGGCTGGCCATCTCGCATGCCCACGCCGGCGCGTCCTTCGCCGCCCTGGCCAAGGCAGGGCCGCTGGAAAGGCGGCAACATGCGCAGTACCGCAAGGGCCGTACCTACTGACCAGGAGAGAGTCGACGATGAGCCACCCCGTGAAGACCCAATGGGTCGAGATTGCACCCGGCTTCGCCGGCGTTCTGGCGCTGCCGCCGGCCGGCCGTGGCCCCGGGCTGGTGCTGTTCCAGGAGATCTTCGGCGTCAACGAGCACATCCGCGCCGTCGCCGAGCAGTACGCGCTGGACGGCTTCGTCGTGCTGGCGCCGGATGTCTTCTGGCGCCAGGCGCCGAAGGTCGAACTCGGCTACGACGGCGAAGACCGCCAGCGGGCGATCGGCCTGATGCAGGGCTACGCCGGCCCCGGCGCGCTGGCCGACATCGGCGCCAGCGTCGCGGCGCTGCGCGCGCGGCCCGAAGTCGCCGGCGCCAAGGTCGGCGCCTTCGGCTATTGCATGGGCGGGCGGCTGGCCTATCTGGCGGCCGCGACGGCCGGCGTCGACGCGGCGGTTGCGTTCTACGGCGGCGGCATCCACACGCAGCTGGACCGCGCCGCGGCCATCCACTGCCCGATCCAGTTCCACTACGCCGAGCAGGACGACAACATCCCGCTGGCGGCGGTCGACAGCGTGCGCGAGGCCTTGAAAGGCAAGCCGGCCGAGGTCTTCGTCTACCCCGGCGCGCACCACGGCTTCAACTGCTGGGCGCGCGCTTCGTACCACGCAGCCAGCGCCGCGCTGGCCCACGGGCGCGCGCTCGAATTTTTCGCGGCGACGCTGTTCTGACGCCGGCCCTTTACAGCGGCGCGACTTCCAGGCGCAGCTGTACCGCTGCCGCCGTCGTGGCCGTCGGGCTGCCGAGTTGCGCGGGCTGCACGCCGCGCGACACCAGGTGCGCGCGCAACTGGGTGGCACGCTGCATCGCCAGCGGCGAGGCAGCGGCGCCGTCCGCCGGTGCCGCCAGCAGTTGCAGCCGCACCTCCGGCCGGCGGCGCAGGCTCTGCGCCACCTTGTCCAGCACCGCGGCGAGCGCGGGTTTGACGGTGCTGCGCGCGCTGTCGAAGCAGAACTCGCGCGGCACGTCCAAGGTCACCGGGCCGTCGCCCCGCTGCGCGATGAGCACCGGCGTGCCGTCGAACCACGACTGCAGCCACTGCCGCTCGATGCCGAGCGAGGCTGCGCGCGTGGCCGCCGGCGCGGGCGCGGTCGACGTTGGCGCAGCCGGCGCCGCGTCGGGCCCGTTGGCGGGCCGTGTCGCACAGCCGTGCAGGCCAAGCAGCACGACCAGCGTGGCGATGACGGATGCTGATGACGGACGAGCGGGATGGGACATCCAACCCATGCTACGCCCGGCCGGACGCCAGGCCGTTACCGGGCGCTACACAAGCCGCTGCGCGTGCCAGCGCAAATGGTCTTCGACGAAGCTGGCGATGAAGTAGTAGCCGTGGTCGAAAGCCGCATGCCGGCGCAGCGTCAGCGGCTGCGCGGCAGCGGCGCAGGCGGCTTCGAAGGCTTCGGGCTTCAGCTGCTCGACGAGGAATTTGTCGGCCAACCCCTGGTCGACCAGGATGCCTTGCGGGTACGGCGTGCGCGCGGCCCGCATCAGCTCGCTGGCGTCGTGCGCGGCCCAGGCGCTGCGGTCGCCGCCGAGGTAGCGGCTGAACGCCTTCTCGCCCCAGGGGCAGCGCGACGCCGCGGCGATCGGCGCGAAGGCCGACAGCGAGCGGTAGACGCCGGGGTGGCGCAGCGCCAGCGTCAGCGCGCCGTGGCCGCCCATCGAATGGCCGAAGAGGCCGATGCGGCCGGCATCAGCACCGAAGCGCTCGATGACCAGCGCCCGCAGTTCGTCGACGACGTAGCTTTCCATGCGGAAGTGCGTCGCCCACGGCGCGGCGGCAGCGTCCAGGTAGAAGCCGGCACCGGTGCCGAAGTCCCATTCATCGGCCTCGCCGGCGATGCCGGTGCGGCGCGGGCTGGTGTCCGGCGCCACCAGCATCAGCCCGAGTTCGGCCGCCACGCGCTGCGCGCCGGCCTTGATCGGAAAGGTCTCTTCGCTGCAGGTCAGCCCGGCCAGGTAGAACAGCGTCGCGTTGACCACCGGCGGCTTGAACACCGCGAACGGCATGGGCAGCCCGATCGACGAAGACGCATGGCGGTAGAAGCCCTGCACGCCGCCGAAACAGGCGTGTTCCGAGATCGTCTCGAACATCAGAACATCACCACCGAGCGGATCGACTCGCCGCGCTTCATCAGCTCGAAGCCTTCGTTGATGTCTTCCAGCTTCAGCCGGTGCGTGATCAACTCATCGATACGAATCTTGCCGTCCATGTACCAGTCGACGATCTTCGGTACATCGGTGCGGCCGCGCGCACCGCCGAAGGCCGAGCCGAGCCAGACACGGCCCGTCACCAGCTGGAACGGGCGCGTGCTGATCTCCTTGCCCGATTCGGCCACGCCGATGATCACGCTCTTGCCCCAGCCGCGGTGCGTGCACTCCAGCGCCTGGCGCATCGTCGTCGTGTTGCCGATGCATTCGAAGCTGTAGTCGGCGCCGCCGCCGGTCAGCTGCACGAGCGTGTCGACCAGGTTCTCGTGATCCTTCGGGTTCACGAAGTGCGTCATGCCGAAAGCCCGCGCCATTGTCTCGCGCGCCGGGTTGATGTCGACGCCGATGATCTTGTCGGCGCCGACCATCTTCGCGCCCTGAATCACGTTGAGCCCGATGCCGCCGAGGCCGAACACGACGACGTTGGCGCCGGCCTCGACCTGGGCCGTGAACAGCACCGCGCCAACGCCGGTGGTGACACCGCAACCGATGTAGCAGACGGTGTCGAAAGGCGCGTCTTCGCGGATCTTCGCCAGCGCGATCTCGGGCACGACGATGTGGTTGGCGAAGGTGCTGGTGCCCATGTAGTGGAACACCGGCTTGCCGTCGATCGAGAAGCGGCTCGTCTGGTCCGGCATCAAGCCCTTGCCCTGCGTGGCGCGGATCGCCGTGCACAGGTTGGTCTTGCGCGACAGGCAGCTCTTGCACTGCCGGCATTCGGGCGTGTACAGCGGGATCACGTGGTCGCCGGGTTTCAGCGACGTGACGCCGGCGCCGACATCGACGACGATGCCCGCGCCTTCGTGGCCCAGGATGGATGGGAACAGGCCTTCGCTGTCGGCCCCTGACAGCGTGTACCAGTCGGTATGGCAGATGCCGGTGGCCTTGATCTCGACCAGCACTTCGCCGGCTTTCGGGCCGGCCAGGTCGACGGTTTCTATCGTCAGCGGGGCGTTCGCTTGCCAGGCCACGGCGGCGCGGGTCTTCATCGGGCAGGTCTCCTTGTTCCGAGGCGGCGAACCATACACCAGACGTGCGAAGCTACGGGTGTAGATGACCGTGATCGCGCTCGACCGCCCGTCCTCCGCCGCCTGGCCGCGTGTGCCCACGCGGCTGCCCGCGCTGGGCGAGTGCCTGGTGCTGGCGGTGCTGCTGCACCTGCTGGCGGTAGCGCTGTTCGGCAGCACGCCCGGCGGCAGCGCGCGGCCCGGCGAAGGCGTCTGGGGCGCGATCAACGTGCGCCTGGCCGGCAATGCGCCGCAGCGGACCGAAGCCGACACGCCGCCGCCGCCACCCGCCGCCTACAGCGGCCCGCCCGGCCAGGCCAGCGAGCGGCGTTGGGGCGGCGTGGTGCGCGAGACGGCGAAGCCGCCACCGGCGCCTGAAGAGCCCGGCGCGGCGCGGCTCGGTACCTGGCACCCGACGCCGACCACCGACGCCGCCGACGCACTGCCGCCGGCGCTGGCGCGCACGCCGATCGCGGCTGACGAACTGCCGCCGCTGCCGGCGCCGGCACCCTTGCCGGCACCGGTGCTTGAACCCGTGCTGGTGCCGGTACCAACGCCCGCTCCCGTGCCCGTGCCTGCCCCCGCCCCGGCACCGGCACCGGCACCGGCACCGGCACCGGCACCCCCCGTCGTCCGCGAGCTGCGCCGCGCCGATGCCGCGCCGGCGCTGCGCGAGGTCGCACCGCTGGCGGCATCGCCGGCGCCGATCCCGCTGGCGCCGGCCGCTGCGCCGGCGCCGCCCGAGCTGGCCGCGCTGCCGCGGCCGGTCGAAACGCGCGCGCTGCCGGTGGCGCCGCCGCTGGCCTTGCCGGCCGAAGCGCCGCTGACCCGCGTCGCGCCGGTCGAGGCCGTCGCGCTGCCGGCACCGGCCGCGGCGCCACAGGCGTTGCCGGACGTCCCGCTGGCCCCATCGCCGCGCGGCGTGCCGAACGCCAAGCCGGCCGAAGCCGCCCGCACGGCCGAGAGCCCGCCGCTGGCGCGCCCGTCCGCCGGTGCGCCCGACGCCGGCGCCGCGCTCGGCCACGACGTCGCCACGCCGCCCACCGCAGCCGCCAGCGCGCCGCGGCTGAACCTCGACCTGGTGCGACCGCGCGGCGGCCCGATCTCCAGCCAGGGCTCGCGCGGCATGCTCAACGTGCTGCCGCATCCGCCGGACCGCAAGCTGGCCGACGACATCGAGAAGTCGGCCCGGCCCGACTGCCGCACCGCCTACAGCGGCATGGGCCTGCTGGCCGTCGTGCCGTTGGCGGCCGACGCGATCAAGAAGGACGGCTGCCGCTGGTAGCGCCGCGGCGCGACGACAGCCGCGGCTCGTCGACACCGCTGGCGCGGCCGATCTGCATCAGCGTCAACGGCCCGGCCAGGCCGTCGGGCGTCAAGCCCTGGGCGAGCTGGAACGCGGCGATGCGCGAGCGCAGCGCGTCGTCGCCGGCCGGCTGGCTGCCGAGCTTGTCGATGGCCGCCAGCCGCGGCAGCAGCCAGCCGCCGAGCGCGCCGGTCTGGTTCGCGATGTCGCCGTCGCGGTAGCTCGGCGGCGCGCGCCAGAAGGTGGCGAACTCGCCGCGCCACAGCCAGGCCAGCTGCAGCAGCGGCAGCGTCAGTTCGGCACCGCCGATGTTCAGCGTGGCGCTGTCGTCGGCCAGCGCGACCAGCAGTACGTGGGCGATACGGCCGTGCTCGTCGACGAGCTTCAGCACGCCCGGCCGGTCGAGCTGGCGGATCGCCGCCAGCCCGCCGCGGCTGCGGAAGCATTGCAGCGAGCGCAGCGCCGCTGCCGCGCAAGGATCGCCCGCGCCGAGCGTCGTGTCCCACAGCCCGGCCAGCGCACGCCAGGCCGCGGCTTCGTCGGCGGCGGCGGGCGTGAACGCGGCCTCGATGCTCGGCGGCGTTGTCGGCGGGGCCGGCGGCGGCGAGGCTGGTGCCGGAGCCGGCGCAACGGCAACCGGCGCGGGTACTGGCGGCACCACCGGGGCGGCCTTCGCCTGCGCCGCCGGGGCTGCCGTCGTCGATGCAAAGCGCGGTGCCAGCACCACGCCGGCGGCCAGCGCCACGCCGGCGACCCCGGCGATGAGCCAGCCGTTCACCCCGGCCGGCGCCGCCGGCTCAGCGGCCGGCGCGGCGTTGGGCTTGACGCCGTAGACCTCGGCGACGGCCCGCTCGACGATGTCGCGGTCGATGCGCCGGCTGCCGCGGGCCTGCGCCACCGCCATCGCCCGGTCGCAGACGGTGTTGATGCGCCGCGGCACGCCGCGACACAGGCGGTGGACAAGATGCAAGGACTCGGCATTGAACGGCAACGGGCCGCTGTGCCCGGCCACGCCGAGCCGGTGCGCGATGTAGCCGGCCGTCTCGGCCTCGGACAGCGCCGGCAGGTGGTAGCGCGCCACCACGCGCTGGGCCAGCGGTTCCAGCGTCGGCCGCTCGAGCATGCCGCGCAGCTCGGGCTGGCCGATCAGCATCACCTGCAGCTTCTTGCCGTTGGCGTCCAGATTGGTCAGCAGGCGCAGCTGTTCCAGCACCTCGCCCGACAGCGCCTGCGCCTCGTCGATGACGATCAGCGTGCGCCGCCCCTGCGCATGCGCCAGCAGCAGGTGGCCGTGCAGCGCGTCGATCAGGTCGACGGTGCCGCCGCCGGCCGGCAGCTCGACATGCAGGTCTTCGCAGACCCGCGTCAGCAGCGCGTCGACATTCAGCTTGGGGTTGACGACGCTGGCCACGTCCACGTTCGACGGCAGCTCTTCGAGGAAGCGCCGCCACACCGTCGTCTTGCCGGCGCCGATCTCGCCGGTCAGCAGCACGAAGCTGGCGCCGCGCGTCAGGCCGTAGTTCAGCAGCGCCAGCGCCTCGCGGTGCTTGTCGCTCATGTACAGGAAGCTCGGATCGGGGGCGATCGAGAACGGTTCCTGGCGCAGCCCGAAGAAGGACTCGTACATCAACCGGAGGATAACCGCGCGCCGGTGGCGCCCTGGCCCTACGGCGCCGCAGCCGACGCCGGCCGCGCCGGCACGATCACGTCGGCCTTGCCGCCGACGCATTCGGTGGTCTGGCCGTGGCTGCACAGCGGCGGGCCGGCGGCGCGCTCTTCGCGCCCCAGCCGGGCACCGCCGGGCTCGCCGACCAGCGTCAGGATCACGGTCGCGGCGGTGGCCAGTGCCAGCAGCAGGATCAGCAGGCGGCGGCGCCAGGTGAACGGGCGGTAGGTGTCTTGCGTCTTCACGCCATGACTATGGCATGGCCGGCGTTCACAGCTGCTTCAGGATCTCTTGCGCCACCGCGCCCAGCGGCAGCGTCTTCTCGACGCCGCCGCGCTTGATGGCTTCCTTGGGCATGCCGAAGACGACGCAGCTCTCTTCGTCCTGCGCCACCGTGCGGGCGCCGGCGTTGCGCATCTCCAGCAGGCCGGCGGCGCCGTCGTCGCCCATGCCGGTCATGATGACGCCCAGCGCGTTCACGCCGGCGCTCTTGGCCACCGAGCGGAACATCACGTCCACCGACGGCCGGTGCCGGTTCACCAGCGGGCCGTCGACGACCTCGACGAAATACTGCGCGCCGCTGCGCTTGAGCACGAGGTGGCGGCCGCCCGGCGCGATCAGCGCGCGGCCGGGCACGACGCGGTCGTTGCTCTCGGCTTCCTTGACGCTGATGCGGCACAGGCCGTCCAGCCGCGCCGCGAAAGCGGCCGTGAACTTCTCCGGCATGTGCTGCACGATGACGATGCCCGGGCTGACGCGCGGCAGCGCCGTCAGCACCTCTTCCAGCGCCTGCGTGCCGCCGGTCGAGGTGCCGATGGCGACGACGCGTTCGGTGGTCTGCGTCATCGCGCGCGGCGACGCCGCGGCCAGGATCACGTCGGCGGTGTTCTTCGGCGCCGGCGCCGGCGGCGCTTCGGCGCGCAGCGCGAGCCGGCGCACGTTGGCGCGCGCCGCGCTCTTGACGGTGGCCACCAGGTCGTCGGACGCGTCGGTGAGGAACTGCTTCAGGCCGAGCTTGGGCTTGGTGACGATGGCCACGGCGCCGGCGGCCATCGCTTCGAGCGTGGTCCTGGCACCCTTCTCGGTCAGCGTCGAGCAGATCACCACCGGCGTCGGCCGCTCGCTCATGATCTTGCGCAGGAAGGTGATGCCGTCCATGCGCGGCATCTCGACGTCGAGCACGATGACGTCGGGCCATTGCTGCTTCATGCGTTCGATCGCCAGCAGCGGGTCGGCCACCGCGGCGATGACCTGCATGCCGGCCGTGGCGCCGAGCAGGCCGGCCACCACCTGGCGCACCACCGCCGAGTCGTCGACCACCATGACCTTGATCGGATTCATGCGCCAGGCCTGTCCACGGGTTGCGGTTGCGGCCGGATCTGGCGCGACCAGACGTGGCCGCTGCCGATGTCGAAGATGATCTGCCGGTGCCCTTCGCCGAACAGGCTCTCGGACACGACCTCGATGCCGTGCGCCTGCAGCAGGCCGCGTGCGGCCTCGCCGTTGCGGCGGCCGACGGCCGGTGCGCCGCGCGCGCGGTGCGCCGGAAACATGTCGCCGCCGCCGAAGATCTTGGCCTGGCACTGCGCCGCATCCACCTGGTGCGCGGCCAGCTCGTGCAGCATCAGCGGCAGGGCTTCGTCGCCATAGCGCGGGTCCAGCTCGACGCTGCCGGCGCCGCCGCGGCTGGCCAGCAGGAAGTGCGACATCGCGCCGATGCGCCGCAGCGGGTGCCACAGCGTCACCGACACGCAGGAGCCGAGCACGGTGCGGATGCGCAGCGATGCATCGCCGACGAAGTACTCGCCCGGCTGCAGCACCACCACGCCCGGCTTCATGGCTTGCGGTAGATCGAAGGCGCCAGCGCCTCGACGGCACTGCTGATGTCGTTCAGGCTCTCCGAGTGGCCGATGCAGAAGTGCCCGCCGGGCTTCAGCAGCCCCAGCACGCGCGCCACCACCTGGCGCTTCGTGTCGCCGTTGAAGTAGATCATCACGTTGCGCAGGAACACGATGTCGAAGCTGCCCAGCCGCGGCAGTTCGGCGTTCAGGTTCACCTGCGCAAAGCTGACGCGGCTGCGCAAGGCGCGTTCGACGAGCAAGGTGCCTTCCTGCTCGCCGTGGCCCTTCAGGCAGAAGCGCTTCAGGTAGGCCGGCGGGATGTTGCGCGCGCGCTCCATCGGGTAGTGGCCGGCGCGGGCGCGCTGCAGCACGCGCGTGCTGATGTCGGAACCCACGACCTCCCAGCCGCCAGGGCCCAGCACGTCGGCCAGCACCATGGCGATGCTGTAGCTCTCTTCGCCGGTCGAGCTGGCCGCGCTCCAGACGCGGAACGGCTGCGTGCGCGGGGCGGCGGCAGCAGCCGTGGCCAGCTCGCGCAGCAGCTCGAAGTGCTTGGGCTCGCGGAAGAAGTAGGTCTCGTTGGTCGTCAGCAGATCGACCGCGGTCTGCACCTCGTCGGCCGCGCGGCCGCTGTTGAGCAGCTCGAAGTAGGCGCCGTAGCTCGACAGGCTGTGCGCCTGCAGGCGCTTGGACAGCCGGCCGCAGACCAGGGCCTTCTTGGCCGGCGTCAGCGTGATGCCGGCGGCGTCGTAGATGAAGCGCTGGAAGCGGCCGAACTCGGCGTCGGTGATCGTATTCATCGGCTCGTGCCTGTCGGTGCTTCGGCGCGCAGCGCCTGCAATGCGGCCTGGTGGCGCTTGAGCCAGTTCGGCAGCTCGGCGGCCGGCATCGGCCGCGCGATCAGGAAACCCTGGCCGATGCCGCAGCCGCATTCCTGCAGCAACCGCCAGTCGTCCAACGTCTCGATGCCTTCGGCCACCGTCACCAGGTCGAGCTGGCGCGCCATGTCCAGCGCCGACTGCAGGATCACGCGCAGGTTCTTGCGCTGGTGCGCGCCGTGCACGAAGCTGCGGTCGATCTTCAGCTCGGTGAACGGAATGCGCGCCAGCTGCTGCATCGACGAGAAGCCGGTGCCGTAGTCGTCGATCGACAGCCCGAAGCCCTTCAGCCGCAGCCGCGCCAGCACGCCCAGGGCGGCGCCCAGGCAGTCGACGACCGAGCTTTCGGTGATCTCCAGCACCACCTGGTCGGCGCGCAGCCCGTGCTGCTCCACCACGTCGACGACTTCCTGCACCAGCGAAGGCCGGTCGAGCAGGTGCGGCGACAGGTTCACCGCCATCGACAGCTTCAAACCGTGCGCGTTCCATTCGGCCGCCTGCGCCAGCGCCTGTTGCAGCACCGACAGGCTCAGGCCGTGGATCAGGCCGTCGGACTCGGCCAGCGCGATGAAGGTGTCGGGCCGCACGAAGCCGCTGCCGGCGCGGTGCCAGCGCGCGAGCGCCTCGACGCCGCGCACGATGCCGGTCCGCATGTCGACCTTGGGCTGGTAGTGCACGCCGATCTGGCCGCCGGCGATGGCTTCGGCCAGCGCCGCAGCGCCGATTGCCGACACCGCCGTGTCGGGCCGCGGCGCTTCGCTGCCGGGCGCCTGACCCAGCCGCGCCAGCGCGCCGCGCAGCGCCGGCGGCGTCAGCGGCTTCTGCAGCCCGGCCAGTACCTGCAGCCCGAGGTTGCGCGCCATCGTCTCGACCGAATGGATCAGCGCCGTCTCGCGCCCCGACGCCACGATCAACGGGATCGCCAGGCGCCGCGGCAGCAGTTGCTGGATCAGCTCGACGCCGTCCATGCCCGGCATCTCGAGGTCGACGATCAACAGCTCCGGCGGCAGCACCAGCAGGGCCAGCAGCTCCAGCGCTTCGGCGCCGCTGGCGGCTTCGTAGATCATCGGCACGCCGAGGTCGCGGCAGGCCTGGACGGTGTGCGCGCGCTGCACGCCGCTGTCGTCGACGACGAGCAGCGAAGCGACCGGCGGCAGCGGCGTGTGGAGGCTCATCGCGCGGGCGGTGGCCGCAGGATTCAGTGCGCCAGGGCCGTATCGGCGGCGGCTGCGCCGACTTCGCCCACGGCGCCGATCTCGTCGAGCGACAGCACACGGTCGACATCGAGCAGGATCACGAAACGCCCCTTGACCTTGCCCATGCCTTGCAGAAAGTCGGTGCGGATGCGCGCGCCGAAGGCCGGCGGCGGCTCGATGTCGGCGGCCGCGATGTCCAGCACTTCATTCACCGCGTCGACGACGACGCCGACGACGTGGCGTTCGTCGCCGGCCTGGATCTCGACGATGACGATGCAGGTCTTCTTCGTGATCGGGCTCGGCGGCCGCCCGAAGCGCGCCAGCAGGTCCATCACCGGCACCACCGCACCGCGCAGGTTGATCACGCCGCGCACGCAGTCCGGCATCATCGGCACCTCGGTCAGGCTGTGGTATTCGATGATCTCCTTGATCGCCAGGATGCCGATCGCGAACATCTCGCCGCCGAGCATGAAGGTCAGGTACTGCGCCGGCTCCAATGGCGCCGGATTCGGCGCGCGCGGCGCGTGGGTCTGAACCGCTGCTGTCATATCGGCAGCCCCTCAGAAGCGCGAGAACTGGGCTTCGTCGGGCGCATCGGCGGCCGTGCCGGCGAACACCGGCGCCGGGCTGCCGCGGCGCACCACCGCATAACCCGCCCGGGCGGGCGCGGCCTTGCGCGAAGCCGCCGTCGCGATGGCCGTTGCCGCGGCGCGCGCGGGCTTGGCACCGGCCAGCTTGAAGAAGGCCATCGTCTGCTGCAGTTGTTCGGCCTGGCTGCTCATCTCTTCGGCCGTGGCCGCCAGCTCTTCCGAACTCGACGCGTTCTGCTGCGTCGTCTGGCTCAGCTGCGTCACCGCCGAGTTGATCTGGCCCACGCCCGACGACTGCTCTTCCGACGCCGCCGTGATCTCCTGCACCAGGTCCGATGTCTTGCGGATGTTCGGCACCATCTGGTCGAGCAGCCGCCCCGCCTTCTCGGCGAGTTCGACGCTGGAGCTGGCCACGGTGCCGATCTCCTGCGCCGCGACCTGGCTGCGTTCGGCCAGCTTGCGCACTTCGGCGGCCACCACGGCAAAGCCCTTGCCGTGTTCGCCGGCGCGCGCGGCTTCAATCGCAGCGTTCAGCGCCAGCAGGTTGGTCTGGTACGCGATGTCGTCGATGATGCCGATCTTCTGCGCGATCTGCTTCATCGCCGAGACGGTGGAACGCACCGCCTCGCCGCCTTCGGCGGCTTCGCCGGCAGCCTTCGTCGCCATGCTGTCGGTGACCTTCGCGTTCTGCGTGTTCTGCGAGATCGACGCCGTCATCTGCTCCATCGACGCGCTGGTCTCTTCGACGCCCGCGGCCTGCTCGCTGGAGGCCTGGCTCAGCGACTGCGCCGTCGCGCTGACCTCTTCGGACGCCCCGGCCAGCGCTTCGGCACTGGCGTTGACCTCGGACACCACCTCGGACAGCTTGTCCGCGGTGTTGTTGACGTAGGTCTTCATCTCGGCGTAGACGCCCTGGTAGTCCTTCTCGATGCGCTGCGTCAGGTCGCCGTCGGACAGCGCGCCCATCACGCGAACGACATCGTCGACGCTGCTGCCGGTGGCGGCCGCCATGTCCTTCATCGCACGCAGCAGTTGCGCGGTCTCGTCCTTGCCGCTGGCATCGATGACGACGGACATGTCGCCCTTGGCGAGCTGGTTCGCGGCCCGCACCGCCGCATCCAGCGGCCGGGTCACGCTGCGGCTGATGAAGTAGCCCAGCGCGACGCCGAAGACCACGGCGCAGGCGATCAGCGTGATCATCATCGAACGGCCCGAGCGGTACAGCGCACCGACATCGGCCACCGCCGTCTGGGCGCGCGTCTCCTTCTGCTTGACCAGTTCGTCGAGCAGGTCGTCCAGGCCGTTGGCATGTTCGCGCACCTGGTTCAACGACTGCGCCAGGCTCTCGTCGCGCTCCATCAGCTTCTTCGTCGACGCCATGTCGAGCGCACGCTGCATCTCGCCCTGGTAGTCGCCCCAGCGCTTGTTGAACGAGTCGAACAGTTCCTTGGCACGGTCGGTCACGAACAAGGGCCGCGCCTTGTCCATGTAGTCCTTGGCCGTGGCACTGCTCTTGCGGATCGACGCCAGGTGCTTGTCGCGCTCTTCCTTGCTCGTGGCGAGCAGGTAGTTCGAGCGTGCGCGCCCGATGTAGATCAGGTTGATGTTGGCTTCCTTGATGTACGACAGGCCCAGCAGTTCCTTGTTGTACATGTCCTCGGCCAGATCGTTCATCTGCGCCGAATTCAGGATGCCGATCGACCCGACCAGCGCGCAGATGCAGGCCACCAGAACGAAGGCCGCTATCAGGCGCGTGCCGATCTTGAAGTTGTTGAGCATGACGATTCCCCGGTGGGTTGACTTCTTCTGTCGAATGGCTTGCAGGTCGCGGCGGCGCGCCTGCATCGTGTCAGTGGACTTCTTCGGCAACTGCGGCCTGGGCCTGAGCCGGTGCGCCGATTTCGTCGAGCGACAACACGTGGTCGACATCGAGCAGGATGACGAAACGGCCCTTGACCTTGCCCATGCCTTGCAGGAACTCGGTGCGGATGCGCGCGCCGAAGGCCGGCGGCGGCTCGATGTCGGCGGCGGCGATATCCAGCACCTCGTTGACCGCGTCGACAACGACGCCGATGACGTGGCGTTCGTCGCCGGCCTGGACCTCGACGATGACGATGCAGGTCTTCTTCGTGATCGGGCTCGACGGCCGGCCGAAGCGCGCCAACGGGTCCATCACCGGCACCACTGCGCCGCGCAGGTTGATCACGCCGCGCACGCAGTCCGGCATCATCGGCACCTCGGTCAGGCTGTGGTATTCGATGATCTCCTTGATCGCCAGGATGCCGATCGCGAACATCTCGCCGCCG
>Ga0307515_10001691_pt1 | contig 49212 bp, 41 predicted proteins | sample 17_EM_MG_FD_194513 | JGI IMG/M metagenome (GOLD analysis project Ga0307515, IMG submission 194513) | Populus trichocarpa ectomycorrhiza microbial communities from riparian zone in the Pacific Northwest, United States - 17_EM | ecosystem: Host-associated > Plants > Roots > Unclassified | place... | reverse complement strand
GCCGCGGCGCGTTCGACCACACCGCCCAAGTCCCAGCCCGGCCGCAACACCGTCGTGGCAGCCATGGCGTTGCGCACCTCGCCGCCGTTCAATGAGAAGGCTTTGACCGCGACCAGCGCTTCATGCGCGAGCGGCGATGGACCTTCGACGACGCGGATGTCGAAGCGATGCGGCAGTGCGGGATCGGCGACGACCGCGCGAGTCGCCGCCTGGATGATGGCCTCCATGCCGGGCTACTCCGGCTTGATGCCGGCTGCGCGAATCACCTTCGCGTACTTGTCGCTCTCGCTGGCCATGAAGCGCCTGAACTCCTCGGGCGTGCCGTTGACCGGTTCCCAGCCCATCGCCTTCAGTTTGCCGCTCACCTCGTCGCTGCGGCCGGCACGCACGAAGGCGCGCTGCAGGACTTCGACCACTTCCTTCGGCGTGGCCGAAGGCAGGAGGAAGCCGGCCCAGGTTTCGGCGACGACGCCGCGAATGCCCAGCTCCTGCAGCGTCGGCACCTCCGGCAGCAGGGGCGACCGGCGGGTGCCCATCTGCGCCAGCGGCCTCAGCTTGCCCGAGGCAATGAAAGGCAGCGCCGATTGCAGCGAGGTCGGCGCGACCTGGATCTCCCCGCTCGCGGCGGCGGTGAGCATCGCCGGACCGCCCTTGTATGGCACGTGGATCAGATCCGCGCCGGTCACCGATTTCAGCAGCTCCATCGCCATGTGCGACACCGAGCCGATGCCGACGGATCCATAGGTCAACGTGGCCGGCTTCGCCTTGGCGAGCGCAAGCAGCGCCTGCATGCTGTCGACGGGCATGCCTGCATTCACCGCGATCAGCGTCGGATGCGTGGCCGCCAGCGTAAGGGGTGCGAAATCGCGCACCGGGTCGAAGCCCAGGTTCGGATACAGCGACGCGGCGATCGCGTTGGCGCCGACATCGGCCACGAACACCGTGTAGCCATCGGCGGGCGCCTTCGCCGCCACGCCCGCTGCCACCGTGCCGCCGGCACCGGGCCGGTTGTCGACGATCACGGGCTGGGCGAGCAGCGCCGTGAGCTGTTGGCCGTAGAGCCTGGCGATCGTGTCGTGCGTGCCGCCGGGCGAATAGGGCACGATCAGCTTGATGGGATGCGCCGGGAAACGTGTCGGGCCGGCTGCTGCGTTCGCCAGGCCCGGGGGCAACGCGGCGAGCGCAAGCAATGCGGCCAGGCGCCGGCGGCCGAGGTTGGGATGCGGCATGCTTGTCTCCATCGTTTTTCTTGTCGCGCTCAGGCCGGCATCGGTTCCCAGACCTTGTCCGGCAGCGGCAGTCCGGCGAATTCAGCCGGACCCAGCGGCCGGTCGATCGCGAGACCATGCTCTTCCATCAATGCCAGCAACTGCCGGATGTGCTGCGTGCAATGCCGTGTCGTGAGCTCGAGCACCGCATGCAGCGACTGCTCGCCGTAGAAGGTCTGCACCCGGATGCCGTGGACCAGCCGCGCCAGGCCGCGGGCGCCCAGCAGGTCCAGCCGCACGAGCACCGAGCGTCCGTAGGCTTCGAGTTCGCGCTTGCCCCGAATGTCGTCCCCGGGCTCGCGCAACACCGCTTCGAGCTCGTAGCTCAGCACCGGGCCGGCTTCCGCCACTTCGAGAAAGGATTCGGCGATCCGGAAGATGTGATGGACCAGCACGCGCATCGTTCGATCGCGATCGCGATACCTGGCTTGCAGCAGTTCGTCGGGCAGTTGGTCCAGGTAGCGCAGCGCGGCGACGAGCACGGTCGACAGCCGCGTGGCCAGCTCGGCCTCGTCGAGCCGCTTGCCGAAGTCGACGTCGAGTCCAAGGAACTTCGAGACGTCGACGAGCGATTGCGAATACACCGCCTCGTCGCCGACGGCGACCACCGGCACGCCGCGCATGCCGAGCGCACGCAGCGCGGCCAGGCCGGCGGGATCGGCCATGACGTTGATGGACTCGAAGGGAACACCGTTCTTCTCGAGGAATTCCTTGGTCTTGAGGCAACTGGTGCAGCCGGGCTGCCAGAACACGCGCACGGGGTGGGCGAAGGGCTTCATGGTTTGCAGTCTCCTGGGTTGATTCATTCCCACACGCGCTGGGGCAGGGGCAGGTTGTCGAGATCGTCGGCCGTGAGCTTGTCGGGACGCAGCGTACCGAGCATGTCGAGCATGTCCTCGAGCTGCCGGGTGTGCTGTGCCGAGTGCCAGGTGGCGCGCTCGAACAGCTGGTAGACCGACTGCTCGCCCCACAGGGTCGGGATGGTGCGCTGCCATGCGCCGGTCTCCGACTGGACAGCGAACCAGCGGTGCATGCGCTCGCGCACGCTCTCGCCGAAGCGCGCCAGGTCCGCCGGGCTCGCAAGCGACGCCGGCGCGGTGCGCACACCCTGCGTGTACTCCTCGCCGTCGAGCGCCTCCATGAAATCAACCGGAATGTCGAAGATGTGAAAGGCGAGGTTGCGCAAGTCGCGCGACTCGCGGTGCGGATTGAGCGCGGCGAGCTGCGCGTCGGGCACGGCCTGGATGTCGCGCTGCGCGACACGGAGGATGCGGTCGAGCTTGTCGCGCAGCTGCTGCGGCGTGAGCTGACGGCGCGGCGCAGATTCGATGCCCAGCAGTTCCGCCACCTTGGCGAGGTTCTCGCCGAACACCCATCGTTCGCCGCGCGACACCACGGGGACGCGGCGCACGCCGAATGCCCTCAGCTTGTCCATGCCGCCCGGATCGTTGAGCACGTCGATCGACTCGAAAGGCAGGCCGGTGGATGCCACATATTCCTTGGTACGCAGACAGCTGCTGCAGCCCGGCTGATGGAACACGCGGATGGGTTCGTTCATGCGGATCTCCTTTTTTGACTTGACCACGAAGGGATGGTGAGACGCAAGGGGCAACAACCATGCCATGCGGCGGCGGCGCTGAAAGGCTGCACGCACGGTCCTTGGAATGCGAAAACTGAACGATGCGTTGCAGTTCTGAAACCTGCGGGCGGAAATCGCAGGCCGCGCGCTCGCGATCGGCATTGGCACACGCATTGCGGTAGCGGATGCATGACCCCTCTCATCATCACGGCCGCCATCACCGGGGGCGGCCCGCCCAAAGCCCGGACCCCTCACCTGCCCTGCACGCCGCGCGAGATCGTGGACGAGGCGATTGCCGCATGGCGCGCCGGCGCTGCGATCGTGCACCTGCACGCGCGGCTCGAGGACGGCACGCCGACCGCGGACCCGGCAGCGCATCGGCAACTGGTGGCACGCATCCGCGAGTCCGGATGCGACGCCATCCTCAATTTCAGCTGCGGCGACGGCGGCGGCCGCTTCGGTCATGCGCAGCGCCTCGCGCTCATCGAGCAGGGCGCGGAGATGGTGTCCTTCACCGCGAGCTCCTACAACAGCGGCGCACGCCTCTACGACAACAACCCGGCCTACCTGTCGCAGGCATGCGCCCGCATGCAGGCTGTCGGCGTCGTGCCCGAGATCGAGGTGCTCGAACCCGGCTTTCTCGAACGCATCGCGCGGCTGGTCTCGACCGGCGAACTGAAGGCGCCCCTCTACTGCCTGCTGGGATTCGGCATTCCCGGCGCCATGCCCGCGGACGCTGCGCTGCTGCCGATCCTGCGTGCACGACTGCCGCCGGGTGCCCTCTGGGGCGTGGCCTGCGCGGGCGACCACGCCACGCACCTGACGCTGCAGATGATGGCCTTCGCCAACGGCGGCCATGTGCGCTGCGGCATGGAGGATCACCCGTGGCTGCACGCCGGCGAGCTGGCGCGAAGCAATGCGCAGCTGGTCGCGCAGTGGGTCACGACCGCAAGCGCCTGGGGCCGGCCCGTGGCGACGCCCGCGGAGGCGCGGCAATTGCTGGGCATCGAGGCTTGCGCGGCGGCGTTGCGGGCGCAGGCGCTTGCATGAACCAGCCGCCTCCACGCTCCCTCTCGCCGTCACGCGCCCGGGCGATCGGAGGATCGCAACGGCGACCCGGCGCGATCCGTTCCAGGGCGGCGCGCTTGAACAACAGGGACGGCGCGGACCTCGCCGTCGGCGGCCCGGCATTCATCCGCAACGCTACTTTCACGCCCTCGACCTCGACCACTTTTGACGTCGATATCCAGCTCGCCTTCTGATTCAACCAATGGCCCATCCCGTTATCATCACCTGTGCCATCACCGGGTCGATCCACACGCCCTCGATGTCGCCCTACCTGCCGCTCACGCCCGAAGAGATCGCCGCGTCCGCCATCGGTGCCGCCGAGGCCGGCGCAGGCATCGTGCACCTGCATGCGCGCGACCCTGCGGACGGCCGGCCGACGCAAGACGTGGACATATTCCGGCGCTTCCTGCCGTCCATCAAGGCCGGTTGCGACGCCGTCATCAACCTGACGACCGGCGGCTCGCCCGCGATGTCGGTCGAGGAACGGTTGCAGCCCGCGCTCACGCTCAAGCCGGAAATCGCTTCGCTGAATCTGGGTTCGATGAATTTCGGACTCTATGAGATGCTCGGGCGCTACAAGGACTTCAAGCACGCATGGGAGGCGCCCTATCTGGCGGCCAGCGAGGAACGGATCTTCAGGAACAGCCTGCGCGACATCGCGTACATCCTCGAATCCTGCGCCGAGAACGGCACGCGCTTCGAGCTGGAGTGCTACGACATCGGGCACCTGTACGTCGCGGCGCATTTCCTTGAGCGCGGGCTCCTGAAGCCGCCGCTCTTCATTCAGTCGGTGTTCGGCATCCGCGGCGGCATCGGCGCGCACGCCGAGGACGTGCTGCACATGCGCCGCACGGCCGACCGGCTGTTCGGCGACGGCTACCTATGGTCGGTATTGGCGACCGGCCGGAACCAGATGTTCGTCGCGACCCAATCGGCGGTGATGGGCGGAAACGTGCGCGTCGGGCTCGAGGACAGCCTATGGTTGGGTCGAGGAAGGCTCGCGCAGAGCAATGCGAGCCAAGTTGCCAAGATCGCCACCATCCTCGGCGAGCTGGGGCTCGATGCGGCCACGCCCGCACAAGTGCGCGAGATGCTTCATCTCAAGGGCCGGGACGAGACAAACTATTGACGACCCGCACGACGGTCCTTCGATCATTCATTGCTGAGCTGGGATCACTTTCGATCAAGCATCAGAAGCAACTCGGCCGGCGGCACGGGCGCTGTCTGCGTTCGGGTCGAGAATGCAGGCTGCTGGCGGGTAAGGTGGCTGCGGCGGCGGTCTTCGGCGCCTTGCTGGGCCAGCCACTCCGCGCACCCAAGCACTTCGTCGCGCCTGCAACGGCGACGGCCGGGCGCCGTGGCTGCTGTCCTGCTTCGCCGGAGGCGTTTCAAATCCGGCAGGTGCAGGGCCTGCACAGCGGGTGCGCGTCGGCGTTGGTGCTAAGCATGGCGAAGCTGAGCTCCCACTACCCAGCCGCGTTCTTCCAGGCCGCCATAGGCTGCTTCCTGGCGCTCTAAGTCTCTATGCACTCGCGCGGATCTAGCCTGATTGCTATCCGCTGACGTCGCGTTCAGCACGCGCGCGGCGCAGGGCGGGCCTTCAGTGCGCGTCGCTGAAACTCAACGTTGTGTAACGGCTTGCACCAGCAGAAGACAGGCGTACGCCCTCGACGGACAATCTAGCACTAATGTACTAACACCGGGGTGCCGCGTACCGTGGCAGGTGCGACCGCTGGACCGACAATGTTGCGCACTTCTGATCAGATCAAGCGGAGCGAGGGCGAGGCGGGAGCTGACGAGATCCATCAGCGAGCTACGTGCCACGCGATGTCCGTGGCCGGTATCGTTCTGGTCGGGTTGTTGACTAATGCGACCTCCGCACTGGCAACAAACTCCGGGCACCACGGTCATCCGCCCGCGCCCGCACCAGCTCCTGCACCAGCACCAGCACCCGCTCCCGCTCCCGCACCGGCTCCTGCTCCCGCACCGGCTCCTGCGCCCGCACCGGCTCCTGCGCCCGCACCGGCTCCTGCGCCCGCGCCAGCTCCTGCGCCCGCGCCAGCTCCTGCGCCCGCGCCAGCTCCTGCGCCCGCGCCAGCTCCTGCGCCCGCGCCAGCTCCTGCGCCCGCGCCAGCTCCTGCGCCCGCGCCAGGTCCTGCGCCCGCACCAGCTCCCGCGCCTGCGCCAGGTCCTGCGCCCGCACCAGCTCCCGCGCCTGCGCCAGGTCCTGCGCCCGCACCAGCTCCCGCGCCTGCGCCAGGTCCCTCGCCCGCACCTGGCCCCGGGCCGACGTCTGGACCCACTCCTGCACCTGCGCCTGGTGCAGGTCCTGATGCGCCGCCCGCTCCGGCCCAGTCCTTCGTACCATCGCCTTTCATTGCCCCGAAGGCAGCTCTTTTGCTGGCCGGCGTGCCCCAGCTTCAGCGCGAGGCCGGATTCGCAATGGTCGGCAATCTTCACCAGCGTATCGGCGACGAGAACGTTCGCTCGGCCGGCCTCTCTCCCGAGGACGCTCGGCGACGCCTTTGGGCACGCGTTATTCGCATCGACCTGGACATCCGCCAGGGCGGCGGCTTCGGATCGTTGAGCGATGGCCACCTGAACGGCGTCCAAGTCGGCAGCGACCTATGGGTCAGCAATGAATGGCGCGTTGGCCTGTATCTCGGTCGGATGGATGGCAAGGCCAGCATCAGTGCCTTCGACTCCGGCATCTGGGCCCCCATCGGCAGCAGTGATCTGCGCTCGCAGTTCCTCGGCGGCTATGCCACCTACGCCACTACCGGCGGCTTTTATGCGGACTTCGTGCTGCAGGGTGCGCGGCATCGCTACACGCTGACGCCATTCGTGGAGCTGCCGGTTAAGAGCAAGGGCCGCGGCTTTCTGGCATCGGTCGAGGTGGGCCAGAGCTTCCCCTTGAGCGAGCGCTGGAAAATCGAGCCCCAGTTGCAGCTGGTGCACCAGCAGGTGCGATTGGACGACGTCACGATTGGCGCCGCCCGGGTGCAGTCGGACACGGACGACGGTTGGTTGGTGCGCGCCGGCGTGCGAGTGAAGGGCGAGTTTCCCGCAGCGATGGGTGGCGTACAACCCTACGCACGGGTGAACCTCTACCACGCCGGCGGCGGCGCCGACACCGCTCGCTACATCGGCCCGCTGGGGGTAGGTATCATTTCCAGCGGCGGCGGCAGTCGCACATCCAGCGAGTTGGCGGCGGGCGCTACCTTGACACTGTCCCCACGCGTCAGCGTGTATGGCGAACTCGGCAAGCTCTGGTCAAGCGGCGGCAACACGCAGATCAGGAGCGCGGTGCAGGGATCGCTTGGGGTGAGGGTGGGCTGGTGAAGTGCGGCGCGCCTGCGGTGGCCGGACGATTGCAACGGGACAGAGGTCAGCAAAAATGCCCTCAGGCCCACGAATGTAGGCGAGGCCGGACGATTTCTTGTACTGCATCTAAGCAATGAGCTATGCGTCGTGGGCCTGCGTCCGCGCAACCGTAGCATCGAAGTCATCGATGGCAAACATGATGCGACGGGGTCCCAACGCTTTTCACTGCCCTCGAGCTCAAGGCCCAACTCGATCAAGAGCGCCTTTTCTGCTTCGAGATCGTTGACAACGATCAGGACGTTGTCCATTCGCTCGACTGTGATGTCCGCTGGTCCCTCATTAGGTATGCCGCGTACCCCGGGAAACTGGCGCTCAGATCGACCCGGGCGGACGACCTGACTACATCGAAAGGTGGCTAGCGCACGCGGGAAGGGGCGCGATACGATGCTTCGCGCCTTCCGCCACCGCGCCCCCTGGAGCGGCGCCCGGGCCGCGTCACGAGGAGGACCGAAATGGATGTGAAAGGCGAGTTCGCGCGCCTCGAGCGCGAGAATGCGGGCAAGTCGATTGCGGCGTACCTCGACCCCGCCGGCAGCGGCACCGGGGCGCCCGCGCGGGCGACGCTGTACTACCACGTGTCGACGAACGACAGCGTGCCGGCTGCGGCACGCGTGCTGGACTCGCTGGAGGATAGGCGGGTCGTCTACACAAACCTGGCATCCGACCACTGGCTGACGACGTACATGTCGTCTCAGCTCGTGCACATGCAGAACCCGGCCGGCTGCAACGACCTGCGCCTGTGGCAGCGCAACTCGGTCGACTGGACGGTCGAGCGCTCGGCGCCGGCTCCCGGGATGGCACTGCGCGTCGCCGGCCGCTTCCTCGGCGACGCCGAGGGCCCGGTCGCTGGCGGCGGCCTCGGCGCAATGGCAAAGAAGGTCGCCGCCCGGCCCGCGCTCGCCGACGCGGGAGGCGGGCGCGAGAAGGCACTTGAGCGCGCGCTGCGTTACTACGCGCTGGCGGCTTACGCCGTGATCTCTCGCGCACGCCACCACAGCACGATGCTCGGCAACTACGTCGGCGCGATCCTCGTTAGCGACAGCGGCCGCATCCTCGCGTGGGGCTTTAACAGCACGAGCTTCCATCACGCCGAGGTCAACCTGATGCTGGCCTACTTCCTCGCCAAGCCGGGCGAGACGAAGCTGCCGGCAAATTCCGTCGTGTTCTCGAGCCTGACGCCGTGCAAGCAGTGCGCGACGCTGCTCGAGACCGCGCGCGGCACGACGAACTCGATCTTTTACGGTCAGTTCGACAGCGGCGACTTCGGCAAGGCCGGCGCGGCGACGAGCGCGAAGATCGACGACGTCACGAAGCCGGTCTCGGTGGGCGGCAAGCCGGCGCGCACTTTGGTCGCCGGCACGCTCGACACTGAGGTCGCCAAGCAGAACATCGCGCAAAACATCGGCAAGTCGGAAGCGGCCAAGACGTTGATCGACCGCACGCTCGAGGAGATTGGCCGCCGCTCGTCGAAGGACAGGAAGCTCGAAGATGAAGAGCAGACGGTGAAGTCGGCGGTGCTGAAGCACATTAAGGAGACGCTCGACGCGATCGCGATCTGAGCATGGCAACTCCCGGGCAGCCCAAACCAGGCTCCTTCGGGGGTAGCGCCGAGGATCACGGCGGGCGGCTGCGATCGGGGGCGCGCTTCGGCCGCGCCAGCCTCGCCAGCCTCGCCGTGAGCATGGCAAACAACATCGGGGGCGACATAGCTTGTTGCCGACGCTCGCGTCGCCGTGCCATCCGATGTTGAGATCAATAGTGTGTCCGCTACCGGCGAGCAGTCTGCCCCACCCCGCGCTTCGCAAGCGCCAGTCGTACGGCAGCTGCGCAGCGGTTGCTGCCGGTCGCCGGGGCCAGCGTACTCACGCTCACCGCCATCAAGCGGTCGTTCGGCGCTCGATCCAGCTCCGGCCCGAACGGCGGCTCTGCGTAGTACAGCCGACGCCGAGATCCGGCGCGCCAAATCGTCACGCCCGACGACTGCTTCTCTTCGGCGCGAACAGACGCTACGACCCATCGGCGACATTCGCCTCTACAACGACGCGAACTGCGAGGTGGGACGGGGTTTCACAAGACGTTCATTTCCGAATTGAGGCAAACCTTGATTTCTGGTTTCGCCTTGATCACGAGGAGGTGGAACAAGCGTCATGCGCCTTGTTCCTTCGGAACATCCCAGTCCGCGAGCGACCGTAACTCAGTGTGGCACGCCCCTGAAACGCGTCCATGTAGGTCTGGCCATCTCATGTTGACGCCCAGTCCAGTAAGTGCATCAGAGCCGCCCACCTACAGGCTGGGCGACAGTCCGCCATCGACACGGAGGTTGACGCCAGTGATATAGCCGGCGAGTGGGCTCGCAAGAAAGGCAATGGCGTCCGCAATCTCCTCCAGCCTCCCGACTCGACCAAGCGGTACCTGCGCGAAGATGGGCAGCGCCACACGCTCGATTTCGGCCCACGGCGCGTCCATGTTCGCCAGCCCGCGTTCCGCAGCGACCTGGCGGAATGCACCCTCCAGCGCGGGGCTGTGGGTAGTTCCGGGAGACACGGCATTGACGGTCACCCCATCGCTTGCCACAGCCTTGGCCATGGACGCCGTCATAGCGTTGAGTGCCGCCTTGCAGGCCGAATAGTCTGCTCGGGACGCCGGCGGCATCATCGCCGCGAGGCTAGAGATGTTGATCACGCGGCCCCATCGCGCTTGTTGCATCTTGGGCAACAGTCGGGTGCTAACCCGAAGGGCGGCGAGCACGTTGCGGTCGTAGGCCGCCGTCCATGACTCCGGTCGCGAATCCGCCCAGCTCTCCGTCGAGCCGCCAGAACCTCCGGCGTTGTTGACCACGATGTCTATCGGACCCGCAAATGCCTCCGCATCGTTGACCAATCGCTGCACTTCGTCATCGTGGGTCAAGTCGCCAGTGACGACATAGGCACGACCGCCGTTGGCGATGATGTCGTCCGCCACTGTCGCGGCGAGAACTCGGTCCCGCCCATGGACGATCAAGATTGCGTGCTCTAGAGCGAGCTTTCTTGCAATGGCTTCACCGATACCCTTGCTGCTGCCCGTGACCAGGGCCTTCTTGCCTGCCAACTTAAGATCCATTCGAGAAACCCGCTTCCCGTTGTTGCCTGATCAGGTCTGATCAAGTATCGGTGAACGCTGCTTCGTGGCGGCGCGCGTCCGACACCGTCAGCCAAATGGCAGAGACGAGAAAATAGAAGGCGCCAAACGCCGCGTAGGGAGCGATGTCGGTAATGCTGGGTGCCTTAAGCCCGCTTGCCTGGTTGACGAACACGACCCCCGCCAGCGCCGACTGAGCGCCGCTAAGGACCATCGCCCATTGCGCCCCGTAGCCTTTCCAGCGCCGAACAGCCGTCGCAAGTTGAAAGAGTCCCGCCAGAGCCGCCCATATCCCAAACACGAGAAGCACCGCATTCATGCTCATCCCGAGCGCCAGCGCGACCGCAACTGTCGTCACGGCGCTAACGCCCACATTGAGAGCCTGCGTCGGGTTGCTCTTCAGTCCCCCGTTGCGCCTTGCGTCTACCATATTCGCCGCAGCGTCCCAAAGTGGATAGACAAGAAGCAATGCAGCGGAGATGGCAGGTGCGCCTTTGCCCAGCGTAAACGCTGCGGCGACCCAGACGATTGAAAATGCCGCGCGGGAGAAATAATAGGGTTTCAGCCACTGGTTTCCCTGCGGGAAAGTCTTTGGATTGAAGTTGGTATCGGACATGTGTTTCTCCTTTTGATGAACTGAAAATTAGAGCCCACATCGCCATGGTGGCGGATGGACTTGGTGCCTGTCTGAGGTCGAACACCACTGCACGCGGAAAGTAACCTAGCGGCGTTTCAATCATGGGAACCGCTTGCGTCGGCGTGCGAACGCTTTCGAATGGAATGCGAGCTTTCAGAGATCGTTCTAGCTGAATTCCCATTTGCCACTCATAGCCCTGGTCCCCCAGACGCCTCCCTTGCCGCCAAATAGGGTGGTTGGCGCGAGAGGCGCCACCACGCCTTCTGATGGATTGAGAATGTTCTAGAAGAGACCTTCCCTGGCTGGCGCGAGCCAGCCAAGGAAGCCGGGCCGGCAGCGAAGGCTGGGGAGAAAACGTTGAGGGCGAGCAGCGTCCGGTCGCGCCGATGGTGAGGAGTTTGGGCAGTTTAGAAGTGCATTTAGATCTCCGGCGCGACAGCGGCCGCGAGGTTATGGGCGCGTTCGGCCGGCCATGCAGACGGCGAATGCCAAGGGCATGAACCGTTTCGGCATCTTCCAGAAGACTGGACGCTTAGGGGAAGGCGGGTTCATCACATAGAAGCTGCAACGTTAAATGCCGCCGCGCCTGCGCACCAGCCCGCCACAGGCACTTTCACTACTAAGCTAAGGTTATGAATTCAGAATCCTCGACTAAACGAAACATGTCCAATTTGCGCGGCATTGAAACCTTTGTCCGGGCGGTGGAAGGCGGCAGCATCGCCGCTGCGGCGCGTCAGTTGGGCATTAGCGCTGCGGCCGCCAGCCAGAACCTTGGCCGGCTGGAAGAGGAACTCGGCACGCGGTTGCTGACGCGCACCACTCGCTCGCAGGCACTGACGGCGGCGGGTGAGATGTACTTCGCCCACGTCAGCCCCTTGCTCGATGGGCTGGCCTACGCCAAGTCCGAACTGTCGGCGCTGCAGGACGCTGTAAAAGGGCGGCTCAAGCTCTCCTGCTCAGTGGCTTTTGGCCGCCACGTGGTGGCACCGCTGATACCGGCCTTCCTAGCACGCTATCCGCAGGTGAACCTGGAGATGCTGATGGCCGACCGCAATGTAGACCACGTGAAAGAAGACGTGGACGCCAGCATCCGCTACCGCGACGTGCTGGAGCCCGGCCTGGTGGCGCGTCGCATCGCCACTTCCCCCATCTTGATCTGCGCGGCACCCGCCTATCTCCAGGAGCATGGCCGCCCCAAAATCCCCGAAGATCTGGCAGCACATTCCTGCTTGACCTTTCGCAGGCCACTGGACGGGCGCATTGTGCAATGGCCGTTCCTGCGCGACGGTATGCGTTTCGCGCCGACAGTCCACACCACCACGGTTTGCAACGACATTGATACCCTGGCAGCCTTGGCCCTAGCCGGTGCGGGCGTGACCCGACTCAGCACCTTCATTGCCAACCCCTTGATCGCCGCTGGCCTGCTGGAGCCACTGTTTCTGGCCGCCGATGGACGGGAGCAGACGCTTGCTGACCCGGAGCCTTTGGAGTACTTCGCCTGCTTCCGCGACCGCAAGCATCTGCCCGGTCCGGTGCGGGCATTCGTCGACTTCATCGCCGAAGCCTTGCAGGACCACCCACTGCTGCACACTCCGGTGTGGCCGGCGCTAGCCTGATATGAACGCGGTTGCCCGTCGCATAGTTGCTGCCTCAGATTCCGCTTGGTGACGAGCGCCTCAGCGATCTGCGCGAGTTCGTCGAAAAGGTCTATCTGGGGCTGAGTGCGAAAGTCAGCTCAGGGCAGCTACCAGCAGCCGCGGTCAGCGCCGTTTGAGCACCGCCTAAGGTGCAATCAGACGCATCTGCCGCTCGTTATGGCTCACGTGCAGCGCGCTTAGCGGCTTGACCCGGCGCTTGCCGAACAACCGCCATCACTGCCGGTTCTGAGCAGCGGAGGGCCGCTTTGGGTCGGATGCGTGAGCTCGCCCGCGGCCAGAGCGCTCACTCGAGGTGGCCAGTCACGATGGCCACCTACCCGCAGCAGCCGTACGTCGCATCTGGAGGCAGACCGGTCGTTGCCTCGGACATAAAACCGGTGATCGCTTTCGGCGCTGGCTGACATTGGCTCGCTAACGGCGAACGTCTCACATCAGTCTGAACCGGACTCTGACCTGGCCAACGCCGAGTAGTGATTCGCCGGAGCTTTGTCACGCGTCCACCGATTTCATTGCGTGATTGGCGCGATGTTCGATTGCCGGTTATGTTGAATCGCCGACAGCACGCTTAGCAGCCTACGACGGCGCCGGGGAGCTGGCTCGCTCGATACCTTGGAACGTCGTCTGGACGCGAGAAGGCGAAGTGGCGAACTAAGCGGCGGGCTCCTAGAGCCGCCCTATGGCTTCTTGATGATGATGCATTCATCAAGGCAGGTCTGGTGTTGCCGCTGGCATCGTTACAAAAGGTGCCCGCGGCTTTACCCAGGTTCAGCAACTTCAGCCCTGCTTTTTCGCGTATCCGTACCTGCCCAGAAGCGCCCGCTGCTCGCGCTCGGCACGTTCGGCAAAGCGAGTGAAGTCGGGGGTGGACATGTACCAGGGGCGCAGCGCCCCGCGCTCCAGGGTTTGTATGAAGGAAGGCTGCTCGCTTGCAAAGCGGAACGCCTCTTGCAGCTTCTGGACAATCTGCGGGCCCATGTTGGCGGGACCGCCGATGCCCACCGGACTCTCGATGACCAAGTCGTACCCCAGCTCCTTCGTGGTGGGAACTTCTGGCCAAAGCACCGAGCGTTGTGCCGTCGCAAGTGCCAGGATGCGCACCTTGCCCGCCTTCTCCTGCGGCGCGGCGCTGATCAGCGTGTCGATGGCGAACGTCAGCTGGCCTGCCAGAAGGGAAGTCATGCAGTCGTTGCTTGCGCGGAAGGGCACGGGCAGCCATTCAGACTTCTCGCGCGCAGCTATCTCCGAGCCGAACAAGTGCGCGCTGTTGCCCAGGCCCGAAGGGCACCCGTACGACACCTTCTGCGGGTTTGCCTTGGCGAACGACAGTAGATCCTTCCACGTCTGGAAAGGAGACTCCGCCGGCACGACCACGCCAAAATTGATCTCCGCGAGAGATGCAATCCAGGTGAAGTCCTTCACGCCTTCGTAGCCCACGTCCTGCTGGATTGGCTGTCGAATCGTGCTCAGCGAAAGCACCACAAGCGTGTAGCCGTCGGGCGCAGCATTCTTCGCGGCGACGAAGGCGGGCGTGCCACCCGCACCAGAGCGGTAGTCGGTGACGATGGGTTGGCCGAGCTTCTTCTCGGCCTCTATGCACGCAGCGCGGCCGATCGTGTCGAAGGCGCTGCCTGGCGGACTGGAGTTCAGCAGCTTCACCGGCTTGCTGGGATAAGCGGACTGGGCGTTGGCCGAGAACGCGATGAAGCTCAGGCCGCTGGCGGCGGCTGATGCGAGGATGGTTCGTCGCTGCATGTCCTGTCTCCTGTTGTAGTGAGTGCTCGTGGGGAAAGGGTCAACTGGGCATCGGCTCGCGTTGCCGTTCGAGCGGCTCCCCAGCTTGCAGATGGGGGACGAGTGATCGCCAGTCGCCGCCCGACAGCAGCGTTGCGCGCACGCCAGCGATGTCGTCGTATGCAAGCGGGGCACGCGAAGCGTCGGCGGCCTCGATGGCGCGCAGCAATGCGTTGTACAGGCACCTGATGGCGACGTCCGCTCCACAAAGCACTTCGCGCGAGCGATCGCGCATTGGCCCCGACGAAACGGTGACTGCCACGTCTTCCTCGATCAGACCCGGCATTCCGCTGAAGCTGGCTCCTGCACGCATCGCAGCTCGGTCCTGCAGGAAGTTGTTGGCTGGCGAGGGCATCCCTGGCGCGCCGAGGGTCTGCGGCGTGATGCCGAATCCCTCGAGGACCTCGCGCGTCAGGCCGATGAAGCCGAGGTGCTTCGAGCGCAGCGGCTCCTCGGCAATGGTCTCCGTGTCGCTCCAGAACACGTGATAGAACACCGTGCGCGTGTCGCTCACGGGCACCAACATCGACATGATGTTGCCATTCGGGTTGAGCACCGTGAAGGGCGCGATGAACGCCGTCACGCGAACTTCTGTATCGGGCTCGCCGGGCATCTCGCGCAGCGCCGCGTAGTAGAAGCCGAACGACGTGTCCTGCGCCTCCAGCCGCGGCGCCAGGTTGCGCTGCATCGACGCCACCTTCTGTGCGAAGTCGAGGTCGCTCTCGGTGGCGTGGCGCAGACCGTTCGCGTGGAGCACACCCAGGTGCGACGAATCGACAAGCCCTTCGATCACCTGTACGAAGTTGCACTCCTGCACGTGCGGGACGACCACGCGCTGCGACTCCGGCAGCGCGAGCCATGGCCATGCCGGGAACTCGGGCTCCCGTTCATGCGGGCCGAGGTAGGCCCACAGCAGGCCACCCGCTTCCCGCGTGGGATGGACACGCCCCTTCAACCGGAGGTGGAACGACGAGTCCGCGACGTTCGGTGTCTCAAGCACTTCGCCATTGGTCGCGAACTTCCAACCGTGATAGATGCAGCGCAGCCCATCGCCTTCGGCTCGCGCGAGCCGCAACGATGCGCCGCGATGCAGACAGGCCGAGTCGAACAGCGCCGCGCGGCCTGCGTCGTCGCGCCAGGCGATGAACTCCTCGCCGGCGAGCATCACGGGGTGCGGGTCGTCTCCGCTGCGTAGTTGCGACGACTCCATCACCGGCAACCAGTGGCTGCGCAGCAGTCGTCCCATCGGTTGTCCGGCGCCGACCCGGCACATGCGTTCGTTGTCTTGTTGGTTCAACATGAAATGACTTGAAGATTGGTGATTCCCACAGGTTCTCCGCGGCAATGCCGATGGGACAATGCGGCATGCCGGCTCGCTTGAACATCACGTTGCGCCAGATGCGCGCGTTCATCGAGGCCTACCGGCTTCGCAACCTCACGCACGCCGCCGAGGCGCTGCACGTGACGCAGTCCGCCATGAGCGCGCTGATCCGCCAGTTCGAGGAAGAGTTGGGCGTGCAGCTCTTCGAGCGCACGCCGCGCGTGCTGCGCCCCACCAAGGCCGCGGATGATGCCTACCGCCAGGTCATGACTGTCCTGGAGAACATCGCGGCGCTCGGGGAGGACATGCGCGACCGGGCAGAGCAGGTCGAGCGCGTGCTGGCCTTCAGTTGTGCGCCCGGGCTGTCGTCGGACGTGATCCCCGCGGTGCTGGCCGAGTTCAAGCGCCGCCACACGGATGTGAAGACGGTGATGTACGACGCCGCCGATGCCAGCCTGATCCAGCGCGTTCTCAGCGAAGACGTGGAGTTCAGCGTTGGCTTCTTCGAGCACGAACCCGAGGCCGTGGCGCGCGAGCCTCTGGTGGCAGATCATCTCTGCGCCGTCTGCCACAAGGATTTCGCGCTGGCCCGCAAGCCCAAGGTCCACTGGGCCGACCTGGACGGCCAGCCGATCATCAACCTGACGCGCGGCGTGCAGGTGCAGCAGGTGGTGACAGAGACGTTCGCGCGTGCCGGACAGGCTTTCCGGCCGGCCTACGAGATCGCGTTCCTGCACACCGCGCTGGCGCTGGCGGCCCAGGGACTGGGCGTGGTGATCATTCCTGGATACCTGATGCGGTGCAATCCGCACGCTGCTTCGCTGGTCGCGAAGAAGCTGCACGATCCGGTGATAGAACGCAGCCTGCTCGTGCACACGCGCCAGGGGCACACGCTTTCGGCGACGGCATCGACTTTTCTGGAGATGGTGCGCGAGCATCTGCAGAGCCGGGGCTGAGAGGTTTCAGGAGATCGCTTCGACGCGCTTGGGCGCCGTGGCCTGCGAGACGAATCGGCGCAGCTGCAGTCCCACGGCATCGTCATCGCTGCCCAAGCTCATCAGGGGCGACACATGGTTGTGGCCCACGAGGTCGACGGGCTGTGTGGGTGTGCCCGCGTGCCTGAGCGCATCGGCCAGATCCGCGGTGTGCCGGCGAAGCTCGTGCGGATCGTGGTCAGCGATCGTCAGCAGCACCGGGTGAGGCGTGGCGCGCGCATGCGTGATCGGCGAGCGCTTCTCGTACACGTCAGGATCGTCGCCGAAGTAGGCGATGTGACCAGGGCTCATCGGCGTCGCAGCGCGGTAGAGGCCACTCATCAGCACGCACGCCTTCACGCGCGAACGCACACCATCGGCGAACTCGGGATGGAACAACCAGGTCGCCACATGACACGCCCCAGCAGACTGCCCGATGATGGCGAAGCGACTTGCGTCGCCGCCGTACAGATCGGCTCGCTGCAGCAGCCATTGCGCCGCGGCCTCTACATCTTGCGCCGCCGCGGGCCAGCCGCCCACGGGCGCTCTGCGGTAGTTCATGCACGCGGCCAGCATCCCGTGCGCCGCGAAGTAGCGGCCCACGTTGGCATAGAACGGCGGCGCCACCTGCTTGTCTCCGGCGACGAAGCCACCGCCATGCACGAACAGCACGACCGGCGCGCCGCTGCCTTTCACCGGAAACAGGTCCAGCCGGTGCCGCGCATGGTCGCCATAAGCCATTTCGGCGATTCCGGGGACGCCTGCTATGTCTTGCGCGCTCACACGGCCTGACCAGTGCTCGACCGTGGCCGCGAGGACCTCCTGATCGAACCGGTGGCCGAAGCGCTGCAGGACGGCGGCGAAGCTGTCGTGCGCCATGGCGTTACTCCTGTGGCGGGTAGTGCTCGACGTGATGTGCGGCATGGGGGCGCCAGGACTCGCCTTCTCCGATGTCACGGTCGAAACCTCGCATGTGCGTCATGTCCGCCAGCTCGACACCGATCGGGGGCGCACCGTTCTCGCAGCGGCGCACCGAGTCCAGAAGGCGCTGACGCAGTCGCACGATCGCCGCGTCGCCTCCCACCAGGTGCTCGGTGCTGCGGTCGTAGATTGGGCCCATCGAGGTGGAGATCACCGCATCCTCCTGAGTGATTCCGTGAAAGCCGCTCCAGCTCTTCTTCTCGCGCATCGCGTAACGGTCCTGGTTGAACCGATTGTCCCAGGTGGCAACAAAGTGGTTGTCCTTGTAGAAGCGTTCTTCCACCAGGCCGGAGCGCCTCAGGCGCTCGTTGCGGTCGAGCGCACGAACGTCGCTGGCGTCGATGAGGTAGGTGGCCGTCGTGCCGTCGTCCATCGGCGTGTCGAACACGGTCGTGTAGAAATCGGGGAATTCGATGATGCGCCCCGTTGGCATGAACAGCGGGACCAGGCGGATGTTCTTCTTGCCGATCTTGTCGGTCTTGCGCATGCCGACGTAGTGGAAGCCGAAGCCCGTGTTCTCGATCTCCAGCTGCGGCGACATGTCGTCCCAGGCAGCGCTCACCATGTCGTTGATTGCCGGCTCGCCGCCGGAATCGGCCAGCCAGCCCGGGCGCGTGACGTTGCTGTGCAGGATGCCGACGTGTGAGCTGTCGGTGCCGCCCTCCCACATCTGCAGGTAGTTGGCCTTCACGACCATCTTGATCACGATGCGGTTGGCCGAAGGCACCTTGTCGTAGGCGAACTCGCGGAACGGCGGCTCGTGTTCCTTGGGGCCGATATAGGTCCAGATCAGGCCGGACTGCTCGCGCACCGGATAGGCATTGGCGCGCAGGCGCTCCTTGACGCGGGGGTCGGCGTGGTTGGGCGTGTCCAGCAGCTTGCCGGTCACGTCGAATTTCCACCCGTGATAAAGGCAGCGGATGCCGCCATCCTCCACGCGGCCAAGTGCCATCGATGCGCCGCGGTGCAGGCACAGCTCGTCCATCACGCCGACCTTGCCGGCCGTGTCGCGGAACACCACGAAGGTCTCACCCAGCAGAGTGGCTCGGACCGGGTCGCAATCGGGGTGGGGCAATTCCTCGGAGACGGCGATGGGGTGCCAGTAGCGGCGCATGGTGGTGCCCATCGGCGTGCCCTTGCCTACGCGGGTGAGGACGTCGTTCTGTTCCTTGCTCAGCATGAGGTATCCCTTTGGAAGAATTCGGTTGTGGTAGTCGGGGTCAGAGGTCCAGGACGAGCCGGGCCGACTTGGCGCCGGAGCAGCAGAGGATCATGGTCTTGTTGGAACGCTTCTGCTGGTCCGACAGCACGCTGTCGTGGTGATCGGGCTCGCCTTCCAGCACCGCGACTTCACACGAACCGCAGATGCCCTCCATGCAGGAGTAAGGCACGTCCACGCCCGCACCGAGCACCGCGTCCAGCACGGTCTTGCCGGCGGCCACCTTGAATATCTTCTTCGAGCGGCACAGTTCGATCTCGAAGCCGCCCGAGGTGACGGGCGCGTCTTTGGCTTGGAAGTATTCGAGATGCGCATGCCCGGGCGCCAGGTGCGCCGTGGCACGTTCGAAGGCGTCAAGCATCGGCACGGGGCCGCAGCAGTACACGTGGGCGCCGCTGGGCAGGTGATCACGGATCACCGGCGCGAGATCGAAAAGGCCTTGCTCCTGATCGAAGTGCAGGTGCACCCGGTCGGGGTGCCGGGCGGCCAGCGAATGCAGCTCGCGCAGGAACGCCGCGTTCTGCCGGCCGCGCGCGGCATAAAAGAGCTCCCAATCGCGGTCAAGCGCCTCCAGCCGCTGAAGCATGCACCACATGGGCGTGATGCCGATGCCGCCGGCAATCAGCACGGATTTGACGGCCGATTCATCCAGCGGGAAATTGTTGCGCGGTGCCCCGATCTTGAGCAGCTGCCCCACGCGCAGCGTGTCGTGCATGCTGGTCGAGCCGCCACGGCTCTTGGCATCGCGTGCCACGGCCACCACGTAGCGATCGCTATCGGCCGCGCTGCTGCACAGCGAGTAGCTGCGGATCATCCCGTTGGGCAAGTGCAGATCGATGTGTGCGCCGGCGGTAAACGCGGGCAGGTCGCGGCCGGCCGGGTCTCGGAACTCGAACGACATTACGCCGTCCGCTTCGTAGCGGATGGCGGTCAGGCGCAACTGCAGGGTCTGCGTGTCCATGGGAACATGCCTTCAGCGGTGCAGCAGCACGGGGGCGCCGCCCGTCCTGCGGTGGAACAGGAACTTGGCCAGCTGCCGGTCCAGCGCGTCGATGTGCTCGGGCAGCCAGCCGGCCAGCGCGTGGGCCATCCGGCGTGCGGGCTCGTTCTGCCCGTCGCGCAGCAGGCCCGCGGCCTGCTCGAAGGACTGCAGCACGGCCGCATGCTCGTCGAGGTGGCATTCGCGTGAGGAAAAGTCCACCCCGGCCATCAGTGCATCTTCTTGCGCGAAATGCTCGGCGAATCGGGCCTGCAGCGCGAGGAAGTCGGCTTGCAGCTGTTCATCGGAAGTCACAGCACAGCGGTTGGCCAGGGCCAGCAGTTCTTCGTGGTCATCATCAATGGACGCGTGCCCGGTCACGAGTGCCGGGGGAAGTTCGGTCGCCACCGAAGTAACGGATGTCAGCATGGCGTGCACTGTAGGGGGCGGCCGCGAGCGCGAAAACCGATTCCTTTTGATGGCGCCATCTGCATTTGTTGTGATGGCCCGTCGAGCCTTCGCGCGCACCGGCCTACAGGCACTCGGCGATCGCCCGCCCCACGTCGGCGGTGCTCGCGGTGCCGCCGATATCGGCGGTGCGCGGTGCGCCGCCAGCCGGGTCCAGCACCTTCTCGATGGCGCGCAGGATCGCGTCGTGCGCGTCCTTGTGGCCTAGGAACTCCAGCATCATGGCGCCCGACCAGATCTGCCCGATCGGGTTGGCGATGCCCTTGCCCGCGATGTCCGGTGCTGATCCGTGCACCGGTTCGAACAGCGACGGCGTGGTGCGGTCCGGGTTGAGGTTGGCGCTCGGCGCGATGCCGATGGTGCCGGTGCAGGCCGGGCCGAGATCCGACAGGATGTCGCCGAACAGGTTGCTCGCCACCACCACGTCGAAGAAGTCGGGTCGCTGCACGAAGTGCGCGGTCAGGATGTCGATGTGGAACTTGTCGAGCGTGACGCCGGGGTAGCGCTTGGCCATCTCCGCCACGCGCTCGTCCCAGTACGGCATCGTGATCGAGATGCCGTTGGACTTGGTCGCGCTGGTCAGGTGCTTCTTCGGCCGCGATTGCGCAAGCTCGAACGCGAACTTGAGCACGCGATCGACACCGATGCGCGACATCACGGTTTCCTGCACCACGATCTCGCGCGGCGTGCCCTGGTACATGCGCCCGCCGATGCTCGAGTACTCGCCTTCGGTGTTCTCGCGCACGATGTACATGTCGATCTCGCCCGGCACGCGCGGCGTGCCGTCGCGCCGCACCACCGGTGCCACGATGCCAGGCATCAGCCGGGCCGGGCGCAGGTTGATGTACTGGTCGAACTCGCGGCGAAACAGCAGCAGCGACTGCCACAGCGACACGTGATCGGGAATCTTCGCGGGCCAGCCGATGGCACCGAAGAAGATGGCATCGTGCCCGCCGATGCGGTCCTTCCAGTCGTCCGGAAGGTACTTGCCGTGCTTCTCGCAGTAGTCCCAGCAGGAGAAATCGAAATGGTCGAAAGCCAGCGGGATGCCGAATTTGCGGGCGGCGGCGTCGACGACGCGCACGCCCTCGGGCATGACTTCCTTGCCGATGCCGTCGCCGGCGATGACTGCGATGCGCGTGGTGCTCATGGGATCCGTGGAGGTGGTTGAACGAAAGTTGAATGCGCCTCAGCGCTTGGCCGCCATGCCGTACTTGGTGAGCAGTGCGCGCTGCTCCACCGCCGACCGCTGCACGAATCGGTTGAACTCCGGCGTATCCATGTAGCGCGGTGCCTGGTCCGACTTGTCGAGCAGCGCGAGGAACGAGGGCTGTTCGATCGCGAACTTGAACGCATCGTGCAGCGTCTTCAGGATCTCCGGCGGTATGCCAGCAGGTCCGCCCAATCCGATGGGACTGTCGATGGTGAGCGGGTAGCCCAGGTCCTTCATGGTGGGCACCTCGGGCCAGCTCTTCATCCGGGTGTCGGACGCCACGGCCAGGTAGCGCGCCTTGCCCCCGCGCACGAAGGCGCTGGTGCTGATCACCGTGTCCACCGCGAAGGTGATGTGGCCACCGAGCAAGGCGGTCACGCTCTCGCTGCTGCCCTTGTAGCCGATGGGCTGCCACTGCAGCTTCTCGCGTGCCGTCACTTCCTCCATGAAGACGTGGCCGCTCTGGCCCAGGCCCGGAGGCGTGCCGTACGACACCTTCTGCGGATTGGCCCGCCCGAAAGCCAGAAGATCGGCCCAGGTCATGAACGGCGAATCGGCCGACACAACCACCGCAAAGATGTTGTCGACCATGTTGAGGATGTAGGTGAAGTCCTTGAGCGGGTCGTAGGCCACGTTCTCGAAGACGGGTTGCCGCCACAGCGCCGGATTGACGCCACCGATGGTGTAGCCGTCGGGCGCCGCGGCCTTCATGGCCAGGTAGGCGGGCACGCCCGCCGCGCCAGGTCTGTTCTCCACCACGATGGGCTGGCCCAGCTTCTTCTCGGCTTCGACGCCCGCTGAGCGCATCACGATGTCGGTGATGCCGCCGGCCGGGAAGCCGATGATCAGCCTGATGGGCTTGTTGGGGAAGCGACCTTGTGCGAAGGATGCGGGCGTGGCGATGGCGGCGGCGGTACCGGCCGCGGCCAGCAGCACGCCGCGCCGGGTCCAAGGGGTGCGGCTCATGGGTGTCTCCTGCAGAGGGCGTGGTGTTTCAGTTCAGGGGCGAGCAGGCAGCCGGCGCGGCGAGGAAGTTCTCCTGCTTCACCAGCAGGTCGCGCCCGCCGGTGGGAGGCCACTGCAGCGCGCGCGCGGCGCTGCTCAGCACCTCGTCGCGGTGCGCCGCATCGCGATAGGCCCAGATGTGCACCCACTGGTTCAGCCGTCCGAATTCGCTCAGGCCGCAGAAGACCAGCGGCGAGAGCTCGGAGCGTGCCGCGATGGCGGTCGCCCATGCATCGCGGCAGGCCGCGGGGCCGCCCGGCAAATAGCTGTCGACGCAAAACTCGTAGAGCCCGCCGTGATGAGCAGGTTCAAGCTTCGGCGAGAACGACGCCGGCTGCACGATGATGGAATCCATCTCGACCAGGTAGGGCCGCAGAGGCGGCGGCCACTTGGGCGGCTGCCACATCGCGTCGCGGATGTCGCAGCGCTGCTGAATGGTGTCGTACGGCCAGAGGTGCACGACGGTGTTGAGTTGGCCCGTGAGCGTGTGCCACAGGCCACCCATCGGCGACAGCGGCGACCGGTGGTGCAAGTGTTCCGCAAACAGATCTTCCGTGGGTTGCACGCCGCCCGGACGCAGCAGGTAGGTACGCATCTCGACAACCATCGCCGCGCTCCTTCAGTGCATCGACCCGCCGCCATCCACCGCCAGCACGGTGGCGCTGATGAATGACGATTCGCGGCTCGTGAGGAAGAGGATGGCGTCGGCAATCTCACGCGCCTGGCCCATGCGGCGGATGATGCGGCGGTCCATGAGCTTCTCGTACTGCTCGGGTGTGAAAGCCGCGCCATGGCTGGTGTCCTTGACCAGCGGCGTGTCGATCAGGCCGGGGCACACGACGTTGACCCGCACCCTGTCTTTCGCGAGATCGATGGCCATGGCCTTGGTCATGGTGATCAGGCCGCCTTTGGATGCGCCGTAGGCCGTACGGCCTTCGGTGGGGCGCAGCGCCAGGCCGGACGCCACGTTGACGATGGTGCCGCCGCCCGCGGCGCGCAGTTGAGGCAGAGCGGCCTTGGAAACGTGGAACGGTCCCATCAGATTGACACCGATGTCGGTCATCATCGCTTCGGTGGTGGTCTCGTCGAAGCTCCTGCGGGTGCCGATGCCGGCGATGTTGCAGATGCCGTCGACGCCGCCCATTTGCTCGGCGGCGGCGGCGACGGCGCGCTGCACCGAGGCTTCGATGGAGACATCGCATTCGATCACTGCGGCGCCTGGCAGTTGCGCGCGTGCGGTGTCCAGAGATTTCGGCGAGCGGTCCAGGATGGCGACGTTCGCCCCTTCGCTCTGGAACAGGCGTGCTGTTTCCAAGCCGATGCCGGAGCCGCCTCCGGTAATCACGATGCGGCGCTTGGCGAGGCGCATGCGGTTGTCTCCTTCAATTGATCCGTGCAGCACGGTGCCGCAACGGTGCCGAAGTCTAGGCAGGGGGTACGCCGCGGCGAACCAAATGTTTGCGATGGCGCCATCACAAAAAACTCAATCCGAGCCTGGCTGTGACTTCGCCAGCGAAAAGCCGCCGCCGGTGGAAAGCGAAGAGCCGCCATCGACCGCAATGATGTTGCCCGTGACGTACTCGGCCAACGGCGATGAGAGGTACAGCACAGCGGACGCCACATCCGTCGTCTCGCCGACGCGGCCCATCGGGATGCGCGTGGCCTGGTCGGGCCAGTAGCTTTCGGGGTTGGATTGCAGCAGGCGGGGCGTGCGCGTGAGGCCCGGGGCCACGACGTTGACGCGGATGCCCTTGGGCGCGAGCTCCAGCGCCGCGCCACGCGCCAGGTGATGCAGCCCCGCCTTGGCCGACGCGTACGCAAGCGCAGGGCCGTTGCGCACGACGCTGCCAGCGATCGATCCAATGAACACCATCGATCCACCGCGACCTTCCATGGCCCTGGCGCCAAAGTGCAATGCCAGCCAGGCATGGTCGATCACCATCTGAAACTGGCGCCGCCAGGTCACATCGTCGGCGTCGGAAAGCGTGGTCCTCAGCACCATGCCGACCACGTCCACCAGGCCCAGTGGCCCGGTGGGGAACATGGCAGCTGCCGTGGAGAAGACACGCTCCATGTCGGCGCGGCTGGTGACGTCTGCGACGATGGGAACGCCTTCGTTCGCAGCGGCCACACGTTCGGCCCTCTCGGCTGAAGAATCGACGCACAGCACGCGGCCGCCGCATTGAGCGAGGGCCCGCACGACCTGTTCGCCGATGCCGTCGCCTGCGCCAAGTACGACGTAGGTGCGACCTTCGAGGGACAACAGCTTTGTGTAGTTCATGGGATCTGCTCCTGAACATGCGAATGGATTACTGGCGTGTGTCATCGACCCGGATGCCTTCCCTGTCGACGATGTCCTTCCACAGGGCGTACTGCCCGTTGAGGAAGTTCGCGAACTCACGCTCGCTCAAGGCCTGGCCCGGATTGATGTCGAGCGTGTCGAATTTCTGCTCGATCTCGCCCGACTTGAGGGCAGCGTTGATCTGCCTGTTGAGCGAGCCCGCGACCGTGGCGGGCAGCTCCTTGGGCCCGAATACGCCGACGAAAGTGACCAGGTCCATGCCCGGCACGCCGGCCTGCGCAAAGGTGGGCAGGTTCGGCAGCTTCGTCCAGCGGGTGGAACTGAGCATCGCCAGGGGACGCAGCGTGCCGGCCTTGATGTGGGGCGCGGCGGCGTTCGTGGTGAGAAAGCCCGATTGCACCTGGTGGCCGAGCATGCCGTTCACGATCTGCGCTTCGCCGGTGTATGGGATGTGCGTGAGGTCGGTGCCGGTGGCCTTGGCGAGCATCACGCCGAAGAGGTGCAGGCTCTGGCCGTAGCCCGCGGACCCGTAAGTGAAGCCCGGCTTGGCGGTCCGAGCCGCTTGCGTGAACTCCTGCAGGGTCTTGTAGGGCAACGATGCATCGATGACGAAAACCACCTGCGGCAGCGAGACTTGCGCGATCGGCACCAGATCCTTCAGCGGATTGAATTTCGCGGCGGCACTCGTCAGCGGCGCCTGGACGATGGCTGTGTTCGTGAGGAGCAGCGTGTAGCCGTCGGGCTTGGCGCGCACGACTTCGGACGCGCCGATCATGCCGCTCGCACCGGCCCTGTTCTCCACCAGCACGGGCTGCTCGAAGCTCACGCGCAGACGCTCAGCCAGCAACCGGGCCTGGGCATCGACCGAGCCTCCCGCGCCATAGGGCACCACAATCCTGACGGCGCGTTCGGGCCTGAAAGCCTCTTGGCTTTGCGCGGACAAGCAAGACGCGGCGGCCATGAAGACGAGGACCAGGGATCGGAGGTTCAGGATCGTTGCCATGGAAAGAGCGAGTTCGGAGTGAATGGGGAGGTGCGTGGTGAGGTCAGCGCGCTGCGCCCGCCGCCATTGCGACGGCATCGGCCGGCGTCGCGGGCCGGAACATCTGGAACAGCGACGTGACGGCCGCGTATTCGCCGCGATAGCCGCAGCGCGCGAGTGGCTGCGCGGCGGCGGTGTCGAACAGGCCCTCCCTGAGGTACGCGCGGTCGATGTGGATGCCCACGACTTCGCCCTGCACAACGAACGAGGGCAGTACGCGGCCGGCCGCGTCCTTCATCGGCGCGATCTCGATGACCTTGCATTCGAACGCGGCGGGCGATGCCGCCACGCGCGGTGGCCTGACGAGGCGCGATGGCGCGGCCTCCAGGCCGGCCATCTCCATCTCGTCGGTGCCGTTCGGAAAGTCCGCGCTCGTGATGTTCATCTGCTTCGCGAGCTGCAGCGTGGCCAGGTTCCAGACAAACTCGCCCGTTTGCCGGATGTTGCGCACGCTGTCCTTCTCGCGGCCGCTGCCGAAGATCAGGATGGGCGGTTCGTCATTGAAGATGTTGAAGTGGCTGTAGGGCGCCAGGTTGATGCGGCCATCGCTGGAGATCGTCGTCACCCAGCCGATGGGCCGCGGTGCCACGATGGCGTTGAGCGGGCAGTGCGGCAGGCCATGGCCGTTGCGCGGCTCGTAGAAGTGTTGTCCGGTCATGGAGAGGTAACGGTGGTGGGTTTGAATCCGAGGGAGCGCAACACTTCGCCGGCACGGTGGCGGTCCGTGGCCATGAACTGCTGGAACTGTTCCAGGCTCATGTCTGCAGCCTCCATGGCGTAGGTCTCGCGAAACTGCGTCAGCGCAGGTGTCGCGAGCGCAGCTTGCACAAGCGTGTGCATCCTGCGGGCGATGGCGTCGGGCGTCCCCGGTGGCGCGTAGAAAGCGAAGTAGCCCGGCAGCCCCGGGTCGAGGCCCAGTTCGTTCAGCGTCGGGATGTCCGGATACAGCGGGCTGCGGCTCTTGCCCGTGGCGGCCAGCGGGCGCACGGTCCCCTTCTGCACGTGCGGTCGAGACACGCCAATGCCCATGTAGGTGACCTGTGCCTCCCCGGCCAGCACGGCCTGGTTGCCCGGCGCGGCGCCCTTGTAAGGCACGGCCTCGATGGACGCGCCGGCGCGATGGTTGGTCCACTTCAGGTAGACGTCGGGGATGCTGGCTTCGCCCCATGTGGCCCAGAACACCGGCGCGCCACCGGCCTTGGCCACCACCAGCATCTCCTTGAATGACGAGAACTTCGCGCCGGTGTTGCTCACGATCAGTCCGTTCGTCCACCCCAGGTGCGCAATGCCGACGAAGGCGGCCGGGTCATAGGGCAGCTTGGCGAAGACGAATGGGTTGTACGAGAGGCTGTCAGGCACCGACATACAGAACGTCAGGCCATCCGGTCTGGCCAGCGCGCACTCTCGCATGCCGATGGTCGTGCTCGCGCCGGGCTTGTTCTCGACGAGGATGGGTTGGCCCGTCAGCTCGCGCAGGTGCGGGCTCAGCGCGCGGGCGAGGTTGTCGACCTGCCCGCCCGCGGGCGAGGGCACGATGATGCGGATCGGTGATGGCCCTTGCGCCCGCGCACCGTGTGACAGGGACACAGCGAGGGCCAGTGTGCAGACGGCGACCAGACGCAACGAAAGTCTCCTTGTGATTGGGCCGCGAGTCTAGGCATGGTGCGGCTCCACGGCGGCAACAAAAAACGATGGCGCCATCGGAATGCGCCGTTGAGCGCCTTGCTCCGTGCAACCCCCCACGAAAAGCGATGCCGTCATCGGAAATAACCGTTTGGGACGGCCGTGCCTCCTTGCCCATACTCCCGCCGCAACGAACAACCAGGAGATGAGGCATGCAACCACCGACGCCAGTCAACCGGTCACGGCGGCAGGTACTTGGCAACGCAGGCGCAGCCGTCGCGTGGCTGGCCGCTCCTGCGCTTCGCGCTCAGACGACGTTTCCCACCAAGCCCATCAAGCTGATCGTCGGCTATCCGGCTGGCGGCTTCACCGACATCGTGATGCGCGGCGCCGCCATCGAGGCCGAGAAGAAGCTGGGGCAATCCGTGTTCGTGGAAAACCGCCCCGGCGCATCCGGCGTGACCTCTTTCCTTGCCATCAAGAACGCCGCACCGGACGGCTACACCATCGGTGCGGTCAATACCGCGGTCTGGCGCCAGCCGGTGCTGGAGGACGTGGCCTACGACCCCATCAGGGACTTCAGCTACATCATCAACATGGTGGACAACGTTTTCGCCGTGAGCGTAGCCGCCGATTCACCGCACAAGACCTGGGCTGACTTGCTCACGTGGGCTCGAGCCCACCCGCAGACGGCCACCTACGCCGTTTCGCCTGGCTTGGGCCAGAGTGCTCACCTGTTCATGGAGGAGGTCGCTGCGCGCGACAAGGTGGCGTGGCAGGCCGTCCCGTTCAAGGGGAGCGCCGAAAGCGTGACCGCGCTGCTCGGCGGCCACGTGACGTTCTCCGTCGACCCCGTGATCGGCACCAATGCAATGGTTCAGGGCGGCAAGGCTCGCTACCTGGCCGTCGCGGCCGACCAGCGCCTGAAGGCTCATCCGCAGGTGCCCACCATGCGCGATCTCGGCTATGCGATCACCATCGACAGCCCCACCGGCCTGGGCGGGCCGGCTGGCATGCCGCCCGCAGTGGTGAAGGCGTTGCACGATGCGTTCAAGTTCGCGCTGGAACAGCCGTCGATGGTCGCGCTGCTCGACAGGTCGGACCAGCGCGCCCGCTACATGCCCACCAACGATTACCGCCAGTTCGTCGCCCAGTCCAACGTGGAGCAGCGCGAGCTGCTGACGCGATATGGCTTCGCGAAGAAGCGCTGAACCTTCTTTTTTTCAGGAACTTCCGCCATGCTCGACCGCGAAAAGAGTCAACTCCTCACGCAAGTCACCGGTGATGCCCCCATGGGCCAGCTGATGCGCGAATACTGGATCCCGGTGGTGCGCGCCTCGCGATTGCGCGCGGGCGCAGCTCCCGTGCGGCTGACGATCCTCGGCCAGCAGCTGGTGGCGTTTCGTTCGCCCGCGGGTGAGGTGGGCGTGATGGATGAGGCCTGCCCGCACCGGGGTGCCTCCATGGCGCTGGCGCGCAACGAACCCGACGGTCTGCGCTGCATCTACCACGGCTGGAAGATCGGCGCGGACGGCATGCTGCGCGACGCGCCCACGCATCCTGAACACTTGCCGCTCGCCCGCCTTCGGACGCGATCGCATCCCGTGCGCGAGCAGCAGGGCATGGTCTGGACCTGGCTGGGCAAGGGCAAGCCGCCGCCGTTCCGCGAGCTGGCTTTCACCGGCCTGGACGACGACCAGGTCATCACGGCGACGGCCGTCGTCAAATGCAACTGGCTGCGCCCGCTGGAGACGCTGTGGGACGTGTTCCATTCGCAGATGCTGCATCACGACACCAACCGCCAGATCCCGTTCCGCGGCGACAACTACTTCTCCAACGACGGCCGCACCACCGACACGGGCATGAAGTACGACTATCCCGAAATGCTGGTGGAGCGCACGGGCTACGGCTTCGATCTGGTCAACAAGGATGCGCGCAAGCAGACCACCGGCCATTTTGTCCTGCCCTTCATCCAGTTCCATTCGATCGGGCCCGACCCGCTGGAGGACAAGGCGCTGAAGATCAGCGTGCCCATCGACAATGAGACGACGTTGCTGTGGTCGGTGGTTTTCAACCGGCATGGTCCGTTGAAGGACACCGGGTTCGGGCTGACCAATCTGGGCCGCTGTGCCGACCGCGATGACCTGTTCAACAACCTGCGGCATGGCGCCGAACGTTCGGCCGACACGCGCTGGAACCAGGACCGCGAGAGCATGGAACAGGGCGAGAGCTTCTCGGGCTACGCGGAGGCGTTCCCCACACTGACATTGCTGGCGGAGGACAACTTTGTCCTGGAGAGCCAGGGCGCGTACGACCGGTCGCAGGAGCAGCTGGGGCCGGTGGACCGGGCGCTCGTGGAGGGCCGGCGGGTGTTGCTCGACGCGCTGCAGGCTTATAAGGCGGGATCCGCACCCCAGGGGCGCGAACTGGATGTCCCCGATGTGCAGGCGCATTACATCCTGGAGGACTCCCCTCCTTCTCTTGCAAGTGCAGGCTCTGACGGTCAGTGAACTATGGTGATGCGGGAGTAAGAGCGCCGCGCTGGAAGGCCCCTCGACAGAGCGAGATCTGAACGGCCGTTCTACTGAAGCCGTGGCTCCCATACTCGACATCGAGTGGACCCATTCAACACTCGCCCGCTGTTTGGATCACATAATGAGATGACTTGCATCCGAAAGCAGGGATTCTGGCCGCGTGTATCAGGGAAGTCAGCGCAAGATGCAGCGGTTCGAGAGACTGCAGTCTGGATTTGGGATTCGCCGCTCAGTCGCGCAATTAATTGCACCCGCTCGCCAAACTGGGGGGCAAGCATCCGCCGTCAATAATGCGGTCCCTGCGCGGTGCAGCACCGGCGTGCGGTAAGGAGTCTTGGGAAGTTTCTTCGCCGGGTGCCAGTCCGGTTGTTATGTTTGCGCGTTGCGCAAGCAAGGCCACAGCATCCGAATGCCCGGCGGCCGCGGCCTTGCGCAGCCACAACTCCGCCGCGGACAGATCGGCCGGGACGCCATCGCCGCGTGACAGGACATCCCAAAGCTGCCACATGGCGCGTGATTCGCCCGCTTCGGCGGCCAACATCCACAAGCGCACAGCCTCGCGGGTATCGCTCGCGCCCGCACGGCCACTGTGCAGGTAGTAGCCCAGATTGTTCATGGCCATCGAGTTGCCGGCCTGTGCACCGGCGCGCGTCCAACGCATCCCCTGATCAACGTCCTGTGTGAAACCGGCATTGCCCATCAGGTAGTAGCCGAGATCGGTCTGCGCAAGGGCTTCGCCAGCTTCCGCGGCACGTAACAACAGTGACTGTGCCAGCTCGCGATCGATGGCGACGCCACGGCCGTTGGCGTAGGCATCCCCCAACAGGTAAGTGGCCCAAGGGTGGCCTGTATCGCTGGCTTGCCGATATAGCCCGACGGCCTTGGCGGTATCAATCGACTCGCCGATTCCATACATCGCGTAGCGGCCCAGCTTGGCCAGCGCGAAACCATCGCCCTTAGCTGCGGCCGTTCGGTACCAGCGCGCGCTCTCGGCAGCATCCGGCGCGTCACCGCTTCGGCCGAACTCGGCGACCAAGCCGAGTTCATTCATTGCGCGAATATCGTCGCGCTGCGTCGCCAGCGCTTCCAGCAACGCGCGGCCTTGCGCCGGCTCGCGGGTTACGGCATCGCCGGCGATGAGCCGTCGCGCCAGCGCAAATTGCGCGTCCACCGATCCGCCCCGGCTGGCCGCTCGCAGAAGTGCGACACCGCGCTCGGTGTCGTGTCCGACTGCGCGGCCGCTGAGGAGCTCGTCCGCCAGCAGCCATTGGGCAAGCGCGTTGCCTGTCGCCGCTGCATCCTCCAACTTGGCGATTCCGTTGCGCCGATCAGCCGGCGAGAGTGGCCTCGCCACCATCAGAGAACCGAGATAGGCCAAGCCTTCGACGCTACCTTTGTCGGCGGCCTGTTCGTATAACCGCCGCGCCCGTACGTGGTCCACCGCTTGACCACCCATGCCGAATCGATGGAACTGCCCCATTTGGGCCAGCCCGGCCGGTTCTCCGCGCTCGGCTAATGCCTCATACAGACGATAGGCCCGCGCCTCGTCGCGGAGCGTCGGCCCACCGTGCATATAGAGATTGGCGAGGCTGATCGTGGCCATGGGATCATCGGCCTTGGCCATGCGCTCCAGGCACGCCAAGCCTTCAGTCACGTCTCGGCCACCGCCCTCGCCGGTGATCAGCATTCCGCAAAAATGGGCCATGGCGGATGCGCTGCCCATACGGGCTGCCTTGGCGTACACCGATCGAGCGCCGTCCTGTGACAATGGCACGCCGGCCCGGCCGAAACGCAGCAGCCCGGCCAAAGTGGTCCAAGCTTCTGGATCATCTTTTTCGATGCCGTGCAGTAGCCAGCGGCGCGCCTCACTCCCGTCACGCTGCAGCTCCGGCTCGTCAAGCAGCATCTGCGCCAATCGGTTGCCGGCCCAATTGTTGCCATGGTTGGCGGCGGCCCGGTACAGCTCCGCTGCCCGATGCACGTCACGAGGAGTGCCATCGCCCATCCGAAGCGCGTTAGCCGCGTTGACCATGCATTGCAGCGATCCGCGAGTGGCACAGCTGTCGAGGTAGCGGAAAGAAGCAACCCTATCAGGCAACGCGCCAAAGCCTTCCTTGAGCCACAACCCCGTCTGGTTGGCGGCGGAGGGATCGCCAAGGTCAGCCGCCTCACGCATCAAAGCCAGCGCGCGAGCCGGATCTCTGCGTGGCAGCTCCCGACCCGACCAACTGGCCGCACACACGATGAGCGTCGAGGCGTTTCGCGCGAGGCGGGCCTGCTCGCAGAGGTTGTCGGCCGAAACGAGATCTGGAGGGCCCAGCATCGGGTCAAAATAGGCACGAACCACGAGGTTACCCGCGCTAGGGACACGATCCAAGAATGGTTGCATCGCCCCCACCATCCCGGCGCGCGCGGCGGCAAGGTCGACTGCGCTGCCATGGCGGACAGCGTTGCCAAAACGGTCGTAAGTTAGGACGGCCAGAGTCCATTGCGCCGGCAGGTCGCCAGACGCCGCGCGGGTGCGAATTGCCTCCTCGGTTGCGACTGTGACTTCGTCCGGTGTCACGTCCTGCGTGCTCCACGCGAGGTGAAAGTGCACCGCCGGCTCGTAGCCCGCCCGAGCGGCCGCGCGCATGAGCGTCCGTGCCTCGCGCTGGCCACCGTCGCGATCGTCACGGGTAATTGCGAGCAATGCCAGCGCACTCGTGGCCGCGTGGGAGCCACGCCGGTGCAGCGCATTCAGTCGCGCTTCCAGGCCGGCGCGGCGCAGCTGTTCTGCTATCTGCCGCGCACGCCCCGGCTCGGGTGACCCGAAGTCGCTCAGCGCCAGCATCAAAGCGGCCCACGGCATGCCCTGGGCCACCAGTCGCTCCAGCGTCCGTTGCGAGGCTTGAACGGGCGGGAGCAGCAGCTGCAGCACAAGGTCGATGTCGCGCTCAGTCTGACGATCTTCGTCCGAGATCGCGCTGCGCGCAGTGGCCTGCTCAGTCGACAGCAAGCGGCGCACGGATGCTAGAAGGCGCGCGTCGTCAGCAGCGGCCTCGGACCCCGGCTCCCGCGCCTCCAGCGGCTTGTCGATCGCATTCTTGAACGCCACGGCACTCGACGACACGGCCATCTCGGGCCGTTGCTTGCCCTGCGTACGGGCCCAGACTTGGCTGCGGGCACGCTCAAACGCGTCTTGCACGGTGACGCCGGCCAAGCTCAACGCAGCGACGAGTTCACTGGTGAAGCGCCCGCCCGACGCCACGCCATCTTCCGCAGTCGTGCCCGAAGCGGTGGCGTAGAGCACGAGATGCTCCATCGTGCCAGTGCCAATAGCGCGGGCGCGCTTCCGATCACTCAACGTCAACTGGCGGTAAGCGCTGGCCGCGCGCGTGTCTCGACAGGCGTCGAACACCACGACGGCCAGCGACGCACCCGCCGATTCGATGCCGGCTAGCAGCGCGGAAACCGACAGGGTCGCGGCCTGCGCCGGCCGCCGCGCATTCCCGGCTGGCACGATCACCTGCAGGCGGGCTTCTCCGTCCACCTCCACCCCATGACCGGACAGGTACACCAACACCTCGGCGCCTGGGCTTTTACTCACCCGGTCTAAGAAGGCGTTCACGTCGGCGTTGAGCACGGTTGGCGGCGCATCGATCGGAGCCGACTGGACTTTCCATCCAGCCTCCGACAGCGTGGCCGCCATGGCGCGTGCATCTCGCGTCACCGTTCTCAGGCGCGCATTTGGATAGGCCTCCTGTCCGACAACCCAGGCCAGTCTCTCTGGTGCGGCCTGCGCAACCAACGCCGACGCCAGCATCAGCAGCGTCAGCAAGGCGCGACCGACAACTGGCAGTGCCTTCACCGTCTTGACGCCTCGGCAGTGCCGTTGACGCTCCGGTAGAACAGGTGGCCGGCGAGCCAAGCGTCGCTCCGATAACGATACAGCCAGCTCAGCGCCTGCACTTGCCATGGCGCCGGGCCTTCCCGCAGCACCCAGGCTGCCCACGCGATGCGCGACTCTGTGGACCAGAGGCGCCAGTCAGAATCGAGGCCTTCGGGACGAGGCAATTCGGCACCATCAGTGACGCTGACCGGAACGCTCAAAACCGCGCTCGGCCGATCGTCAAAGATGCGCAAGATCAAACGATCGCCCGACGCCAGTGGCGTCGGGAATCTAAAAGAGGCGAAGTTGCCGTCGGCCGCCTCACCGACACGGCCCACTTGAACCGGACCACCATGCTCGGGTATGGCCTGCGCTGCCCATGCCGCGGCCTGCGACGCATGCCAACCCACTACTGCCGTGTCTCCGCCTTCGAGCAGCCACTGCTGCGAGGTCTGATCGAGCAGCGCTGTCCACGGCCGAACCTGCATGTCGCCGTCGGCCTTGGTGCGCGGACGCACGACGGCTGCACCCGTCTCGCGGGGACGCAGGGTCCACCATTGAGAGATGGCCTTGCCGGCCGCAGCGATCTGCTCACCCACGCCGCCGGTTATCACAAAGGGTGATTCGGCCGGGGACACTCGCCGGTTTGCGCCACCCATGAAAAGTTCGACCGCCGTGACGCGGCCCTGAAGCACCACGGCATCGCCGGCAACAAGGCATTCGAATAGTACGGCGCGCCGGGTTTCCCCGTCGGCTTTGCGCACCTGAACCGGCTCTGTCGGTGGTTCTATGCGCTCGATTGAAGCGCCGATGCGAAAAGGATTCACGTCGCAGGAGCCGGCCGCCATTGCGGGCTCAACCGACATGGCAACCGCGCCGATCGCGAGCAGAAGAATACGGACCCGTCGAGCTTTCAATGCAACCCCTCCCAACCGAACAGATGCGCAAATCGCTCTTCCAACCATTTGACGAAGCGCGTCACGATCTCGATGAACACCTCGATGCCAACGGTCAAGCCGGGCAGCAAGGCGTCGAGGCTGTGGTCCGGCCCCGCAGGAGAGAAGCTCAGCGCGTAAGAGAGCGCCAAGACTGCGCTGACCGTGAGCACCAGCGCCAACGCATCCAGCGCCACGCGACCCGTCATTGCGGCCCCAATCACTTGAGGGTGGGCGTGTCGACGCCCGAAGTGCTGTAGCCAAAACACCAACCAGACCAGGCTGCACAAAACCATCACCCCCAGCTTGTAGGCGAGAGCGTAGAGCGGGCTCTTGCCGTGGCTTTGACCATAGACGACGGTACTGCGTATCGCGTTCACGAGGATCAGTGGGCCCGGCATTTCACCCAGCGGCGTGTAGTGCCAGTCGCCTCGATAGGGAGCCGAACTCCCGAGCACGACAACGCGATCCTTGAAGAAGTCGGGCGTCGAGCATGGCGATGTCGCGTCCCATAGGCTGGCTGCGACGCATCGGTTGTAGATGCCGTTGAGCTTTGTCTGCAGTTCGACGAGTGCTGGCTGGTGCGCGGCCACGGTCGAGCGATCGACATCGACATCAGTTGATGGCAGCGTGTAGACGATGCGTGAAGCGCCCGATGTATCTTCGCCGCAATCAGTAGAGAGCCCATCGCCCTGCACCGCGGCCGCCACAGCACGAGGGATGCTCATCACGCGGCGCTCCTGCGGCTGTGCGCCGTCAACCAACGCGTAGCAGTCGGGGAACGATCGCGCAGGCAAGCCCGGCATCATCAACACCGGCAAGCCCGCAACTCGCTGCGACGCCACGTAAGGCAGCTCCGGAAGTCGCAAACGCATCGAACCCGGTGTGGCGATGCCATCGGTCGCCCCAGCCGGCTCGGCGGGCAGTACGAAGACGGTCGGCGTCTGCAGATTGGCACCGAACACTTCACGCAGCCGCTTGTCTTCCATCGGCTGCACGCCGTAGGCGCTTGAGGATAGCTCGACATCGACTACGACCACCTTAACTCCGCCCGCATAGGCATGTGCCAGCGCCTCGGCAAGCAGGAAGCGGTTGGTGTCGCGCCGATCCGTGCAATCGAGCGCTGTCGCCCCGGTCGAATGCAAGCCTGCCAGGGTCAACCGTTGGCATGCCTGCGCGGAGCCGGGAACCCCGGGCTGCTTGCTGAAACTCTTGCCGGCATCAAGGTCGATGAAGACGTAGCCGCGGATGCCCAATTCGGCCTCGCGCGGTGACAGTCCGAGCTTCGTCGCCATCGCCATGTTGATGCGGTTGGCCAATGCCAACCCGGCATCGACTCCGGCAGCCTTTAGCGAGGGGCTGAGGGACATCACGGCCAACACCGCCAGAACGACCAGCACCCCGACACCAATGCCGCCGACAGTGGCAAGCACTGCGTGCCGCCACCAGTCCCGCGAGTGGGTGCCAGGCGAATGCGCCGTCGATGAGGCGCTCGTATCGGAAAGCGTCACAAGGTTGGAGGCGAGACAAGGATCGACGCCGCGTCGGTGGGGCTATTTGGCTATTGTGTACGACGCTCCGCAACATTGGGCGACGGAAATAAGATTGATCTTGCTCCGGTGCAAAGGCTGTCCTCCGGTCGGCTACTGGCCTTTGTGAACTGAGGACAGGTCGATGGCGAAGAGGCGGCAGAGCATGGAAAGCGCTGTTCAAGGGCCGGCGCTTCGAGCGCGAATCATCGTCCGTTCGTTCGCTGGTACCTGCGCTACAAGCTGAGTTTTCGCGACTTGGCGGAAATGATGGCCGAGCGCGGCTTGGACCTCGCCCACACGATGATCATGCGTTGGGTCCAGCGTTTCGTGCCCGAGTTCGAGAAGCGCGGGTGTCGGTTGCCTCCCGCCTCGGGCTCGCTCCCATTGCGCCTCGGTGGCTAGGACGATCGAAGACAAGTTCGGATCCCTAGAACCCGACAGCGCCGGTGGCACGCTGAGTTTCGATGCGCAGACGGTCTTGAGGCTCCCGTTGGCAAGATCGCGCACCACGACGCTCCCGTGGTCATCCACGCGCACGATCGCCACCAATCGGTCGGCCGCGATGGCTCAAGCCGGCTCGCCAGCGAAGGATTCAGCCAGGCGGACACGCTGTCGCCCGGTCGCGGATCCTGCGCGACCAGGGTCTGCAGCCAGCGCAGCGCTTCGAGCTGCCGCTCGATGACGCGGCCACGCCCGCACGGCTGTCCCGAACCGCCCTGCCCTCCCCGGCTGGCCAGCGGGTAGGCTTCTTCATACGCTCGAGCTGTTCGGGTTCCGAGAAGTCTTCCATGCCCTGCGCTTCGGCGAACGCGGCGAGGGTCGGTTGTGCTGGTGCTGACGCAAACCGGTCCGGATCCAGCAGGATCCGGCGGGCGGTGCCCGGCTTGTGGTCGCGCTTGGCTGCAGCCGCGAACTCGTCGCGGATCCAGGCGATCGTGCGCCGGACGGTCCGCAGGCCGGTGTGCCCGCCTTCGAGCCTGAGATACCGATCCCAACTCGCACGCTCGTCCAGGCCTTATGCCAACGCCCGCATGAACGCGAAGTGCCCACTATGAAGCTTGCGAGGCGGCGTCTTGGGCTTCTTCACTTCGGCGACATCGGGCGTCGCTGGCGTCCGACCGCCAGAACTTCCACCAGGGCCGAACGGGCGACTGCGGTTCAGGCAGTACCTGGCTTTGGGTGACACGCACCCGCCGCCTGTGCTCGACTTCCAGCGCATGGGCCACGCCGAAGGCACCCCGGTCGCCATAGCCGGCGCGTCCGCGCCATTCAACGGCCAGTGCGTCGAGCTGCTGGTCGTCGATGGCGGCGAGTTGGGATGGCGACGGTACGGCTGTCATGCGTAGAGGCTAACCCGACCCAAGGGCGCGCGCATGGCAATACTCGGCAGAACCCGAGGCGGTATGAAGAACGACGCTGCCCTGCCACGTTCTAGCTTGGCGGGTAGCGATTCCTGCGATCCGGCTTGATGATCAACATGCTTATCAGCGGTCGCCTTTCGCATAGTGCACCCTCTTATTCAGCAAAACCCGCTCGATACTTCAAGGGCGGCCTAGACGATCGCCCGCTCCTACTCGGGCATCGTATTGATCGCGGCCAGATCCTCGGTCAATTGCTGATGGCGAACCTGGTCTGCCTCACCCCGCTTGTTCTTCCCTGAGCTGAATGTGGAGTACCACCAACGGCTGTCGAGCTCTGGAAGCGAGCACTCACTGTTGTTGACTGTCGCACTTGAGCAGTGAGCGCAAAGCAAGCTTGTGTGGGTATGCCACGTCGGAGCCGCTGGACCAGTTCGCTGTCTGTTGGTTTCTCAAATTGATCGCGCTGCGCGAAGCCTTGAAGCCAGCCACCTCCGCGAACGAAATTGCCCACCAGATCGCTTTGGCGTGTTGCGCGGGTGGGAAACCTGGACCGTTGACGAATCCCGACTGCCAGAACTTCACCAAGGGTGCAGGTGCACTGGCTCGCGCGGGGGGCGCCGGCGCCGCTTCGACCTCCAGCGCATGGGCGATGCCGAAGGCGTTCCGATCACCGCGTCCTGCCGGCGCGCGCCAGTTGACGGCCAGGCGCTCGAGGGGCTGGTCGTCATGGCACAACAAAGATCACGCGATTAAAACCTGGACAGTTCCGCGGTGCACCCACAATTGTGGGGTGAACATTGCGCCCAACCTATCTGCCTAAGTGGCGATTCGCCAGGACCACTTCGATGACTTGATTGTGGTTATTGCAGGTTCGCGCCTTGTCTGCACGCGGCAGCCGAGTTCCGTTCAGATGCGGCTGGCGGCGCCGCGAACTCCGCACCCGGCGATTTCCGAAATGCCAGCCAAGCTCGGGGGTAGCTCAGCTTTCCAACATACAGGAGCACCTGGATGCCGGATGCCCGGCACTTCCATCACACTTGGAAAATCCCAAACTGGACCTACTCGACGACGAGGACTGAGCGGCGACCAGCTCAGTTGCCTTGGGGCGAAGCGCCAGATTGTTGTTCTCGAATCAGGAACTCGTCGATCCAAGCACGCGCCTTGGCCGCAAGCAGATTCCTCGCTTTCGCGTCTTCGGCAATGTCGCCAAGTCCGGTCCGAAACATTACTTGCCCGGCCCGCTTCACATCGGCATAGAAATATTCGCCTTCGCCTACGGCCTCAGATCCAAATTCGATCGTCCAGTCTGTCGGAGCTGCAGGCGGATCGGCGTTGTCGCGCGCCGGGGAAATGTTCATCGATAGTCAAAGTGAGGCTTTCAACCCAGTACGCGTCACTCCTGCGGGACGCAACGGGAGCAATGTCACGGTTTGGGGCTGAATCCGCCGGGCGGGCGTCGGATTTTTGGCCGCTATATCGCTGCAGGGCCCCTTTCCCTCCCGCCTGCTCACCGAGCGGCGGGCGGGCTCGCCCCGCCGAGTTCAAACCAGGCTGCAAGAATTTAAGGCGACGTGAAAAGCGACACTGCAGTCGTCCGAGTTGATCGCTGAGTGAGTTCAGGGGTGGCCGAAAACCGCCATGTACAACCAATCCGCACGACGCCATGCGTGCGAATGCTTTAGAAGCGGCGAGGGTCTGTCCCGCGCCGTGAAACATTTGTTGCAGCCGCCAGCTGGACTTTGTACGCGATATTTTCTTAATGCTGACAATGACTTAGCCGGGCTGCGCTGGTGACCTTGGGAAAATGTTTCACGGAATTGCGGTCTAGAGATGCGCTTCGACAGGCCTGCGCCGATAATTTGGTTATTGAGTAACTAAATCCTTCCATTTCCTTTGCTAGCTCCTTTTTCTGATGCTGATCGTGGTCCCGATGAAAGACGGGATGACGCTGGTTTCCAGGACGCCGCATGGCCGCACGTCAGCAGTATTGCTGACCTGGGACGCATTCTGGTCATCCTGCACGGCGCGAGTGCCCCTTCAGAGGCGATGCTCAAGAAGTGGAGCGCAAGCGGCGAATTCAGGGCATGCATTGCGGCGTCGCGCGCGCTGCTTGACGGCGACTTTCCGAGCGAAGGTTCGAACGACAAGAGCGCATCGGCCCAGGGAAAGCCGGGCCGACCAGGCCTTCGGTTGGCCACCGACAAGGCGATTGCTCGCGTCTACGAGTTGTGGCCGCAGCTTGCGGATTCCGACCCGAAGGCCGTCTTCGAGGAAGCAGTGGCGCGAACCGCCCGCCAATTGTCCGCGGTGCTTCGGCCGCTCATGCACGAACAGCCGGCGCCGGCGGCGCCCGTCCATGCACTCGCCGAGCCACCACCGCAAGCGCCTCAGGCGCCGGCAGCCTCGGCGGAGACAGCGGCATGGCAGCAGCGCGTCGAGCAGTCGCTCGCTACCTTGAACGAGGAAGTGAGGGACATGCGACGCGAGATGGTTCAGTTCGCGGCGCTGCGCAACAACCTGATCACCAAGCTGGATGAGGTCGTTGCGCGTTCAAGAGAGACGTTGCTGGCAGCCGGTCGCGGCGATGGCGCGGCCGGCAACCCGATCGTCGAGGCGCGGCGCGACAGAGACATGGGCGTGCTCAAGTCGACGATCGATCAGATCTTGATGGCGCTCGAGCGGATAGAGGCCGGGGGGCGGCCGCAGTAATGCGCCTCTCCTCGAGCCCCGAAAGCGAGTTGCGGCACGCCTCGGAAAGGGTGTAGTACCGTACTACACCCTCTAATTTCCCGGAATTCAACACCGGGTCAGCGCAACAGGTGGGGTGTAGTACCGTACTACACCCCACTCGACAGGCACAAAAAAGGGCGCCCATGGGCGCCCTTTTTTTAGTGCTATGCCCGGCCTCAACGCTCTTCCGCCGCGACGAACTGCTTGAGCAAACGGGCGAGTTCCAGCTGCCGGGCCGCGCTCAATGCGACGTGGATCCTGATCGAAGGCCGTGCTTCACCGTCGACCTTCATGGTCGCGATCGTCGTGCCGGCTTTCTCGAAAACCTGGATCGACGGGTGCGAGGGTGCCCGCATCGCTGCCACCTGCGGCGACGTCAGCCGCGCGAAAATCTCCTTCGGACTGAGCGCACCGCGGTCGGCCGCAATCTCCGCCGCCCGCTCCTCCAGCCCCGCGGCGTCACTCTCCACCACCGCCTTGAACGCCGTCGACCAACGAAACTGCAGGTCGAGCGGCGACTCGAAAGCCTTCAACACGGTTGCAGGAAGTCGCGCGAGCACCAAGGCCTTCGAAAGGTTGGTGGGGTCGACACCGATCGCCGCGGCCATCTGACGCAAGGAGGGATAAAGGCCGCGGTCCAGTGCGCGCGCGTACATCACGCCCTGCTCCCACGCCGACAGGTCGGCGCGCTCGCGGTTCTCGCGCTCCATCTCTTCGAACAGCGCGCGGTCGTCCAGGTTGTCCACGAACACCAGCACCTGCAGATCGAGCTGCAGGCAGGCCTCGTGCCGCCGGTGGCCGAACACGATCTCGTACTTCGGGCCGTCGCCGGGGCTCGCGATCGCCCGCACCTTGATCGGCTGGATGTTGCCGCCTGCCTCCTTGATCTCGCGCTTGAGATCCTCGAATGCGGCGCTGCGGAAACTCGACTCGTGGCGGTTGGCGAAGTCGCTGCGCTTGATCGCACGAGGATCGAGCAGGCGCGTGGCCTTGGCACCGTCCCAGGTGTGAAGTTCTTCGACGGCGTCGTTGAGGCGCCCCTCCAACTCGCCCGCCCGGGCGGCCTGCTCGCGCAGCAGGTCGTTCTCCCGCAACAGCTCCGAACGCTGGTCATTGGCCAACGCCATCATCGCGCCGGGTGCCGTCTTCGGTCTCGCGACATCCGGGTTGGGCGCCGTGCTCGGCATCAGCGACGCAAAATCGATCTTCGAAGCCTTGTCCTTGAGTCCCATATCAAACCACCGTTTCCAGGACCTGCCGTTCCACCACCTGGCGCGCCCACACGGCTTCGATCTGTTGCTCGATCAACTCGCACATGCGATCGTAGGCGACGCGCGCACGCGAGAACGTCTTGGAGTTCACCGAGCCGCGGGGCAGGTCATACACCGTGCCGAACTCCGCGCTTGCGGTGGCGGCCACCGCCGTCTTCGGGATCTCGATCGGCAGCACCTTGTCACCGTAGCCTTCGAGCACCCATTGGCGGACCACGGAACTGGCCGTATCCGACGCCTCGACGCGCGACAGCAGCACATCGATGAACTCGAAGCTCTTGTCCTTGCCGCGGCTTCGAACCAGCTGGTTGCACAGGTCCGAGAACAGATCCCAGAACTGCGCCGAACTCGCAAAGTCCAGCGCGGAGGGAGGCAGCGGCATGATGACGCCGTCGGCCGCCATCAAGGCGTTGATGGTCACGTAGCTGAGCGATGGCGGGGTGTCGATCACGATCACGTCGTACTTCTCGCGCGTCAGGTCCAGTCCGCGATCCAGGACGCGCCAGAACTCGAAGCCGGCGTCCCTGGCCTGACGGGCCGGCAGGTGGAACTCCGCGCCGTAGAGCAGCGGCGCCGCACACACCAGGTCGATGTTCGGCCAATACGTTTCACGAATCGCGTACTGCAGGTCATCCTGGTCGCCGGTGAACAGCGACATGGCCGTGTGCTCGGTTTCGACCTCGGCGTCCGGCAAGACCCCAAAGAGGGTGGTGGCCGAGCCTTGCGGATCCAGATCGAGCAACAGCACCTTGTGCCCGCGCATGGAAAGCCCCTGCGCCAAGGTCACCGCCGAGGTGGTCTTGGCGACGCCCCCCTTGAAGTTTGCGACCGTGATCGTGATGCCCGCGGCGCCCTCGGGCCGCAGGTGCTCGGCACGCAGCTCGCGCGCCCACACCTGGGACTCCGCCATCGTCCACTCGCGACTGTTGCCATGAATCTCGCCGCTGGGCAGGTCGCCGCGCGTGAGCCGGTACGAGATCTTCGACTTGTCGACTCCGCAGAGCTCAGCCAGTTGCACCGCTTTCAAGGTCGGCGCAGACTTAAGCGCCGTCGGCGCCAGCATCGCAGCACGAATGCGCCCCATCATGCCGGCGACCTTTTGCGCCTGGTGCTCGATGTCCTCGAGATTCTGGCGCCGGATGGTTTGCTTGATGTCCACGAAATCTGCCTTGGAAGTTGAGGGGTTGTGCGATTATGCCCATCACCTTCAAAAAAACGAAGAATCTCCGATCGATTGCTTCGCCAAGGGCCTCTCTGCTGAGCTGACTTCGTGTTCCGTTCATCTCAATCTCTCCGAGATTAAAAGATATTGAATACCTTAAAGAGATTAAGCCAACGGGCGATCTATTTTTTTTTGTTTAAAATCAATAGGTTACAGCTCTACTTTCGCGTGCGATGTCCAGCTTTGAATCGCTTGCGTCCAGCTTCTAATCGCCTGCGTCCGTCCTCTCATCGGTAACCGTCCAGGCCTGGAACAAGCGCCTTGCCTGGTTATCCACAAGCGCATCCAAGGCCTGAGGTCCCGCCATCGCGGCTCGTTGCGGGAAATGTCCGGGTTCTACTCGCACGCAGCCGCCCACTGAAAACGACCCTCAAAGCCAAACGTCCGGCTTTTAATCGACCGACTCGCGGCGGGTTGCCCGTGGCAGACTGCGAAGTGTCCAGGTTTTGATCGCGTCCGGCGGTGGTTGGCACAGCAGTTCCAAGAGCTGCCGCCTTCGAAAGCCGAGCCCGGCTTGTGTCCAATCCAAGTTGGACATACGATAAGACCCTCCATGAATAGCCCGAAGAACGTTGCCACGCCGGACGCGGACGATGCGCTCGAGCTGCGCAAGCCGCACGAGATGATCGTGATGATGCCGCGCTCGGCGCGCGTGACGTTGACCGGTCGACGCATCTACACGGCGTTGCTGCAGATCTCCCAGACCCGTCTGGTCGGGATGCCCGCCATGCCTGCGGCCGATTTCATGTTCGAGGCGCCGCTGGCGGCCGTGCTGCGCACCACCGGCTCCAGCGGCAGCGAACGCACCGCGGCGAAGCGCTACCTGCTGGAGATGCGCAGCCTGGAGGTCGATTGGGAGTCGACGGCCCCTGGCGACGGCGTGAAGTGGCGGGGCTTCTCGATGCTCTCGGAAGTTGCCCTGGAAGTGCGTCGCGGTGAAAACTGGGTGAGCTGGTCGTATCCGCCGACCATCATGTCGGCGCTGCGCGAGCCTCAGCGCTGGGCCACCATCGACCTGGAGGTGCTGGGCAAGCTGGGGTCGTACACGGCCGTCGCGCTCTACGAGATCTGCATCCGCTATCGGGACAATCCGAGCGGCGTGACAAGCCGCAAGCCCGTCGCCTGGTGGGTCGACGCCTTGAGCAATGGGCCGGGCCCGGAGCGGCGCGAATGGCGCAAGTTCAAGAACGAGCGCGTCAAGGATGCGGTGGCGGAGATCAACAGCGACACGGACCTCGAGATCGAGCTCATCGAGCACAAGCAGGGGAGGTTGATTCACGAGGTGCAGTTCGCCGTCCGCAAGAAGCGCCAGGCTTCGTTGCCACGGCCCACATCCAGCCACCCCGTCGATGCCAACCTGGTGCTGCGGGCCGAGACGCTCGGCATTCGCGAGATCAAGCTGGAAGGCCTGATCAAGGAGTTCGGTGATGATCGGGTGAGGGATCAGATCGCGGTGCTCGAACGACGGGCTGGAAACAGGAGCCTGCGCGCCGTCGACAATGCCTTCTCGTATCTGCGCTCGCTGCTGCGCAACGAGGCAGAGCCCGAGACGCCGTCAGGATCGAGGCCTGCGACCGCCTCCTCGGCGCCCGCTGCTTCAGCGCCCCCGGCCGCGCCCGCGCAGCCGGCGGTTCCAGACGCATCGAGCTGGTTGCGCGAGCAGATCGAGGCCATGAAGAAAGAGGTCGCGGCACTGGAGCCTGCGAAGCTCAACCGTTGGGTCACCCAGGCTCTCCAGGATCTGGCGCGCAAGGGCGCACTGAACGCGGTCATCAGTCGCAGGGCCGCGCAGGGAGACGTCCTTCACGGTCTGCTCGGATCGGCGGTGGTCTATGCCTATGCGGATGCGACCTACGGGCCGGACTGGAAAGTCGACCGGCAGTTGTTCGATGCACCGGCCGGCAAATAGGCCTGGCGGCGAATTGAGCAATCCATCGATTGCGGAAGAGACGGCGCCGGCATTTTGAAATGTGTGTGCGCACTTACGCGAGACGATTGAAGCGGAGCGGCGACCGTCAACTTGCGTCGTCCGTCCGGGCCGTATGCGTGCCCTAGCTACCGATCAGGTGAAGCACGATTTCGCGCCGATGTGCCCGTCGGCGGTGCTCCCAAAGGTAGATCCCTTGCCACGTGCCGAGCGCCAGTCGGCTTCCCTGGACAGGAAGGGACAGCTGGACCGCAGTGAGTGCCGAACGAACGTGGGCCGGCATGTCGTCCGGGCCCTCGTCCGTGTGGCGGAAGAGTGGGTCGCCGTCGGGGATCAACCGCGCGAAAAAGCGCTCCAGATCCGCGCGCACCTCGGGGTCTGCGTTTTCCTGCACCAGCAGGCTGGCCGAGGTGTGACGTACGAAGAGGTTGAGCAGACCGCTCTCGATCTTGCAAGTATCGACCCAGCCGGCCACTTTCTGGGTGATTTCCACGAGACCTCGGCCGGCCGTCTCGATCTCCAGTGTCGTGAAGTTTTGACGAAGCATGCTGCAGCATAGGCGCTGGCGCGATCGTGTGCACCGGGCGTGCCACGCCGTGCGCGATGCGGAAGGGGAGGGCGTGAGCAACTGGCAGCTGAGCCAGAAAGCTGGTGTTCTTGACCGTTGGGATTTCCGACATCTCGGTGCATCCGGCGGCAGGGCAGGGGCGTCGTGTTCCGTCAAGCTCGGCGCCTACGCAGGCACTGCGTGCGATTGGCATGGCGATGCCATGCATGTTCGCGATCTGTCGCATCCGCTCAGCGGACACCGGAGACTCCAGCGGCGAATGATTGCCATCAGTTCTGAACCTTGCCTGCTGCTCGCCGTCGCGTGAGCGCCAGGTTGGCCGTCATCATGGCCGCGACCAGCGTGACCAACCAGGAGAAGTACACCCATAGCAAGAACATGGGGAGCGTCGCGAACGCCCCATACAGCGCTTTGTACGTTGGCACCTTGACGAGGTAGGTGGTGAAGCCGCGCTTGCCGAATTCGAAGGCCACGCTGGCGACCAAGCCGCCCGCGAAGGCGTCGCGCAGCCGTACCTTGGTGTTCGGAACGAGGTAGAACATGCTCGTCAGTACCGTCACGCCGAGCACGAGCGGGCCGAGGTCGAGCACGAATGCGAGCGATGGTCGCAGCGTGCCCATCAGGCCCATGGAAATGCCCAGCAAATACGACGTTGCCCACAGACTCAGACCCAGAACAGGCGGTCCGACGGCCAACATGAGCAGGTACAAGCCGACCCTCCTGAAGAGCGGTCGATTTTTCCTCACCTCCCACATCTGGTTCAGTGCGTTCTCCACGGTCAGCAACATCGCGATGGCTGTGCCCAGCAAGAAGAGCGAGCCGACCCAGCTCAGGCCGCTGGCGTTCGCGGCAAACTGGTTCAGGTACTTCAGGACCGTGCGTGCGATGTCCGCCGGCAGCAGCCTGCTCAACAAGAACTCCTGCAGCGCGTCCTTGAACCGCCTGAAGATCGGGAATCGCGTGAACAGCGCGAAGCTCGCTGCCAGCAAGGGCACGATTGACAGCAAGGTCGTGAACGTCAGGCTCCCTGCGACCTGGGGCAAGCGTTCTTTCTTGGCTCGTTGGATGGTCAAGCGGGTCAGGGTGAACATGTATCGTTGGAACAGGAGGGATCGACTGGCTTCGCGGGCGAAAGGACGCCTGCCGCCGCGTGGCGATTGTGATGGGAACGCCGCGGATCGCCTCAGCCGGGCGCCCGGCCGTTCAGCGCTGGTGGTAGGACGGCGCCAGCTCGTACACCGGCGTTGCGATCCCTTCCATCCGTGCCTTGAGCTGCAGCGCCAGGAACTGCGAGTAGTGGCGCGACTGGTGCAGGTTGCCGCCGTGGATCCACAGCTGCGGCACCTGCGTCGGCTTCCACATGTTGCGCAGCTCGCCTTCCCAGGGGCCGGGGTCCTTGGGCGTGTCGGAGCCCAGGCCCCAGCACTTGCCCACCTTGTCGGCCATCTCGGGCGAGATCAGGTCGGCCAGCCAGCCGTTCATCGAGCCGTAGCCGGTCGCATACACCAGCAGGTCGGCCGGCAGCTCGGTGCCGTCGCTGAGCGTGACGGAGCGCTCGTTGATGCGCTCGATGTTCACGCCGCTCTTCAGCTTGATGCTCCCGTTGGCCACCAGCTCCGAGGCGCCGACGTCGATGTAGTAGCCCGAGCCGCGCCGCAGGTATTTCATGAACAGGCCCGAGCCGTCGACGCCGAAGTCGAGCATGAAGCCGGCCTTCTCGAGCCGGCTGTAGAGATCGGCGTCGCGGCGCTTCATCTCCTCGTACACGGGGATATGGAAGCCATGCATGATCCTGTAGGGCACCGACGCGAAGATCAAGTCGGCCTTGTGATGGTCGATGCCGTTTGCGACCGCCTGCTCGGAGTACAGGCCGCCCAGCGCCAGCTCCATCAGCGTGTCGGAGGGCGCGATGTGGGTGGACGAGCGCTGGATCATGGTGACGTCCGCGCCGTGCTCCCACAAGGCCGCGCAGATGTCGTGCGCCGAGTTGTTCGACCCCAGCACCACGCACTTCCTGCCCCGGTAAGCCTCGGGACCGGGGTGCTCGCTCGAATGATGCTGGTCGCCCTTGAAGTTCTCGGCGCCCGCGATCTTCGGCACGTGGGGGTAGCCCGAGACGCCGAGCGCGAACACCAGCTGCTTCGGGCGCAACACCATGTCCTTGCCGTCGCGCTCGACGGTGACCTCCCATTCCTGCTTCGCCTCGTCGAAGCGCGCCTTCATCGCGGTGGTCGAGCCCCAGTAGTTCAGCTCCATCACCTTGGTGTACATCTCCAGCCAGTCGGCGATCTTGTCCTTGGGCGAGAACACCGGCCAGTCGCTGGGGAAGGGGAGATAGGGCAGGTGGTCGTACCACACCGGGTCGTGCAGGCACAGCGACTTGTAGCGCTTGCGCCAAGAGTCGCCCGGCTTCGCGTTGCGCTCGACGATGAGGGTGGGCACGCCCAGCCTGCGCAGGCGCGCGCCGAGCGCGATGCCGCCTTGGCCGCCGCCGATGATCAGCACCTCGGGTTGCACCGTGCGGCCGAGGGCCTGCTCTTCCTCCTGGCGCTGTTCGAGCCAGCTCTTGCGATCCTTGCGCACGCCGTGCTCGGCGCCCTTGGCGCGCTGCGCGCCGGTCTTTTCCTCGAAGCCCTTGAGCTCGGTCATGGTGGTCAGCAAGGTCCAGCACTTGCCGCCGCGCAGGCGCAGGTGCCCGCGGCCGCGGGCGACGCGGGTTTCGAAGACGAACCAGGCATCGACCACGCCGTCGGCGTCGGTGGCCTCGCCCTCCAGGGCGAAACCCGAGGGCTGGGTGTCGGCGAGACGCGCCTTGAGCATCGCTCGGATCGCCTCGAACCCTTCCTGCGTGCGGATGTTCCAGGTGAAGGCGACCAAGTCGCGCCAGTAGCTCTCGGCCTCGAAGAGGGCGACGGCGGCCTCGACGTCCTGGCGCGCGAGCGCGGCGGCGAAGTCGGCCAGCCAGGCGGCTGCGGCGCGGGTCGGATCGGCGATCGTGTCTGGCATGCGATGTCTCCTTGGCGTGCAACGCGATGGCGCATGGCGTCTCGCGCTTGCTTCTCTTGTGCCGAAGCGGCACAAGGGAACGCAAGGATTTGGCGCCGGATTCTTCACGGTTGTCGCAAGCGTCTTGCGAAAGATGTCGCAGGTTGCTACAGCCGCCGGTCCGCCGTCAAAACCGCGGCGTCTTCCCGCTGAACGCCCGGTCGTCGCGGCGCATCTGCTGCAGGTCGTCGCGATTTCGCACTCCGCATTCCAGGTACTGCGCGTGCAGGGCGCGCGAGCACATCGCGGTCGAGTTCGACACCCAGGCCGGGCCCAGCACCATCGTTCAAGTTGCAGCCCGACGTGGGCTACGAGTCTGACGCCGCGTTCAGCCGCGCATTCAGGTGCGAGTTTGGTTCTCCGACAGCGCGATATCGCAGACAGAGGCGCGACCTCCGGTCTGTGGACACGCGATCAGAACTGAACCACTCCTCGAATTGACTCGCCGCGTCTCATCAGTTCGAAGCCCTTGTTGATGTCTTCCAGCGGCATGGTGTGCGTGATCAGGTCGTCGATGTTGATCTTGTTCTCCATGTACCAGTCGACGATCTTCGGCACGTCGGTGCGCCCGCGCGCGCCGCCGAAGG